>Ga0207996_1000312_pt1 | contig 44676 bp, 79 predicted proteins | sample AntAceMetag02UKG_FD_184773 | JGI IMG/M metagenome (GOLD analysis project Ga0207996, IMG submission 184773) | Saline lake microbial communities from Ace Lake, Antarctica - Antarctic Ace Lake Metagenome 02UKG (SPAdes) (version 2) | ecosystem: Environmental > Aquatic > Non-marine Saline and...
TACTTCTTTAACTCTCGTCTTAACCTCAGTATATCTCTTAATTGCTCACGAGTAATGTTGTGTTTTTTCATTAAAGCGTAAAGCCCTAATTCTACCACTTAAATTTTAACCCTATGTAGTACCTTAGTTTTTTCTTAACTAGCTTTACAGACACCAATACGTGCTCTGAGAGCCACTTTATTAGAGACATTAGTGTATTCCTCGTCGTTGCTTTCTAGGTGTTACATGCTCACCAGTTTTAGTATTCACACCATCAAGAATCATTCTTGGATGTCCTTCAGTTTTATACTTTGAAGACAAGTGACCAGAAGCATCTTCTTGTATTCCACCAGTGTCCTTGTGGAGCTGCCTGTAATTGTAATGATGTCTTGGGTCATCTGGGTTAGGACTATTGCCTGTACGTTTAGAGTAATCAGAATAATCTTTTTTAAAATTACCCATTAGTGTATTCCTCTTATTCTTTTATTTGGTGTTGAGCCTACATCTTTCATATTATTCTCCCTTTTTCTTAACCCCTGCTCTTAAAGTTGTAAGTCCTAATGCTCCAAGAATACCGTATACCCATTCAGGAACAGTGTATCCAAGTGCTGTTGCCGCTGCACCTGCTCCAACAACCAATGCTACTATATAAGTCTTTTTTCCTTTAAGGAAATCTAAAAACTTCTTCATCTTGCCCTCCTTGGCTATTTGTTTTAGTTTGCGAATTACAAACCATCTTATAATTCTGTCAGTTATTTTCATCTCACCCCTCAATTCAATCCATGTCACCTGTAAAAAACTGTTGACATTAAACTACAATCATTTATAATGACACTACTTAGAAGTGACAGTTTTTTTATACTTAAAAACAAGCCCTTAGTACGTGTTAGTAACTTAGCTGTTACTTCTAAGCACACGGAAAGGGGCTTTTTTATTTGTGAGGTTATATGATTAGAAATGAAAAAGGACAATTTATTAAAACATCTATAAAGAAAAACTGTATAAATTGTGGAAAAGAGTTTAAAGCATATCCTTCTGCATTGAAAAGAAACAAAGGAAAATATTGTTCTAAAAAATGTTATAGCGAATTTAGCAGAACTCGTATTGTTAAGAAATGCCTTATTTGTGGCAAAGAGTTTTTTACTTATTCCTATTGGATTAAAAAAGGAGAAGGAAAATATTGCAGTAAAAAATGTTATGGTCAATCCCAATACACTATGAAGACAGTTAAATGTCTTGTATGTGGAAAAGAATTTCTCGCAAATGCAAGTCGTGTTAAAAAGGACAGTGCAAAATATTGTTCTAGTAAGTGTTGGCATACTGTTCGTGATATAAGTGGAAACAAGCATCCTAACTGGAAAGGTGGCAAGGTTTTTCATTCCCTTGGTTATGCAAGCATATATACCCCAAAACATCCCTCTTGCAACAAAGCGGGATATGTATTTGAACACCGCCTTGTAATGGAGAAACATCTTAGAAGATATCTCAACAAAAAAGAAGTTGTCCATCACATTAATAAGATTGTTTCTGATAACCATATTGAGAACCTTATGTTGTTTCCTGATAATACTTCTCATTGTAAATATCATAGGGAAAATCCTTTATAAAATCTATAGTTCATCGCTAACGCCGATCTTGGACTGAATGAATATGCTTAATAACAAATAGAGCCATGTACTCATATGAGCTAAGTAGTTCAACATCATCATTCGTATCATCTAGCCACCTGTTGTTTGCTTTCTTTAACACATCCGCAAATTCTTTAATGTCTTTCATTGGTACACCCTGTACTTTATCTTGCTTTAACTTATTATCACTCTTAAAGCTATTGTCGCTATTCCGCCGCATATTATCACCAGTACCAGTATTCTCATCCATGACATTAAATGGTTTATTGAGGAGCTGTGTTCTCCGCACGGAAGCTTGTCTAATTTTCTGAATATACGTTCGTTGCATTCGTCTTTCTTCTTTCGGTAGATGTTTGTGTGATCTATCCAATCGTCAATTTTTGTCTCTACTCTTGCTAGTCTACTGTCTGTGTCTGTCATGGTCAATCCTTGTCTGTGTGTTCGTAATAGTCTAATTCAATCCAATGAGTATTATCACTAGCATCTAAACTTTTTATCTCAAAGGCATATAGAGTAGCTGGTTTTAATATCCATTCTTGTGTTGCTCTTGCCATTCCACCAATTGATTTAACAGGGCTTGTTGCAGCACCTAAAGGTGTGCTTGCTATAGATGTACCACCAGTAACTTGAGCCATGTTTGCGATAGAAAAGTATGTAGCCTGTCCTTGAGTATTAGGGTCTGTAGAGGTGTCCCAGACTGTAGTAGCTGTTGGAGTACCAACTCTATTTCTATTGTATACAACAAGTGTGTCACCCTCATTATTGGTAACTGTTGGAGCTTCAAATATAGTTGCCATAGATACACCAGTTGCAGATGCAGCTACAGTTATATGAAGATATTTAGTTGTAGAAGGTGTTAGAAACGTAATGATACTTCTGTCGTTGGTATCAGTTACATCTTGTGTGTAAACACAACTGAAAGAGCCACCAGCGTGTATCTCATGGTGTTCGTATTCTATGGTTTGAATAGAATGAGTTGACGCATCCATTCGTGCAGGTTTGATTGTATCTGCATCTATACGGAAATTAGCTATAGAGTTTGTTGCTGTACCATTTTTTCCATCAAGGTTAGTATCATCATCAGCTGCTTGAACTATATCTATGATGTTACCACTGGTGTCAGTTACTACTATGTAGCCTCTACCAGAGGTATCACCTTTCCAGTTATATACTTTACCACTATCATAATCAAATACATGTCCAGACATTTGTTATCCTTTACATTACAGCTGGTGTTTCACCAAATCCACCATCTCGGTCTCTACCCATACCTGATGTGTCATGCCCACCAGATTGTGATGCTTCTACCATCTCTACTCGTTTAGGTAGGTCATGGGTTTTAACTTCAGCTATTTGTTCGGCGAACTTGCTGTCTGATTTCTCTTTAGACCATCCAAAATGCTTTGCATAGTCAGCTACAGATTTATAGTTCCTTTGTCTAGCTCTATCCTGCATCTCAGGGTCTTCTGTAAAATGTTGTCCCAAGGTTACTATCTCACCTGATTTGTCTGCTTTATATAGTTCGTACATAGCGGCACGGTCAGGTCCTTCATAGATGAATGGTTCACCCGGCTTAACTTCTTTTTCGTAATAGTCTGAATACTCAGCACTAGGGTTCTTGATTGTCTTGCCTGATTTGTTGATAAGACCAACCTTCTCCTTTGCTACAAACCATTCTCCATCTTTACTTATCCATTGTGGCATTTGTTCCTCACTTTCTTCCCCGAAGGGTTTGGAATTGGTGGTTAACACCTGTAGTTTAACTACTTTAGTTCTTTCTCTTTAGTGTATCTGCTTGGGTCTACATTAGACCACGAAGGGTCATATATCTTTCCTTCAGATTCTATCCACATGTGCTTGGAGCCATCAAGGTCACCTACAACTGCTACATGGTCTATCCCAGCCTTGGTTAATTGACGTGACAGAGCTATTGACCTGTCCTGACAATTCGCATTAGTATTCATGTATTTGAAGTATACATCCCCTTCTAACTTCTCTGCTGGTGTCATTGTCTGGCAGCCAGTCATTATGAATAAAGCTATTGTTAGTAATATGTATCTCATAGTACCTCCTTTGTTACAGATTATAATCTCCACGAGTCTTTGTGTATGCTCTCCATACTTTTGCTGCATCCCATTCAGATTGGTCTATTCCTATTTGACCCATATCGCCTTGAAAGAAATATGCAGGTGTACCAGATGTGCTAGCACCTACTAGCATAAGTTCTGTTGAAGGTTCCATAGCAACATACGAGCCATCATCAGTTGCTGTACTCGCTACTGCTAAACCATCCACATACATAACACAATTAGTTCCCCCTAGTGCTGTTGCCCCACCTGTACCATCATAGGTTATTGCAAAGAAATGCCATCCTACTGATAATGCGGAATCTGTTTTTCTATAACTTTGAACACTTACACTTTCGTCATATATTTGCAACGTCAACACTTCGGTGGATTGAATATTTACCTGCCATTCATTAACATTTGCTGACCATTTAGCCATTATTATTTGATTTGTTGCTGTAGCTACAACCTCTATCCACCCAAAAAATGTAACAGCTTCATCATTTGAACCATCACCAAACGAAAGGTCTGCCGCATCAGGTGTGGTTAAATAATCATCCCCTGCATCAAAGTCTAACGCCCATACAAAACCTTTATGTATCTGGTCTGCTGTAGTCATTGTGCCTTGATATGTAAGGCTATGACTATTTTCTGTCTGGTCAAGTTCTGTTGTTGCAGGAGTTGTCCAGTTGTAGAGGCATATAGGTGTGGTCATTTCTTCTAGGAGTTTGCCTGAGGATGTGTAGCTACTGTTGTCTGCGAAAGAATCTTTAGTCTCAAATACTTCTGGGATGTATAGGTCAGAGGTTACAACAGTTCCAGCATAGGTTATCGTACCAGAGGTTGTGTTGTTTACTAAAACCGTATCATATACAGTTAAAGTCCCACCACTTGCTACTGCTACATCTGCACTTGCTCCACTATACGAACCTCCATAGATGTTTATTAAAGCATCTACACCAGAGGTTGTAGCCGCACCGTAACTTGTTGCCCCTATTGCTACTGAATGACAATCGTATGAGTGTAAAATAATATCTTGTGTTGCCGATGAATCATTAGATGCTATACCATTAGAGGTTGTACCATTTACCGTACCACTACAATTATATGCATATACATTTCTTGTTGCATCTGCTGTAGCTGTATTGCGAGCATATAAACCGTCTGCGGCATTGTCGCTCGATGTTACATCCCACGTGCAATTTCTAAATGTTACATCACAATTAGCAGTAACAAATGCTCTTTGTATATTACTTGCATTTAAAACAACGTCGACATTGTTTATTTTTCCACCAGTTAGATTATCACCATTATAATATATCCCATAATTTAAACCTGCACTGTCACAAGTAATTGATAAATCTTCTATTGTTATATTACTAAAACTTCCTAGAAATACACCGAGAAGTGTCGTTGTAGCATCAATTGTAGTTATGCCTTTACCTTGACCTTTTATTTTTAATACTTTCGTTACACCAATAGAAGCATCAACACTGTACGTACCTGCCGCTAGAATTAGAGTATCCCCTGAGGTAGCCGCTGTTATGTAAGCATTTATCTGTGCTGCAGTTAATCCAATAGGTACATAGGTTATATTAGAATTAACAAAATCTATCTCTGCCGCAGAGTTTAACGCTATCCCACCTGTATCAGTAGTTATAGAGAAATCTCCAAGAGCATCTGCGGATAGGGCTAGTTGGACCTGCGGGTCACTTGTCTGCGCACCCTTAATCATTGTTAGTGTAGAGCAGTCAACTGTTGCGGAACCCATCGCAACTGCTACCGGTATTGCACTGAATAGAACTGTGTTAGTTACCTTTTTGGTTGTACCACCCTGATTTATAACATGCTCATCTGTGGCAGCTGGTGCTGTTGCTGCTGTTAATGCAGAAATCTTGGAATCTGCCATAGTTATCTCCTTGTTATACTATAAGTTTATCGCCGGTTTCTTGGAGAATCAAATCTCCAGATTCCTTGGCTAAGAATATTACATCACCGAATCCACCACTGAACCCAAATACTCCAAACATACCTATTATGCCTGAGAGTGACATTGTAGCCTCCTAGGTTATGCAGTAGTTATCTTATATATTAAATTAGCTGTACAGTTACCTGACGCAGCTGGCGTACACACCACGCTAATTGCAGTGTTAGTGCCAGCTATTGGACCTATATCGCCAAAGTCACGCCCTACGGCTGCATCAGCAGGTCCATTCATTGTTAGTTTTGTTGTGCTTCCAAAGATTAATGTTACTGTGAAAGGTTGGTCTGTAGATGAACCATCAAAGCCAACTATCTGGTAGTTCTTGTCTGCTACAGCTGCAATGGTTGCAGTTGCACTAGCACCACTAGCTGTTGTAGTTGTAGCTGTAAGTGAATTGTTGTTAAGAGCCATTGTATTCTCCTTATGATGTGTCCATGGGGGGGCTTTCTATTATGCCCACCCCATAGTTACACATTGATGATTATTCTAACATTAAGTTTATAACACCGTGACCTGTTGTATCTCCAGGTGTTACGATTAACCCAATATTAGGGAAATTATTCCCAGCTGTTCCATCAAGCTGTGCAGGGACATAAGAACCTGCGATTGATTGAGAAACCTGAGCTACGTTACCAGCTGAACCAGCTGTATCACAGAATACTGTACCTATACCAGCAGTTTGAATCCAACCAAATGGTTTCGTTGCTGTAAGTGTAGCCATTGTAACACCAGCCACTATCCCATCAGTTCCTGTACCAGCAACGATGAGGTTAGAGTATAGGTTACCTGTGATAGCACAGTCAGTTGTTGCTGTAAGAGCAACTTGGATTTTGTCGTATAGTTCTATACGGATATTACCAGTTGCAGGTGTATCAGTAGCCGTGTTACCACGAATACGGTATGTATATCCTTCACCAATATCATCTGTTGTAGAGATATATCCACCAGCGAATGCTCCAGCTGTGATAGATGCTATGGTGATTTCTAGGTAACGTGATCCAACAGAACCAGCTGTTTTGTTGTCATTAGCAATTGCTACTGCTGATGCAGGTGCAATAATAGAGTTATCTAGGTCAATTGTACTAGAACCAGAGAAATCCTGTGCTACAAGAAGCCCACGGTCAGTTGCAGTTGACATAGCTGCGTAACGAAACTTTGCTCCGTCTTGACGAGTGAATCCTGTACCTATTGCGAACTCAGGTGTTGCATCAATCTTGTAGAGTTCTAGATTACCAGATGCTCCCATTGTTCCTACAGTTGCATTGCTGAAATAACTTGATTGGTTTACTGCCATTTGAATCTCCTTTCGGGGTTAGCCCCACGACTTCGTGCGAGGCTGTTCGTATCCCCATGTTAATTAGGTGTTATTAGGTCTTTGCTACCAAGAACAAAGTACCAGTTATGTCGTCCTCTCCAGTGTTAAAAGACAATGTTCCAGAACTATTTGATATGTGTACGGCTTTTGCAGCTGTGTCAGCTAGTGAACAATTGAACCAGAAGCCAGACAGGTTAGTTGATAACCCAGTTGCATAAGTATCGTCATTATCAATGTTAGTATCTGAATAGTCACATATTAGCATTGTAAGAGAACCAACACTTTCTCGTGTTATTGTATCAGGCGTTTTTTCTGCCATGATTAATCCTTTCCTTTTAAAAATGGAAGTATTTTGTGCATCTCTCCACTTTCCCATCTGTCTTTTGCAGTAATAGAACCATGTTCTTTAGAATTTGTAAGCATAAGATTTTCTGGTCTATCATCATCTCTAATATGGTTTACATGATGAACTAATTCGCCTTTTTGTAGATAGCGTCCTATCTTTGATTCTATGACCAAATTAGCTCGTTTAACATATCCACCTTGAATCTCATTAGGATGACCAGTAGCTCGTACAAAGACATATCCATTATTCTTATACTCACCACTACCAGTACATCTCTTCTTCCTATCCTCTAAAGATAGTCTTTTACCTAAATGTGCTTTAGCTATCTTGTCTTTTGTATCCTGAGATAGAATGGCTCCTGTTCTATCAAAGCCAGGTTTCCTAGTAGGAATACCAAACTTCTTCATCCTACGAAACAAGGTCACCTTATTAATCCCTAATGTTTCTGACATTTCCCTTAAACACATTTTATTCTCCAGATATAGTTTGCTTAATACTTCCCTTGTTGCTTCCATAACACCTCCTTTACTGCAAGGTATACAAGAAACAACAAGTTGTCAATTAATTTATGAAATACTTGTGAGTTTGAAATTACGTCTTCTGTTACCAGTAGTCATGTTACCTCTCCAGAGGTAGTAAGCGACTTTAATCGTTTGGTTTACAGGTGAAACAAAGTCAGTTGTGATAAGATCTGTCTGACTATCTACTTGTAACCGTGAATAGTTAAAGTTCATACCGAACATAAGTCCTGTAGAGATGTTGTTACCATATACAACCGGGACACCCATGAAAGTGATGTTCTTTACACCAGCATTAGCTGTAAGATCACCATTAGATAAGCGTTCAATAGGAAGTCTAGTATTCCAAAACTTACCCCAAACTACTTTGGTTGTAATATAGGCTGTTGGATTATCTATTGTAGCAGAGCTAGATACAGCAAGTGTAGCTGTATTCATGTCTGTAAGACCTTGTGTAGCGAATGCTCCAGAGGTTGTTACAGTTCCCTGCCAGTATGTGTCGCTTGAACCGTCAAGATTACCAAGTGTCCCTGTATTAACTAGGGTTTCAAGGTCAATCAGGTTGTTTGCTTCACCAACTGGTGTTGATAGAGCTTGGTCAAGACGTTCAACGATTGCTTTTCTTGATAGCTCAGTTTTTGTTGCTACGAGGTCAAGGATCTTGTGGACCTGACCACTGTTGTTACGCTCTTCATCACGAGTTATCTGGATCGGCTCGTAAGCATTCTGCCATTTGTATTCAACTGTGCTTAGTGTGTTAGGGACAGATTGATTAAGGACATCTGCTCCTAGATAGAATCCACCAGCTGTTTGTTTCTCTTTGATTAGTGTTTCTGTAAGAGATAATCCACCGTCTACTAATCTCTTGTTTTCGTTCATGTTCAGTAAACGCCATACAACAGGTTCGTTGTAAGCATTATCTGTAAGAGTCTTAGCATAGTCTGCCAAACTCGTGTTTAGTGCAACAGTGTTTAGTGTTGCTGGAATTGCGAAGTTAGTCATTTGATGTTCTCCTTGTTATTTGGCACTTCCACCAGTTGATTTAAGTGATGCGGAATAGAGGCGTTTAAAGAATGATTCGCCACTTTCACGTTCATCTCGTTTCAATGGTGAAGATGGGGTAGAAGTTGATATACCTCCATCATATGAAGTACCTTCAGTGTTTACATTTATTTGTTTACGTTCATCTTGCCGCCCAAGTTCGTAGGCACGTTTAATGCCTGGCTCATAGTCTAATACCTTGTGGATGTATTCACGTGTGTTTGTTACACGATTAGCTAGGAGATCAGCGGTAATAGTGTCTACTGCCTTTGGGTTATAGTTGGGATACTTGTTTACGAGTTCTGTGTCTTCCTTTTCACGGATAAGCTTAGATTGGTTCTGCATTACAAGTTGGTTCTCTTGTTTGATGCGAGCAATCTCTTGTTTATCCTTGTCTGAGAGGCTTGAATACTCATCCTCTTGAGAGTTCTGTAGAACATCGTTAGCTGAAGTTACAAAGTTCTGGTCTTGCATAAGTTGACGAACTCGTTCTGGTGTCCAGGTTTGAGGTTCGTTCTTAATTTGAGACTCTAGGGTTTTGCGTAATTCAGCTATATCCCTGTATTTATCCTGATACCCTTTTTCTAAAGACTTGTATGCAGACTGTGCATAGTTCTTGGCTTCATCCACAGACTCTATGTTGCCCCATGCATTAGGGTCAAAATGGTCTGGCGTTGGTTTAGAAGCTGGGGCTTCAGTTGGTTTGAAGTCTGCAACACGCTTAATGATATTCTCTTCAGGCTTCTCTGTAATGGGAGAAGGTGCTGGAGTATCATTAGTCTGTTGAACCTCTAGTTGTTCGTTAGGCATTTCTTGTCCTTCGGTTATTACAGTTGATTCTGGCATACGTAACTCCTTTCGGTTAGTTGATGGTATGTCATTCGGTTATTCATGTTAGTTATCCTATGTTGAACTGTTGTGTTTTCATTATGTTCTGCATTTCTTCAGGCATTGCTGATGCAGGTTCTTCAGGTTTATGTAGTTCTATAAGTGCCATTAAGGCTTCCTTGTTGAGTTCACTATCATAGATATTGTTAGAGGTGATTATTTCGGACATAACGTTAGGGCGTGAAGTGTCTGATACTGTACGGATACATTCTATTGAGTCTATAGCTATTGAGACTTCTCGGCTAGTGTCTAGGAATCCACTCATCTCATACCTCCTTGATCGGTAGGTAAGTTCTTGGGTGTTCTGTCTCTGTCTTTGATTATTCCTTTAGATACCATGAAATCTATCTCTCTGTCTGAAAGTCTAACATTACCTTTAGAGTCAGTCTTGTTTTGCACACCTCGTAGAAAATCTACTGAATCCTTGGAATATGCAGGTGTTGGGTGGTTATCGTGACGTGAGTTCTCAGCCTTTGATTCAGAGACTAAACCAGCTTTTGCACATTCTTTATCGTAATGAGCTTTAGAGGATATGTATTTGCCGTCTTTAGTGTCCCAATTGGGTAAAGCACGGTTCATATGTTCATAGTTAGTTGACTTGATGCTTATGTTCTTGTTATCCATTATTCCTCCTCGTCTAACTTTAAATACTTTACCCAAAACTCTGTGTCTGTATTATCCATTTAGATTGTCTCCAATGTTGGTTTAGGAAGCTTGATCTGTTGAGGAGGATTAACCCCTTTGTTCTTTACCTGTTGCATCAAGAGTTGTTGCTGGGAGATGAGTTGGTCTAGTATCTCGCTCATCTGTCCCATTTGTTTTAGAAGTGCAGCGGTTTGTCCATACACTTCTAGTTTGACTCTGTGGTCATCTTCTGGATTAGGTGGTTTCGGGGGTGGCTTACCTTGTAAAGCGGCTTGTACATTTGCTCTTGCTTCATTAAGTTGCTGGGCTGAGACAAATCCTTGTGATTCTTTGGGGTCTATGTTACGGAAGATATTTGGTTCCTTTAGCTTGAGTCGTGTTAACATCTGCTCAATGATTGGGGTAAGATTCATAGTCTTACCTTCCTCACTAATCTTCTTCATGATTGTAGAGTTGGTTAGGGCATTTGTTGTTAAGGCTAGGATAGTGTTCAGGTTACGTAGTTCTCGTTCAGGGTTCTCTGGAAGCATAGAGAAGACATTTATGTCTACGTCTACCTCGGCTTGGAGTTCTTCCCGGGTGATGTTTTCCTGCCAGTCTATGTCTAGTGTACCGATTATTCGTACAGCATCTTCTACAGTCTTGAATTGACGGTTAAGTTGGTTGATGTATTTGAATGATGAGATCAGGAAGTCAGCCATGAGGTCTTGACGGAAAGCAATACGCACAGCTCCTCCTGCTTCACGGATCTTGACCGACGTTGCAGACTCCTCACCTGATTGAAGGAATCCCTTACGGAGATCTGAGATTCCACTCTTGTCTTCTAAGTTACGTTGGATACGCTGGTCTATGATGTAAAGCTCAGATGAGGCTGACCCACCTGGGGATGCCACCATCATGTTGCGGCGAACATCATCAGAGTCTTTGAAGCGAATGATTGAGTTGTCGCCTCGTTGTACCGCAAGGATATCATCTTCATCTGCACCGTTTTCAGCGATACCTACCCAGATCTTAGAAGATTCTTGGGCATTGCGAAGCTGGAGATTGAAGATCACGTTCTTTTGGTCAACGATGGACTTGTAGGTGTCTATATCAGCCATCGGGGTTTTCACATCCGGGATATCATTGAAGTAGAGGAGTTTCGCTGGGAAACCCTTGGCTTTGATAGTCCAGTTGTTTACACGGAGAGGTTTGGATTGTTCGGGGGTTAAAAGGAGGATATAACCCTTTTTGCCTTCTCGTGCTTCTTTCTTTGTGGGTCTAAGGAATATCTCGTATAATTGGACAAATTTAGCCATTCTAGACTTGTTGAAGTCATTGTCGGCATAATCTACGAGGGATTTCGTTGGGGTAGAGGTATCACGACCATTCATCTGGTTAAAGGTTTCTAGGGCTGAGAAACGATTGCCTGTTGTAGCGGATTTCCCACCTACCTTTGTGCCATAGCCTTTGTATCCTTGGATGAGTTTCTTGTCTACATCAAGTTTATCATCTTCTATGAGGTCGATTAGGGGCACGTCTATGATGCGACCGACCCATTTAGCTTCATTGATGTTGGATATTGAGACTGATGGGTCGTATATGAACTTCATAGGACTAATTCTTGATACGAACACTTTCCCATCACTTATGAGGAAATCCTGCTCTTCTGTCATACCGAAATCACCTTTATAGCCATGCCATAGGATTCCGTAGGGATAGATGAGTGAATCTAGGAGTGTCTTGCGATTCTCTGTTTTATAGTCCATTTCTTCTACAACTGAGTAGTTAAGGATTGATTCTTGGCTTGACGCAGATTTAGAACTGTCTAACTGAACTTCTACCATTTTGCCACTGACTGGGTCTCTCTTCTTTGTGATATATGTCTTTTGCTTTGGCTTGAGGATCGCTCTAGGGGTACGAAAGAATATAGAAGGGAGATAGGACTGAATGATGGGGTAAACTTCATTCACAACTATATCCCAGTCTGAGGCGAATGCCGGGACGTAAGTTCCGTTGTAGCGAGATAAGCATTCATCAAGGATAGGTTTCAGTTCATTGTTGTTATATGCAATGGACATGTCTATTTCGTTGCGTAACGCCATTAATCGTTCTTCATCAATCTTAATCTTGTTAGCTACCATTTAAGTCTCCTAGATAGGGCATACCGTTGTCGGTATAGTGTAATGTGAGTTACGTTTCATAGTAAATTGTCCGATATTAGTTCTTTTGTCAAGTCTTCTTTTAGTTTTGTCTATATGCCAAGAGCGAAGTTGCATGAATGCGGAATCTTCGGTTTGGATTGCTTGTTTCTTGGCGGATTTGGGGAATTGAAGTAATTGTACAACACCTTGGAGTGCATCTGCAAGGTCATCATGAGCAGAACTTCTTATCCTGACTAATTGGAGTTCAAGGTCTCCCATACCGTGTTTATGGTAGAGAGTATGTTGGCTATAACGAGGTTGTAGTCTGGTAACGATACGTTCTATCTTCTCTTTACCCCATAGTAAGTCTTTAAGTACAAGATAGCGATTCCTGACACGCATAGCTTGTTTAAGAAACCAGCGAGCAACCTTTTCTAGTTTAGCCTTCTCAAATCCTATGGGAACGACTGAACCGGTTATAGCATTGAGGCGTTCCTCCATAGTGAAGATAATCTCCTCAAATTCATCTGGACGTAAACCTTTCTTGCAGATGTAGTCGTCTACTAGGATGTCTGATTGCGGTGTGAGGTATGCAGGGAGGATAACTGAGTAGTCTGACTCTTGTTTATCTTCCCAGGCAAGGTCACAGGCTATTGCGGCTTTGCAAGAAGCTAGGGGGACCTTAGACTTGATGTTGCCTTCTTGGTCAAACATTAGAGCGTTCATATTGTCTATACGCCAGTATCTGAAATCTTTCTTCTGGATTTCTTCTGTACCTGATGCAGAAGGGTCATTCTGGATTTCTCGGGCAAAAGTGTGTGGTTTGTCTTTACGATAGGATAAGAGCCAGTCTACTGAGAACTTTTCAGCCCAGAGTGAGAAGAACTCTTTGGTATCGGGGTCTTTGTAGAGACCTTGGAAGAAAACTTTGGTGTATTCTTTGTATTGGTCCTTAGACATGAGCTTGGCTAGTAGGCTATCGTCATGGAGGATTGTACCGATGATGATGAACTGGGTGTCTATGTCGCCGGCTGGGACTACAGCATTGTCAAAGTCTTCTACTAGTTTGAGGCGGCGCTCAGGACTTCTGACGAGTTCATCGTTCTCTATGTCGTCTCCTATGATTAGGTCTGGGCGATAGGCTCCAAACTTCCTACCACGGATATTACCCATCTGATCGGCACCTAGGCAGATAACCATTGTCTCAAATCCGTCTAAGTGGCGAAAGATTGTTACATCCTCGGCATCTTTAGTGATTTCTATTTTGAAGTCTCGGACTAATCGCTCGTTTTCCTTCAGTTCTTGCTTGAGGGTTGATAACATCATCGTTGATTGCTTGAATGTGTTTGATATGTAGACCATGAAGCGGCGTTGCTTGAATACTAGCTGGTGGAGTGCATAGCCGAGACCTAGGACAGTTGTTTTGGCGCTTCCACGAGGTGCTGCGATAGATAAGAACCTGTTCTTAGCGGCTTCTTCCATGATTCCTAGGTGGAATGACGGAGAATCTAGCCGGAAATGATGCGGGAGATAGAACCAGGCAAATGCCATTGGTTTGGCTTTAAAGGATTCGTATAGTTTGTCTGATTGCTCCTGGGCTTTGACTGCTTGGTCCGCATGATGCTTCTCTAAGACTCTAACCACTCTGGCTTTGTCTGCCTTAGTATGGATTCTCGGCTGATCTGTATTTGGGGGAGCTTTTCTTGACTTCCTAGCCTTCGTAACCTTCTTTTTCTTCTTCGTAAGTGTCTTTGGGGATGCAGTCTTTGTCTTTCCTGAGGACTTTAGGCTTGAAGACTCTGGCTTAGATACTAACGGAGCAACAGATGAGGCACCCTGTGTCAATGTGGGCTTAACCTCTCGGTTTTCCCTTGGCTTATGTGTTGATGTCATCGTTACTCCGCTAATTCGCTAGTTAATCCGTTAAGTAATCCTAATATCCTCGGTTAATCTCGCACTCGGAACTCTATTTCTATAAGTATCGTTATCATATGTCCTTACCAGCAAAGTACTTTTGGTCAAAATCTACAGGATCGTGGGAGACAGGCTTCTATACCCATAAGGAAGATGTTCCCCGAAGCCGAATCCACAAACAAGCGGTTTAATAGGGACAGGCTTTCCTATGTTACCTAGGCGTGATAGGTTTCCTATGCTTCCTAGGTATGGTAGTCTTCCTAGTCTTCCTACCTTTCCTATGTTTCCTACCTTGCCTATCATACTTAACCTTCCTAGTAGTACTATGTTACCTATAATTACTATACTTCCTATGTTCTACGTGGAACACCGTACATATTGTTAAAGCTCGCGGGCTGTATCAAGTTTGCCCTTGTCTACCCTGTATTGATCACCTAGACTATTAAGCTTATCTATAATACTATCAAGCTTGCCGACATCCTGACCATTAACGCCGATGTTAACTTGCCGGTTGTCTATACTTATATCATTCTTACCCAGGCTATATAGTTTCTCTAGTATAAACTTCTTTGTTTCTAATCGTGTGCTATTGTCTGGGTCGGATGCTATACGTTGCCCCTTGAAGTATACCGGTTTAGTACTATCTAGATCATCGGTAAAGCTGGAAATTAAACTTGATAATTTTAGTCTATCATTCTTTTCTAAGAGGATTAAAGCTTTTTCCTTCACGCCACAATTAGCCATAAATTGATTAGCGTTTTTTCTTGCACATTCTTTGGATGCTTCTGGGTGAGATGCCATATAAGATAACGTATTATTTCCAGTATCAATATACTTCTTAACTGCCTTGTTAATAACTGGTGTGGCTATCATAATAGTTGCCCCTTTATTTTCGCATTACTACCATACCATAACTATATTGTCAAGATAATACTATAATTAAATACTAACAGACTGCGAAGCCTTGTTGTTACTGGGCTGGCGGTTGATGTAAAATAAATGAAATAAATGTGTAATACCCCTTGACAAACTGTAAGCTATGTTGTATAGTGTATACATGATAGCAATAGATAATAAATTAAATAGTAGTAAGATAATACTTGACAGTTTGTCATATGTCTTATATAATGGTTACATGATAAGGAGTGGTCAACAATCTAATCAAAGCCGGAAGGCAAAGGGGGAGAAGATGAAGCAAATAGTAAACTTTAATCAATTCTGTGATTCATTTAGAGATATGGGGAGAGATAATAATTTTAGTTATGAAGGCAAATTAGCCTTGTTTAGTTATCTAGAAGAATATGAGGATAGTACAGGTGAAGAAATTGAGATGGATATAATTGCCTTATGTTGTGAGTACACAGAATACAAGGATCTTAAAGAGTTTCAAGGGGATTACAGTACAGATTATAAGAACCTTGAGGATATAGAGTATAAGACACAAGTTATACCATGGGAAGAAGGTGAAGGCTTTATTATCCAAGCATTCTAAAGACAACTATATAGTTATATAACAGGGGCTTTAAAGCCACTATAGGAAAGGCAGGTGTAGTATGAGTATGGATACAGTAAGAATTGAAGAACACGAGCTTAACGGAGTCTATTGGTCCTATATAGCGGATATAGAGACTAGCAAGGACTATACAGTTAACTATATAGAGGGCTATACAGATATAGATAAGGTAGAACTATCAGACATTACAGGGCTTGACTGTAATAATAAAGAGTATACAGCAGATCAACATATAATTAATGAGTTAAGAGAATATGCTGTTAAACAGTTATAACCAATAGAATAGGGGGTAATTATGAGGGAGCCAGATAATAAACTAATAATAGAGGATAGAGCAGAGGATTTTGAGAATGAGTATATGTACTATGAAGGTATTAATGCGGATGAGATGATGCCGGGTAATGGTAGTGAATGTCCTATATGTTGTTTCGGTACAGTTAAACATATATATATGGGCAAAGGTCATCCTCTTAACTCAGAGCTAAAGTGTGGTTATTGCGGTTATGATTATGAAGATCTGTATTATATGCGTTTAAATGAGCAGAGAAGGCTTAAGAGTATAAAACAAGGGTAAGTTGGTAGGGTAAAGACTAATAATGGTCTACAGAGCCTGTGAGAGGGCTTAAACAAGGTATAAGGGGGTATAAGATGAAAGCATGTTTAAGTAAAGAAGGATATTTAAAGATAAAAAGAAATTCAGCTATAAAGGAGGCATACTGTCCTTATGATACAAGTGAAAGTATGTTTGGAACTATATGTGGGGATTGGTGTGCATTGTTTGAAGTATATGCACATTCAAAACAAGTTATGGGCACTGCATATAAAAATACAGAGATGGTGAGACTCCATTGTGGTAGTGGTAAAGCTAACTATGAACTAGTGAAGGAGTAATAGTATGTTTAGTATAGATCCATTAAGTATATTAGGGGTTGGCTATATAGTTGTCTTTATAGCCTGTTGCATAATCTATAATGTAATAGTAAGAGTAAGGGGGTTATGATGAATAAATATGAATATAGTGAGAAGGATAACAAGGTTATAGTAGAGGTACACGGATTAGTTGAGCCGGATACTCTTAAGGCAGTAGTTAAAGATCTGATAGGTAATATGTGTTATAGCATACCTTTGAAGACTCTTAAGGTTCTACTGGAGGATGCTGTGGACAATTATCCTGAGCCGGAAGAGATTGGGGGTGGATGTGAAGACTGCTAAGGAATTACATGAGGGGTTAGATATGCTAGTTGCAAGGTTTATTATAGATACAGGTAAGAGGCTGGGCGATACATCAGTAATGAAGTTGATAGAATGGAGTTATGGTCAGGCTTATAAGAAGAGTAGTAAGGGGGATAAATGTTAATCATAACAGTTATAGTTATAGTAATAGTAATTAGTCTATACGATAGGGAGGAGTAATATGAAAAGAGAAGTTAAGTTTTTATCAGGATACAATTGTATTGATTTTCCATGTAAGTTTGATAAGAAGTGTAAGCCATCAAATAGTCATGGGAAGCATGGCATAGAAATAGTGTTTTATGTGCATGGTGAACAAGGAGTAGTACAGTTTAAACTTTCAACTAATTGGGTTCCATATAAGAGTATTGCCAGTAATATTGGTTATAGGGCAGTGCATATAGACAAGTCAATTGCTGATTTATATCCAATGCCAACAGACTTGGGCTTCCATTCAAGAAAACCTATGTATGAGGGTCATACCTCTATGAACAAGTGTAATCTATTGGATGGAAATAAATGCTATTACGATGGAAGTAGTCTTAATGCCAACGATGCTTTTTATGTTTTGGTTAATTGTGGAGAAGAAGAATTATGGAGATTCTTAGAGCAATACTATAGGAGTGTTTTTGAAGAAGGAAAATATCCAGAGGTTAAAGAATATCGAAAGGAGACAGTATGAAGAAGCTATCAAAGATATCTAAAGGTGATATAGTGCTGCTCGGTTTAGGTTGTCTTCTATACACTGTTATCATTCTGTGTTGTTTGTAGTGGTAATTTCGCTGTGGGGAGATACTTTAAATTCTCCCCAGCGATTAACCAAAACAAAGGTAGATTGATGTATGTGTGTTTAGTTTCCCTTATAAAGAACTATCTAATACTAGGACACATAGTAAAACACATACTATTTTAAAAGCTAAATATATTAATACTAACGGTTTATAAGTTTTAGACCATGTGTTTAGGTTCAATGAGTATCAAAATACACATTATCTCTGGACACATCAAACAGATAGAATAGGAGGATTAAAATGAAGGTAAGATTGAATCTGGATTTAGTAGGGCTTGCGGTTCTTTATCTCCGCAAAAGCAACCATACTATAACCGTATCAGATGTATTTGAGGTATGTGAGAAGATCTTACAATGGAATGAGAGAGAAGGTAGAGGCGGGAAGAAGATGTATTTCCTGGATGGAGACATATTAATTGAGGATAGTCTCATAGGGATGGGGGAAGATATGTTGAAGAAAGATACGATTTAATTAGGAGTGCTAACAGACTGATAGTATAATGGGGTTAGAAGCGGAGGTTTATAGTGATAAGATTTAAGGGTGAGGGTTACAAAGTGGAAAGTATACTTACGGATGGGGAATTAGAGTTCCTGGGTGAGTTATACAGTAAGATACAAGATAAGAGGGAAACCTTTGAGGATTATATAGATAAGTATAAGGAAGAGCAGATAAATCAGTATATGCAGAATAAGGAGAACAGACTATGAGAATGCCTTTACGAGACAAGAGAACTATAGAGAGGATCAATTGTGCTAAACAAGACTTTAATGGTAAGCCGATATTCATTATCTATTTCCAGGGTAAAAGTATGAGTCCTGTTAAGCTGGGTAAGAATAAGGTTCATTGGATAGTACAGAATATAGAGAAGTTAAAGGATTTCTTAAGGGAATGTGGGGTAGAAGAACATGATATTAACTGAAGTTATACATAGATTACGAGAAGATGGGATAGATCTCCCGGAACATACTATAAGGAGAAGGATAGATAGATACGTTGAAGGGGCTACCAGAGGCAAGATGAACAACTTTAGGGACATAACCCCTAAGGAGTACAGAAAGTTGCTTGTAGGGCTTGCTATAGAGTCTAAAGGGGTACGTCAGGAGATAGTTGAGGACTATATGGCTGGGTTGATACCAAAGGTTAGTTTAACTGTTACGTTGATTAATAGTAGTAAGGTGGATAATATGTTGAAAGGATGGGTGAATGAATGAATAAGGTACATATGTGTCCTAATTGTGGTTATGGTGTTGAATGTAAAGAAGAAAAAGAAGTAGACTTACCTTACAAAATAGAGATTGCAGAGTACGATTGGAGTTGCTCTGCAAAGCTTTTGGCAAATACAGTTAACGAACTAATAGACTATCTAAAGGAGAAAGAGAATGAGTAAGACTAAACCAATGATGTATCCAACAGATAATGATCCTTATATGATGTCAGGGTGTAAGTTAATGTGGCATATGGATAGGGTTCGAGCTTGGGAAAAAGGTGAAAGAATAGCTCCCTTACTCATAGATATAGGTGCTACTAAAGTCTGTAACCTTTCCTGTCAATGGTGCTATGGAGTGTATCAAAAGATGGATAATCATAGTGTTATACCAGAGGATATACTGATTAGATTGTTTAGCGAGGCTCCACTATTGGGTGTGAAGGCTATAACATTAACCGGGGATGGTGAGCCAACACTTAACAAGGGGATGTGGAAAGCTATAGAAGAAGGTAAACGACATGGGTTGGATATAGGGATTGCTACTAATTGTGTAGCGGTTGATTCAGAAGATAAGGTTAATGCGTTAGTAGACAACTGTGTATGGATTCGGGTAACTATTGGTGGGGCTAGTCCAGAAGGATACAAGAAGATCCATGGTTTTGATTACTTTAAGAAGGTTGTAGAGAATACCAAGGATATTATGAGGGCTAAACGGCAAAGGATGAGTGATGTGACTGTTGGCTATCAGATGGTATTGATTCCTGATTGTCTTGACGAAGTTATACCATTAGCTCAGTTAGCCATAGATTTGGGGTTGGACTATTTTGTTATCAAGCAGTTTAGTAATCCTGAGAACTCTGGGATACCAGCATCAGGGTATGACCAGGATAAGTTTGTTGAGAAGAGTATGCCGGTTCTTAAGAAGGCTGAAGAAATGAGTACTGAGAAGACAAAGATTATCCCAAAGTATGATTTGATACAGAATAAGAATAAGAGGATGTATCCTTATTGTATTGATCTGCCGTTTATCTTCCAGATTAGTGGGAGTGGGAAATGTTATCCTTGTGGGTATTTGTTTAATAAGGAAGAGTTTTGCTATGGGGATTTGCATGAGCAGACTCTCGGGGAGATTATCCATAGTGATAAGTACTGGGGAATAATTGATAAGATTAAGGGGATGAGTACTAAGGATTTGTGTAATCTCGGAAGCTGCCGTCATGACATTTCAAATCTTTTTTTGCACAATTACTTAAATAAACCCTTGCACAGTAATCACATTTAGTGATATAGTCGTAGGCATGATAAGGAGAAAAGATTATGCCTAAAAGAACATTTTTTCATTGTGTGGATTGCGGTAAGCAATTGGGTTATCAAGGTAAGAAGCAAAAGACATTTAGATGTGAGAAGTGTGCCCCAATAGTAAGGATTAAAGAGAAACCTTGGACAGTGCCTTCTGGGTTTGAAAAAGGTAATCAGCATGGCAAGAAGTTTGTTAAGGGTCAAGCACCAACAGCAGGTTCATTCAAGAAAGGGCATGAGTTTGACTTTGAAACATGGGTCAAGATGAAAAGGTCTAGTATTGGTCAGCGTAGGTCTGTTGGTACAGAATTTCAATCTCAAGGAAAGAATACTCAAGGCACAAGATTAAAGGATTTAAAGAATGCCTGTTTCTCTCGTGATAACTGGACTTGCGTTGAATGTGGTATTCATAAGTACGTTAGCATACATCATATCAAGGGTTGGGCAACTTATCCTAAATTAAGATATGAACTGGATAATGTGGTTACTCTATGTGTGAAGTGTCATAAAGCAAAGCATGGTAGAAGACATTTAACAGGGAGATTAGATAAATGAAAGTTATACGATTAGGTAAAAATGATAAGTTCCCAACAGAGCCTTGTGATCTGGTTGTCTGTAAGGCTTATCCTTATACTTTAAGCAAGGAGCAGTTAGCTCATCCTACTCATGGGTGTATTAATATCCATACGAGTCTTCTCCCAAAGTATCGTGGTAGACATCCTATTGTCTGGGCTATGATTAACATGGAAGAGGAGATAGGGGTGACGATACACTATATGGATGAAGGGATTGATACAGGGGATATCATCCTGCAAGAAAGAATGAGTTTGAATGTGAATAGAACTTATGCATCTGTTAAGAAGGATTTAGATGTTATGGGAGAAGATATGTTAAGGGTTGTATTGCAATGTATGAGAAATGGAGAGTTTAATCATACACTTCAAGATGAGTCTCAGGCTAGTTATTATTCTAGGAGAGAGCCAGAGGATAGTGAGATACCAGTACTCATAGACCAGAAAAGACTTGTAGCTTACATTAATGCCTTATCTGATCCAATGCCCAATGCTTATATGGAACATCTAGACGGTAGTAAGGTTTATTATAAAGGAGCAGTATATGAAGAATGAACAAACACTAAAGAATGAGTATCAGAGATACCATACAGACATAGATGATGCTATCAAGAGGGTGCTGAGATCTGGCAGATACATCCTTGGTCCTGAGCTAGAAAGATTTGAGAAGAGGTTTGCTGAGTATACAGGGGCGACTTATTGTGTTGGTGTAGGCTCTGGCTTTGACGGGTTGTATCTAGCATATCTCATAGCCAATGCTAGAGGTAAAAAGGTTTTCATAAAAAATGAACTCCACCCGGCAACCACTAATTCAGCTTTACTAAACGGTGCTGAGATTACAGATGATTGGAAAGAAGCAGATATTGTTACAGTTGTACACAAGGATGATAGTCTGGTTAATTGTAAACAGTATAGAGATAGCGAGGACTATAAGATTATTATAGAGGATTGTTGTCAGGCATTAGGATGTACTGTAGAAGACAAACATGTGGGTAACTTTGGGATGTGTGGGGTGTTCTCATTCCATCCTCTCAAGAAACTACATTGTTATGGAGATGGTGGTGCTGTGATAACCAATAATAAGTATGTGTATGATCTGCTGGTTAAGTACAGGAATCATGGGAGGGTTGGCAAGGACTATAGTATTGGGATTAATAGTCGGCTTGATGAGATACAGGCTGGGATACTTAATGTGTTTATGGATAACTTGAAGGAGATAATGGGATGAGGGAGATAAAGTTCAGGGCTTGGGACACAAAGAATAGTAAAATGACTAATGATTTTACTGTGTTATCTAATGGTAGTATAGGAAAGATTTATCGTAGACAAGTACTTCACGGGCATAATGACTATGGAAATGAATTAATCATTGGAGAAGAGTATGGCTATGGATTATATACTAAAGATTTAATTCCTATGGAATACACAATGGTAAAGGACAGCAAAGGTAAAGAAATATACGAAGGTGATGTGGTTTATATTGCTGGGCTTGGAAATCATATAATTGAGTTTCCATTCATAGAGTTATATGAGGCATCTTTTGAGAATGATATAGGTAAAATAAGAGGAAACATCTACGAGAACCCAGAGCTATTGGAGGGTAAAGATGAATAAGATAGTAATACCAGAACACTATAATTATGTGTCAGTATTCCTCACCTATAACTGTAACCTAGGCTGTGATTATTGTATCAACAAGGCTGGCAAGTTAAAAGCTTCCACGATGCTCACCGCAAAGGTATGGATTGATAATCTGAATCGCTTACAGCTGGGTGATAAGTCTATTACTATTACAGGTGGGGAGCCGACACTACATCCAGAGTTCTATGAGATTGTTAATGGGGTTAGCCAGCCGATTGATCTCTTGACTAATGGTGCCTACAGAACACAAGGATTCATGAGTAGAGTTAAGCCAGGTGTATTTGTGAATGACCGCCCCTATGCCTCAATACGGTTTAGTTATCATCCGGGGTATACCGACCTGTACAGACTTGTTAAGAAGGTCTCAATATTACAGGATAAAGGGTATAGTGTAGGTGTGTGGGCGGTTAATCACCCGGCTGATGCGAATGATATTGTGTTTGCTAAGACTGTAGCTGAGAATTATCAGATTGATTTTAGGCTTAAGGATTTTCTTGGGTACTATAAAGAAAAACTATATGGTCGGTATATGTATCCTGAGATGTTAGAGCATAAGAGGAAGGCTGTTGAGTGTAAGCCAAGTGAACTGTTGGTTGGTCCTGATGGGGCGATGTATCGCTGTCATCAGCATCTATATAGTGGGACCAATAGCTATGCGAACATACAGGATGAGAAGATTGTTGTGCCAAGTGATTACAGGACTTGTAACACTACTGAGCCTTGTAGCTACTGTGATCTTAAGGGTCCCAAGTTTGATAGGTTTCAACAGGGTGGGCATTGTAGTGTAGCTATCAGAAAAGAAGAACAATGAGGATTAATCTTAGAGGAATACTATGGTGGGTAATAGGGTTTATATGTGGGGTGGTAGTATGTGTTATAGGCTATGAGGTTTATAGTGAGATTGTGTGGTATCTATGAGTAAGACGTTAGAAGAAATACTAATCAAATATGAATTAGCTAAGAAAGAGACTTTGAGGCTTCGGATAATTGAGTGGGCTGAGAGTAAAGCACCTAAAGAAATAGATGCTAAGTCATTTCCAAGATTTACTGTTTCTTCATATATGGTAGAAGGAAATAATATAGCAATCAAACAATACAAAGCAAACCTACAGGAGGGTGAGTGATGATGGGGTTATTCTTTATGCTACACTTAATAATTGGTTTTAGTATTTGTGCCATAGGAATAGGAGTTGCAATTTGTGGCTTGATATGTATAACTGCGGCATTTAATTAAAGCAAACCTACGGGAGGGGTAGATGATACAAACTGTTTATGTTGACTATAAAGACAGAGTAAAGAACCGAAAAGTATTAAAACAAGAATGGCTATCCTCTGTTGCATTATGTAAAAAATACAATACTAAATATTTAAGAAGTTTATGTGACATGAGCTTGGAACATCATGCAATTAAATTAAATATATCTGGAAGCATTAAGTATTGGTTTCATAAAGAGCTTTTAGAGGTTTTGGAACATAAAGCAAACCTACAGGAGAGTGAACATTGCAACTGCACCCAAAACTATGACACCTACATTGCTGATGGAGAAAGATGTTTAGAGTGTAAGAAACTGGTAAAGGAGAAGGAATGAAACATAAAGAATTATTGGTTTAGATAGAAAGGATAGGAAATGAGAGAGATTACGTTTAGAGGTAGAGTTATGGATGATTTTGAGGAATTAAATATTAAAAAAGGGGACTTTGTTTTTGGAAATTTAGTCCATGACGGCAAGCAACCATATATTGTTGGGGATGTGGCGGAGGTAAATGAAGAATATATTTCATTAGAAGAATGGTTGCCAGTAATTCCTAAAACCGTAGGACAATTTATAGGTCGTAAGGATAAGAATGGTAAGAAGATATATGAGGGAGATATATGCCAGAATGGTGATTGGGTATCTGATGCACACGCCCATGATTATAGAAAAGAAGAAGTTACGTGGGATGAGGATAGTGCTTGTTGGCAAGGTTGGGAGTTGAATGAAGATGGAATGTGTTGCGAAGTAATTGGAGACATCTATGAAAATAAAGAATTATTGGTTTAGATAAGGAGGGGATATGAAATTTTCAGACTTTGAAAAAAACAGAGTTTTTAAAATGGTTGAAGAAATAAATCTAGCCAGATGTCCGAAATGTAAGCAGATAGTTCAACCAAGAGGGTATGATGTTTCTAGAGACCCTACACGAGACTCTAATTTAAGGTGGTGCGATAAATGTTTTAGTGGAGAGAAAAGGTGGGACTGGAGATTTGTAACTAATATACATGGAGAATAAAATGAAAACACATAACTGCCCCACTTGTGGAACTGAATGTAAAGTCGTTGGTATAGGAGATTTCAACGATAAAGATGAAGTATGCACACAGCACTATGAACCTGTGGTGTTAGATGTAGATGATTTAGTAAAGATAATTGAAAAAACAAAATGGGAGTATGGAGCGAATGTTTTTCATAATGTAAATACAGAATCACTTACTAATGAGTTAGCCAGAAATATACACAAAGCAATGAGAGGTGAGAAGTGATATACCACGGTAACTGCATAGAGGTAATGAGAGGGTTTCCTGATAATTGTGTTGATACTATTATTACCGATCCACCTTATGGATTAAGTTTTATGGGTAAGGCATGGGATTATGATGTACCTAATCAAGATGTATGGAAAGAGTGCCTGAGAGTGTTAAAGCCTGGTGGTACAGCATTGATATTCGCAGGTAGTAGAACACAGCATAGAATGGCAGTTAATGTAGAAGATGCTGGATTTGTTTTGAAAGATACGATTATGTGGTTGTATGGGTCAGGGTTTCCAAAAGCTACGGATATTAGTAAGCAGTTGGATAAGGGGCATGAGAGAAAGGAAACTGGAGAATTTAAGACAAGGCACGGTGGTGGATTACATAGTGATAAAATAGGACAGCTTAATCCAGACCATAAAAAGACACCAATTACTGAACCCTCAACACCAGAAGCCCAACTATGGAACGGTTGGAAGTCTCACGGCTTAAAACCAGCCTATGAGCCAATATTAGTAGCAATGAAACCTAACGAGGGTAGCTATGCGGATAACGCTATGAAGCATGGGGTTAGTGGGTTGAATATAGATGGTGGTAGGATTCCCTTAAATGGAGAAATGCCAGATCAAGGCAGATTTCCTGCTAACATTATACTTGATGAGGAAGCTGGTAGGCTACTGGATTTACAGAGTGGTATTAGTAAGTCTACGGGTGGAAGTGGTAAATTAAGCATGAAAACAGCACCCAATGATGTGTATGGTAAATATAAAGAAGGATATAAGTCTGATAACTTAGGTGGGTTAGGTGACAAAGGCGGTGCATCAAGATTTTTCTATTGTGCTAAATCTTCAAGGGCTGAGAGGAGTATGGGGTGTGAGGGGTTGGAGGAGAAAGAGAGAGTAAGGCAAGGTTTAGCTGGAGAACATAAAAATACATTTAGCAAGAACTCTCACCCAACAGTTAAACCTCTAAAACTAATGGAATACCTATGCACACTAACCAAGACACCTACAGGCGGTGTAGTCCTTGACCCTTTTATGGGTTCTGGTACAACAGGCATAGCTTGTGCGAATACTGGTAGAGATTTCATAGGCATTGAACGAGAAGAAGAATATGTTGAGATCGCTAAAGCACGGATAGATAGTGTTAAGCAGATGAAATTATTATAACTGAGAGGTGAAAATGGATAAACCAGAGAAAAAAGAGTTTAATGCAAATGAGAATGCAATTCAAACAGGGTTAAGAATGGCACACAACGAAGGCTATGATGATGTAATGGCATGGCACAACTCCGTGATAGAGAAGTTGGCTGATGAATATATTTTAGAATGTGTTTTATACGAAGTACGCAGTCAGAACGGGGATAAAGTTTGTTCTGACCGTAAAATAGCCACAGCCATAGCACGGCACATACGAAAGGAACTAAGTTGAAGGAGAAGTATAGAGATAAAGCATATGCAAAGAATAAGATAACCATGATGATTAAGGTTAGTCATCCCTGTGGGCAGTGTGGGAAGATATTTGTTGACCATCCTAATATCCGCACCTGCCCCAAGTGTGTAGTAAGAAGAGAAAGTTCAAAAGGTTGTAATGACTGGTAAGTTTATAAAAGAGTTGCATCAGGTTTTACATAAGGATGACTTTCCTTTTTATCCTCATGTGTGGCAAGTAATTGATGGGAGGATAGAGGAGATACTTGAGTTGTTAGAGGGGTTTGATCTTGAGGTTGATAAGAGGATTAATAAGATTAGAAAGGGGGAATTGTGAGGCGAGGAACAAAGATAGAAATGTCGTTAGGGGATGCAATAGACAGAGTATCTATACTTGCTAGGAAGATACACTTTGGCGAGAATGGTGCGTCTAATGAGTTTAGGTATCTTACAGAGTCTATAGAGAAGTTAGATATCAAGCTAACCGGTGGGTTGCTGGATGCTATTATAAAGATAACTAGTAGTAATATAGATATCTGGAATCTTGAGAATGAGATAAGAAAGCTGGGTGATCCGGTAGCTAAACTTGGGTTGGAGGAGATTGGTAGGAGGGCAATGGCTATTAGGGATCTGAATAGACATCGTGTTAGAAGTAAGAGTGAGATTAATAGGATGAGTGAGATGGGTTTTCGTGAGTTCAAGATTAACCATAGGAGTCAATAGATAAGGGGGTAGTATGTTTGGATACAAGAAACTAATGATGAGGCTAGATGTTATAGAGCATAAGTTTGATAGGATTATACATAGGAAGATAAGAAGGGATAAAGGGGTTAAACGGAAATCAAAGATTAATATAGAAGAATATAGGAACCCAACACCTTTATGGGAAGGAGGTCCTCATGTATAAGATATACAGCAAAGTGGTTTTGACAATTTTGATAGTAGCCGCGATATTGGGGTTTTCGGTTTTGCTAATCGTGGATGGGTTTCCGGAAACTAGGTACAATGCTATGGAGAACAGATGGGAAACAGTACCAGATAATTCTAACTGGAGTAACAAGTATAATGCTATGGAGAATGACTGGAGTTATCAGCCTAGTAATTCTACCCAAGAATATAATGCTATGAATAATTCATGGGATTGGTCAAGTGGTCACAACCCTAGAGGTAATGATGATAACTAACAGAGATAAAGTCAGGGTTATTATACAGACAATGTATGACTTGGATGAGTTGCCTGATGAAAGTGTTCCAAAGTGGAAGGAAAGGGTTGACTTGTTTCTTAATGCTGGTGATAAGTTGATTGATATACATTATAATAATGCATTGGAGGATAAAAATGAACACTGAATTAAAGGCAGAGCAATTGAGGAAAGAGATAATGGATGTAGCTGTCGCTAATAGCAAGGGACATATTGCACCCAGTCTATCTTGTTTAGATATCTTAACTGTTTTGTACTATGATGTGATAGGGAAGAAGGATGTTGTTATACTATCCAAGGGGCATGGCTGCTACGGATTGTATGCTATACAGGCTGACTTCGGGTTGATTGCTATGCAGGATTGGAAAGAGTTTAAACTGAGTGGTTGTCTCAAAGGCTATGGTAGTCTTGGTCACGGATTACCTGTGGCTGTTGGTCATGCATATGGGTTAATGAAACAGAAGAAGAAGGGGCATGTGTATTGTATTGTTGGTGATGGCGAAATGCAGGAAGGTAGTTTTTGGGAGGCACTAACCTTTATGTTTCACCATGAGTTAAAGAATATTACTGTTATCATAGACAACAATGAGTTACAAGCAATGGATTATACAGACAGCATTAACTCTACTGTACTTAATATTATTACAAACACGTTTTGTCCATCAGATATTGATGGGCACGACCATGAGTATATTAAGTGGGCGTTAAATAAGGGTCAGCCTATAATACTAGCAGAGACTATCAAAGGTAATGGTTATCCTTTCATGGAAGGTAAGGCTGAATGGCACTTCAAGATACCAAGTCAGGAGGATTTAGATGGGTGTGAATAGAGATACTATAGTAGATAGATTAGTCCCATACTTTAAGAAGGATAAAAGGTATCATCTATTGATTTGTGACTGTGGGTTTGCAAAGGTTGATAAGCTAGTGGAGATGTATCCTGATAGAATTGTTAACTGTGGGATAATGGAGCAAGGCACAATAGGGATTGCTAGTGGTATGGCAGACAGTGGGTTGATACCTATAGTGTATAGCATAGCAAGTTTCATTGTCTATAGAGCCTTGGAACAATTGAAGGTAGATGTTGTTGAGATGGATAGGAATGTTAAGGTGATTGGTAATGGGTCCAGAGATTTCTTCAAGAGTCTTGGTGAATGCCACTGGTGTAGAGATGATGATGTTAAGCTGATGGATGTTATCTATATGCCTTGGTATAATGGGAGTGAATTTAACGATTGGATTGGTAGTGAGAGAGGAGGTTACATACGTGTCTAAAAAGAAAACTGAAAGGAGAATTAAGAGTATTATATATACATGTAATTGTGGGAATAAGTATGAGCATAAGACAGATAGAAGAAAGAAAATATTTACTTTAATTGACAGAGTTTATTGTATTTATGATGGCTATGTAATGTTTATGGATGGGTGGAAATATGAATAGATTGCTAATGATATGTGTAAGTAAAGGTAGACCTGATAGGATACAGACTATGATAGACAGCTATAGGTCTACTGTTAAAGGAACAACTAATCTGTTGGTCTGTCTTGATAGTGAGGATGAAAGAAAGGGTGAGTATGAATTAGATGATATGATAGTAATAGAGAGACATCCTAACTGGTATACCAGTGTAGCTAATGAGATAACCTCAGAGTTTATGCCCGAGTATGATTATTATGGGTTAGTAGACGATGATTATATCTTTCGGACTGAAGGCTGGGATATCAAGATGGTTGATAGGCTTATCAATGAATCTAACGGATGGGGGATTAGTTATGCTAATGACTTATGGGCTGATAGCAGTGTGGTGTGTCGCCATCCTAGTGTTCCTATTATATCTAAGAAGATGATAGATGCAGTCGGGTATATGATTTACCCTGAACTCCATCACTTCAAGATTGATACGTTCATGAGGGATTTGGTTGATCCTCTAGGAATGTTATACTTTAACGAGGATGTAGTAATAGAACATATGCATGCTGTACAAGGCAAGGCAAAGAATGATGATAGTTATAAGTGGAGTTATAGTATTCAGGAACAAAGGCATGGTACTACACAGTTTCTTTTGTGGAAACATCTGGGGTTAGTGAGGGACCAGAGGAAGATAAAGAATGCAATGAAGATAGAGAAAGAGAAAGGAGAGGGATAGGATGTTAAAGGACACAGTTAGTATAGGTGATAGTACAGTAGAGATTACAGAAGGAAGGCAGAAGGTTAAGTTGTTGGTTGGTGTAGCAACACTAGGTATATCGTATGAGTTCTTTGAAAGTTGGAATGAGTTCTGGACTGATATGGTGAGGTCAGCAAAGTTTGAGATTGCTTGTTCATTCAAGCATAGGATGCCAGCATTTATTGCACAGGAAGAATTAGCTGTTGAAGCTGTTGAGTCAGGTGCAACACACCTACTACTCATTGATGATGATATCTTAGAGTTCAGTGTGCTAGACCTGATGAAACTGTTAGAGTCTGACCTAGATATGGTTGGTGGTGTGATGCTAACAAAGAAGTTTCCGTTTCATGGCTGTGCTATGAGAAGGCTGGATGATACTAAACCAGTGATTGAACATGCACACAAGGTTACAGGATTTGATATGTATGAGGTGCCGGCAGCTGATAGGAAAGGTGTTAAACCTGTTGATCTGATAAGCTTTGGATTCACTTTATTCAGAACAGATCTGTTTAAGAAGATGGGTGAGCCATATTTCTTGCCTGACCTGTCAAAGATAAAGGTGGAGAATTGTCACAAAAGATATCTTACCTTTACAGACAGTATATTCTGTGATAAAGTTAAGGGCTTAGGGCTTACACCATATGCACACTTTGGTGTACCACTGAATCATAACGGGATTACTAAAGAAAATGTTAATGGATGGATAGAGATTTATCAGAAGAGTAATAAACTAACACAACCGGGACTAAAAATGGAGCAGGAAGAGTTCCTGAAGTATAAGATGATTGTTAAAGAGAAGTTAGTTGAAGCAGAAAGAAAGTTTCATAGTGAAAGTATCAACAAACTAAAATGGTACCGTGAGAGTACCGAAGGAGAAAAGAGAGGGGAAGGTTATGGGTGGATTAAAGAAGAGGATCGTAAAGAAGGTAGTGAAGAAGGCAAGCAAGAAGAAGTTAGTGAAGGCGAAGACAAATACAAAGAAATCAATGAGAAGCTCAAAGAAGTCAGAGACAGAATTGAATGCAGCACAGGAGATGAGAAAGACAGAACTGAATAACTGTGTTAAAGAAATGGTTGAAGTGATGAAGAAGTATAATGCTAAGCTGGATGTAATGGGGTTCAAGGTTGTTGACGCTCACTAGGAGAGAGATATGAAGGCAAGAGCTTTTAAGAATCATTATACAATTGATGGTGGACGATACGATAGGTTAACCAGTGTCTTGGGGTACTTCCAGCCCCAAGAGCTGATTGATTGGAAGATGAAGGTTGGTCCTGAAGAAGCTGAAAGGATAGGGGGTGAGGCTAGGGCTATTGGGACAAGGGTTGATAGTATAGCTGGGATGATATTCAAGGGTGAGGAGTATGACCTGAAGGATGATTGTCAAGGTGTACTGAATTGTGTTGAAGGATACAAGAGATGGTTGGCTGAAGAGAAGCCTAGTATCCAGGACTATCAGGTTACCTGTAAGACAGATGAGATGGGTGTAGCGGGGACAATGGACTTGTTACTTGATGATACTATAGTGGACATTAAATGTGCTAATAAGATCAGCCCGAACCATTGGTTACAGGTTAATATGTATAACTATATGTGGTCTTCTATGCATGGGATAGGGAAGATAGGTGTGTTGAAGGTTCCAAAGGTAGGGATACTGCGTCTAGACAAGCTCACCTCGGAGTATACTTATGAGGTTCAGCCTTATGATTATAAGATGGTGATGATATATGGTGGGTTGTTGAAATACTACAGATATGTAAAGGGGGTGGGATGATGGGAGGATTTGGTATAGACCCAAACAGTAAGACCAAGATAACAATAATGTTGTCAGCTAATATAATGTTATCCCTAGAAGGTAGTAAGCATTATTCTATTGATGACTTATATTCTATAGCTGCAAGAAGAATACGAGAAGGCAATATTGAGCGTTGTGGTGTAGGAGATGTAATGTCTCCAGCAAGAGTAATTATATCTATAGATGAAGATGGGAGGTAAGAGTGAAGCCAGATAAAGATATGAGTCTAGATTTCTATGGTGTAGTGCATAGATTGAGAGATTTAAAGACAGTTAATGAGCGTGGAGTAGCAATACTATGTAGTCGTATAGGGATAACTTTAGGAGATAAACCACATACACTACAAGAGGTAGGTAAGAAGTTTGATATCTCCCGTGAAAGGGTCAGACAGGTTGAAGGTAAAGCATTAAGAATGTTTAGACATCCAGTAAGATTAAAAGGTAGGGGGTATAATGAAGTTACCAACAGAGAAGAGTAAGATAGATATGAGATTCACTAGCCAGAAATTTGGTATCATTGGTGCTAGTGGAATAGGCAAGTCAGAGTTCTTTGCTCAGGAGGACAAGGCTCTGTTTATTGAGACAGAAGCAGGGCTGAATTTCCTTGAAGTCTTCAAGGTACCCGTAAGATCTTGGGATGAGTTAAGAGAAGTCTATGGTAACCTCAAGCAACTACATAACGAAGGCAAGATGCCTTATACTATGATAGTTATTGATACTATAGACAGGCTCGTTGACTTAGCTGAAGACGAGATTGTTAGTAAAGGTAAGAATTTCTACAAGGGTGTAGAGATAAACACTATTGGTGAAATTCCAAACGGAGGAGGGTGGAGCAAGACAAGGGAGTTGATAGGCAACTTCTTTAATAAACTAGAAGAGTTAGATTGTGCGATAGCTTTCATAGGGCATCTATCAATCAAGAGAGTGGAAGAGGGGGTGCGAAAATATGATAGGAAGACCATCAGTCTTTGGGCTGGTGTAGGTAATGATATGTTGGCTAGGGCTGACCATATTCTGCATGTTGATAGCCAGTTGATAGGTGATAGCTTGAGTAGGACGGTGTATACACAGCCTACACAGAGTCGTGAAGCCAAGTCAAGAGGTGCTGTTATACCTAATGGTATGAAGTGGGGTAAAGATGCAAATGAAAACTGGACTGAGTTCAGGAAATTATTTAACTAAGAAAGTGGGGTTGATTATGAACGACATATTAAAGACATTGATGGATGAGGGTTTCACACCAATTGAAAACATGGATGAGAGTACAGGGTTTCAGCCTATTACAGGGAAGTATGTGTGTAGGATTGATAGTGCTGGGAGAAAGATTGGTGAGGCGAAAGCGACTGGGAATCCGTATGATTTCAGGGTGTTAAAGTTACAGGTCAGTGAGATCATTGATGGGGATAAGGCGACTAACAGGTTTATTGATATGACATATAAGTCTGATGCGGTTGGCTTGAAGAAACTGATGAATGATATGTTTACAGCGGGGATAACCTTGGAGGCGAAGAGTGATGCTGAGTTAGATGTTGCGTTAGAAGGTCTGAAGGATAAACTGGTTAATGTTAGGTGTTGGGTATGGGTCCCAGATAAAGACCGAAACAATAATCCTATTCCTGAAGGAGACAGGAAAGGTCGGCAGCAAGTTAAGATAGTTAAGGAACATGGTAAAGGGAAGGCTTCTACAGGAGGCAATTCAGTACCCTTTTAAGTAGTTGAATGATACTGCCCTGATAGCTCAATGGTAGAGCGATACACTTGTAATGTATAGGTTGCGGGTTCAAGTCCTGCTCAGGGCTAATTATCTGGTGGCTCCAGCCGTTGAACAACCTCAGCGGTTGAGGTGCCAGCTACCAATGTTTTAAGGGAACTCTTTATGTTATAAGCAAGGGTTTTTTGACCAATGTTGCGAAGTGCAGTAGCTGTGAACGATTAGTGAAGCTCTTATGTGTATGCGTAGGATTGAGTGAGCACGCAGTCGAACGAAATACCAATGGTGAAAGGAAACCATGAAGATCTTAGAAGATGTACAGGAGAAGAAACCCTTTGATTTTAGTAACTGTCCCTATGTAACCCAGACCTTTAAGACCAAGTTAGATGTAGGTGATTACATGTGTATCCTTGAAGATGGATTCTTCCCTAAGATAAGCTTTGAAAGGAAGAGTATCAATGATTTATATGGCACCATGGGTGGAGGGTACCCTAGATTTAAAAGAGAGCTTCTACGTGCCAAAGAACTCCAAATAAGGCTATTCCTGATAATAGAGGGTAGCATGACAAAGGTAGCTAAAGGACACAACCGTTCAGCTATGTCAGGTGAGACAATGATAAAGAAGTTAATGACCTTGTGGATACGATACGACCTCTATCCAATCTTCTGTAAAGATAGGGCTGAGGCTGTGCAATACATATATAGTTTCTTCTGTAGTATAGGATGGAATAAAGCTAAGACTAAATAGACAGACCAACAGGATAAGCGGGGGTTGAATGGCAGCTACAAGAACATACCGAGGTGAAGAGATATTCCAGTTAAGTGATACAAAACTAGAAGCAATAGTAGAAGGACTCCTATACGAAAACGACACAATGATGATTGTTGCTCCACCGAAGATGAGCAAGACAGTGTTCTCTGTCCAGCTAGCCTGCAACATATCATCTGGCACACCATTCCTTGGCATCCTAGACATTCCGAAACCTTGCCGTGTACTATACATCGCTACAGAAATGAAAGATGAAGAACTTAAGGACAGGTTTATCCGTACAGCTAAACACGTAACAACTGTCCCGGACAACCTAATCCTTGTCTGCACTAAAGGGTCAGCATTCAAACTTAACACCCAGATGGGTCACACACTAATGGATATACTTATACAGGATATCCGTGCTAACCCACCAAAGGTGATATTCATTGACTCTGTATATAAAGCTTTTCATGGTAGCCTCAAAGATGACGATAGTGTGAATGAATTCCTCACAGAAGTTGATCGTATTTCCGCAGAGTTTGATGCGGCAGTTGTCCTTGTCCACCACTTGAAGAAAGCTTCTCGAGACATGTACAACAATGAACATAGAGCTAGTGATGCAGATACATATGGGTCTCAGTTCCTACTCGGTGCAGTAGACCAGGTAGTAAGACTAGAAAAGATAATCAAGGAAGATGCACCAATGGATCGCTACATCCAGTGTGATACACAAAGGACTGGCAACATCATCACCAACACTAGGATTAGACTCCACCAACCAGACCCTCTATACTTCCATCTAGTAGACAATTACGCTACAGAGAAACAAGACCTGATGAACCTGATAAAGGAAACCGGGAAACCAATGTCAGTTGTAGAAATGATGACAGAGATGGGGTTCAGCCGATCAAAGATATACCATATACTTAAAGAGATTGATGAGCAGATTGTTAAGACAGGATCTAAGACAAAATACTATGGGTTGAAAGGAGAATAATATGCATTGGTTAATATATGTAATGTTAGGGCTAGGTATAATAGGATTGATATTACAAAATGATACTATGTCCAGTATTCTAGCATGTATACTTGTATACTCAATTGTATACCTAGCACCTATGATACTATTTGTTGCCTTTATCCGTAGCTTTTGATGTTACAAGCTGTCGTAATATTTTCCCTGCTGTAGCAGGAGGGATAGCTTGATTAATCAATTTCTTTGTAGTCCTTCCAGCAAGGATACCACCTTTTATAACATTAGAACTTACTATAGGAGATAACCCTACAGCTAAAGGCAATCCACCTCCACCTAATGCTCCAAGTGTTCCTCCAGCAGCACCACCACCAATAGCTCCTACTGCACTTAACGCACTCATCTGTTGCATTAAAGCTATAGGTGAAGACCATCTACTCATACTAACAAATGGTTGTCTCAATGAAAGTTGTCCTTCAAGAAAATCTTTAGTCTTCTTTAGATCCTGTATCATTGCAGTGTATTGTTTATCCGCATTAAGAGTAAAGTCTTTAAGTTCTTTAGATAACCTTGTGCTCTCTTCAAATCTTAACTTATTTTGATTGGCTCTCAACTCACGCATAGATGTTTTGGATGCTTTCTCTAATGCAACCTTTTCCTGCTCAACCCTCTTGGTAAGATTATCTACTATATCCTTTTGTGTAGCCTCAATCTTTTTAGTAGGTCGTATAACCTCTTCCACTTTAGGTAGTATTCTATCCTGAGGTTTTAATGCTGAGTCAGCCTTCTTCATCAACCTTAACGCTACAGGATCATCGCCTTTCTTTAATGCATTGATAGCCTTGTTTACATTAGGCTGCCAAACACCTTGTGAATCCTTTTTAAAATACTGTGCTAATGCTTCTTCATACTTAGGTAGATATGTAGAGAATTCTTTATTGGCTGTTGCAAGTTCTTTAAGGCTAGTTGCTACTTGAGGATTCTCTCCAACTATTTTAGCTGGGTTAACCGCATCAGATAACTTACCAAAGAATGTACCAGTAGAGTTCTTGCCAGCACCAAATGCTGCACTAGCTCTTTCCTTTAAATTTGTCTTGAGACTCTGTAGATACTCAAGGTTGATGCTTCCACTTTCACCCATCTCTTCAAACTGTTTCTGCACCTTTGTGAATAAATCCCCGGCAGTTTTATCTCCAGCAACATCTATAGGTTGAAAGCTAACCTCTGATACACCTTTCTTGGTTACCTCAGTAGCTTTAAATGGAGAGAAATCTTTTACTACTTTGTTAAATCTTTCAGCTACAGCTGATGTCTTAACACCAGCATTAGGGTTCTTCTCTGATATATTTCTTATAGCTGTACCTACTCTATCTCCAGCTTCTTTTTCTAATGACTGAAACTGTACCAATGCATCATCAAACACCTCAACAGTTCTGGCAACAATAGTATTGTTACTATCAGTAATTGCCTTTGTTGCATTTTGTCCAGCTTCTTTAATGCTAATCCCAGAACCACTTTTAAGTGATTCTTTAACAACACCTAAACTTTCTTGTAATTCTAATTCTGCACTCTTTAGATTTACTTTAAATGCTTGTTTCTCTGCATTTTGTTTAAATACAAATGCATCTTTTTCCATGCTATACTTCAAATCTATTTCCATTTTAGCATTATCAAAATCCTGCTTAATAGTTTTAGGTGTTTTTACCTTGCCTCTAGGATTAAGGTTATACTTACTTGGGTTTCTAACAAAGTCTGATGCGAGTTCAGCATCACCTGTTATAGCTTTAACATACATTCTTGCGGTTTTCTTACCAAAGTTCTTTAATAGACTCAACCCCTTACCAGCTAATGAAAATCCCATAGAGAATGCAGCACCTTCAGCTGCACCTTCACCAAATGATGCCATTGTATTCTCTTCACCAAATGACTTAACACCATTAACTAAAGCAAATGTTGCTGCTTCTGATAACTGTTCAGCCTTAGCTAACTTCAATAGTTTAGGTACCTGTGCTACGCCTAACGCTCCCTCTGCCGCTGCAAACTCACTATATATTGCTGGTGCTTGACCCATTAAATCATATACACCTTTAAGGATAGATGGCATTTCTGTTGGTGGCAATGAAGCTGCTTGCTGTCTTTGATCTTCTGCAAGTTTACCCATATAGTCAGATGCAATACCAAATACTCCAGTATTTTTTACTATAGGTATTTGATTAACTAACCCAGCTACAGCACCAAGTGATTCATTTAGTTCGGCTGCACCTGTATGAAATCCTCTAGCAAACTCTGTCATGGGTGCAAGTACAGCATCTACAGCAACTCGTTCAGCAGTTTGTCCTATTGCACTTTGTCCAAACACTCCACTAAATTCATCTTCAAGAGTTTCAGGTGCTACGGTTAACTCACTTTGAAATGTATCTGCTTGAGGTTGTCCGGCTTGTACTGTAGTTTCCTCACCTCTACGCTTCTCAAACCCAGCTATTTGCTCAGTACTAAACCCACCTGATCTTGCTTTCTGAAATTGTTCTTGGGATAGAGGCATTATTGTCCTCCTATAAGTTTAAGATATTCCTGATACTCTGTGTCTTGTTCCTTGTTTAACTTATCTTCTTTACTCACACCAGATTTCTTTACCTGTGGTAACTCATCCATAAATGTTCTATACTTTTTCACATCTCTTCCAGTCTTTTCTTTCCAGTCAAGCATTATATTAAAATCATCTTTAGTACCCTCCATAGTATTTCTTATTGTGTCAAAGAACACACCAGGATTATCTGTTAATCCAGCTACAAGAGTTCTTAACCGTTCTATTTCCTTATCAGATGCCTGCGCTCCTGTAACTCTAATACGATACTTTTGAAAGGCTTGTTCTAGCATCTTTGCTATTGGTTCAAGTCTTTCATTACCTTTCATTCTTCGTGCAAGTTTTGACCATGCTGGTACAGAAGTGAATCCTAACTTTTTCATTAAAGGATTTGTTTCTTCTTCCATCTCTACATCAAATAACTTCTCACCTTCTTTAATGCCAAGATCTTCCATCTTGTTTATTACACGACCCCAAGAGTTAAGTTCTTCAGACATAATCTGTATCTTCTGTTGTTCTGTTGGACTAAACTTTCCTTCAGATATCATTCTATTATAAGCCTGATCACTCATGATGTTAGCCTTACCACCATCTTTACTCTTGTTTGCACGACCCTGCATCATTAATGATTCTAGATTAAGTCCTGTTTCTTGTTGATACACATCTTGTTCGGCTAAATCTATTGTTCCACCAAAGTCTTTAATATTATCAACTTTCTCTTGTCTAAGTCTACGATCTGAATCTAACCTGCGTCTTGATTCTGTTTGCTGTTCAAACTGTTGTTCAGCAGGTGCTTGCTGTATGTCAATCAAACTCTTTAGTTGCTTAATTGCTTTATCTCTACCTATAGCCTCAGTTCTAGGAGCATTAGGATTATATTCTCCTCCACCTAATTTATTAAATAATGCTGGAAGTATACCAACACTGCTACCTTTAATTGGAGTTTGAGATTGAGAGAGTAAATCTATACCTTTGCTTAGTTCTTGTGGACTAATCCCTTTATTGATACTTCCCATCAAATCACTTAGTACCTGATTAGGGTCTTGTCCCTGATCTAGTTTCTGAGAAGTAATCTCAGCAGTTTTCTTTTCCATGCTCTTAACCGCTGCTTCTAGTATACGTTCATTTGCAGTTGGTATAGGCTTCTGTTCATTTTGTATTTGCTCTGCCATTAGTTTTCTCCTGTAATTCCTGTTGATTATTTACCAAAGAATTCTCCACCAGCAGCACCACCAAATCCTTGACTAAATCCACTGATAGCTGGTGTTAGATAATCATTAGGTCTTGTAGTTAAACTTGATCCTGAACCAAACTGGTTTCCACTACCAAACCCAGTAGTTGTTATAGGTCTTAACCCAGCCAGTGTTTGACTTAATGCTCCTTGCTGTCCTAACGCACCACCTTGCATCTGTGCTTGTCCACCAAGACCTAGACCAGCCCACTGTAAAGCATTCTGTGAGTTAAATTGTGCAACATTCCTACGTATATCCCCGGCTGTTCTACCAGCTAATGCAGCTGCTACACCACTATCTAGTATACCTTGACCTTGAAATCCAGCACCTAAGTCTGATACTGCTTGCTGTGATATATCTCCAGCCATCTCATCTGTGATACCACCAATAGCACTGGCAAATGGATCCGCTAATCCTTCTCCACCCTTAAATATACCACTGGCAAATGCACCTAATTCCTTGTTTAGTGCTGTTTGTCCAGGAGTTAATTCTCTTAACTGTTGAAGCTGTATCTGCTTTAACTCCTCATCAGCTGGTGTTGTAGTAGGTGTTACCGTTTGACTACTAGCCTGCTGTTGTTGCTGGGTATTCTGTTGCTGGGTTTCTTCCGTTGATTCACCGCACATAACTAACCTCCAATCTCTTTAAAGTAATAGAATGCTTTATCATCTTCCGTATCCTTCTTGTAGCCAAACTTCTGAGCTAACACGCTCATGAGTCTATTGTTCTTGTTTATATATGCAAAGGTTGTATTGTAGCCTAACAGTTTAAGATAATCCTCTGCCTGCTCCATTAGTTCTACTGCAACCTTGCTCCTCTTGACATCATCGCCTAGTAATATGTGTATGAAGCGAGGGATTAACAACCCTTTAGCGAACGGTGTATCATCAAGCCTGAACACATTAACAAACTTTAGGTTCCCCTTAGACTTTGCGGTGAAGATGAAAGGTGCGTCATAACCAAATGCTTCGGTTAGTTTGACCCCTGAAACAAAGTCTATTAGTTCTTGTGTCTTACCATTCTTGTGTAGTTTAACTTTCATTTAGTAATACTCCACTACTTTCCATGCGACTTTACGAATACCAGCATTATCTACTAAATCAACTGTAACAGTTGTTGAATCTGTAAGTGTTACTGCACCTGTATAATTAGCTGTACCGCATCCGGTCCATTCTAAAGTAGTCTTTGCAGGTACCACAGCAGTAATAGTTGTACCTAAGCTTGATGTACCACTACCTAAAGCAGTCACTCCATTATATGTTGATTTAACTAACATGTTATCTCCTCCTATTGAATATGTTCTACTACTTCCCAACTTACTTTTCTTGTGTCACTATTATCTACTAAATCTATAGTAACAGTTGTTGAATTAGTTAATGTTACTGCACCTGTATAGGTAGCTGTCGCACATCCTAACCATTTAACTTCACTATTTGCTGGAACAACAGCATTAATTGTTATAGGCATACTTGAAGTACCACTAAGCAAAGATGCCACACCTCTTTGTACTGATACAGTATCGTTAAGCTTTAATGTATTAGTCCCATTATATAAGTTAAGATATGTACCGTCATACCATACCCCACCATCAGTAGGTGAAGAAGGTGTTGGGTCACCAGTGAATATGATGTGTTCTCCGCCAGCTGTCCCTGATGCACAGGCTATACTCATCGCCTCATTAGCTGCATCTTGAGTTATCTTTAAAGGTATGGCTCCTACAGCCGCTGTATTATCATTCTTAATAGACACAAGATCTCTTGCTGAAGTATCAGTAGAGTTAGATATCATGTCTAGCATAGAACCTGTAGTTAAACTATTAGCTGTTACATCTATTGCATCATCTGTTGTTGCACTAGAGGTGAAGTTTACATCTCCTGTGAATGCTACATCATCTGATAGGGATAGTTTGCTTAATGCTATCGCCGCATTAGACGCAACATTAGCATTAGAGATGTTTCCATTATAAGAGTTATAGATTGTATTGAAATTAGCGTTATGTTCAGACGCAACAATAACTGCACCAGCTGAAAATGTGTTGTCCTTCGTGATAAGTCCCATACTATTTCTCCTTATCTTTCTTGTTATCCTTCTTATCTTCTTTCTTCTTGCTTTTTATCTTCATCTTAGAATACTTGTCTTGATAAGCCTTCTTCTCTTCTTTACTCCATCTATGTGGATGGTCTTCTATCTCTTGCATCCAGCCTTTATACACCTTCTTCATTACCCAGTCATTATCTTCTTCAGTAATATCAGGCTTACACTTCTTGCAAAACACCACTCTCATCTTAGACCCATCATTCATGTCATACTTAATAGTATCATAATAGTTTGTTATGAAAGTTCGTTCAACACCGTCAACCATTTTCTTACCTATAAGTTTTGTCCCACACTTAATGCAATGTCCATACTTATCAAAATCAATAGTCATGTCAACTCCACTTTCTTTTGTGTTCCTGCGATATTCTTAATTAAGTAAAACTTATTGTCATCAGTATCTTTCCAGTATGCCTCTTCACTTGTACCTATGGTTGGCTCAGCACTCTGTTGATATGTCTTTGGAGTTCTCAATATATACTCAAAGATGTTAACCAAATCCTTGTCTACCTGTACAGCATAATCCTGGATATTAGCTGTATTACCCGAATACTTTGATAGTTTACCTGGCTTCTGCATAGTTACACCTGTGTTTCAAGATGAGCATAAGAGCCAAACCCATCTATTTGGAATGTTTCATCTAATGTATTATTCTCAAACTTGAATCTTACAACACGACCTCTACCGATTAGATCTTTACGTCTAACATTACCACCTGACTTAGCGTATGTAGCAGTGCCGTATAAGCCCACACCATACACATCACCAGAAGTGGATATATCCATACTGAGAGAATACTCATCTGATTCCTCAAAATCATAGGAATAGGCAAAGGAAACTGTAGAGCTGGATATCTGGTAGTATATATATACACTAGCAATACCTTTCTGGTCACAGATATCTCCGTAATGTTTCCAGTTAGTATAGTAATAAGACTCTACAGCTGTTTCAACACCAAGAGGATTATCGTTATACCCTGTATCCATACGATATACAAACCCATCGTAATCACCAAAGTATAATCTTTCTTCTCGATCACTAATAAAGAATGTTGACATAGAAGCTATTTCCCATTCGTCATCCTTACCATTATAAATACTAAACGAGTTATTGAAATAATCCCATATGACTATACGGTTATTGTTCGTTGCACCACTTGCTGGGACTGCAACCATATATCGTGTCTTTGTCTTCTGGACTAACGACACAGCTTGATTAAACTTCTGTACATTATAACCATTGAATGTATCATTAATCTTATCACTTATTTTCTGGGCGTTATTTCCATCATAGTAGTATAAACCATCATATGAGAGGAATACATGTCCGTTAAGGGCATCCTGGATAGAATATGGGGCTATACAGCCTACTGCTGAGGCTGACTTACCACCACCCGGGAGAATAAATGGGATGTCTGCATCACCTGTGAAGAAAACATTGTAGATAGAGCGAGACTTGTAGACAACTAATCTATCAGCGAGAACCTTAAGCCCAGTGATTTCTTGCCCATCATTCTTTGATATATCTATAAAGTTTGTAACAGTCCAAGAAGAGTCTACATTCAGGTCAGACCAGTATATACGTGAGGCATGACGTGTGCCAGATACAGCTACATTACCGAGGAAGAGATAGTTGTTGAATTGTTTAACGAACTTAGCATCTGTGAGACCTGTAGGAACTGTTAATGCACTTGCATCACCTGTCCCTGTCCACTTAAATGGTGGATCTTCATTGTTTGTTACATAGACTGTATTGAGCCAGTTATCAAAACTACAGAAGTTATCTGCCGTGATTGTTAGACCACCAGTTATATCATCCCATGTACCGTCTAGATCATCCATCTTCCACATCTTACCATCAGCTATATTGATAGCACTCGTCTTTGCCGAGCCACCTGAATTGAACTCAAACCAGAATAGACCATCAGAATTAGGACTGCCAGATATAGCTGTAGAATTGAGTGTGTCGTAACCATTACGTTTAAGGATAGAGCCGAACTTATCAAAGTCTACGTTTTGCAGATCTGATGATTCGTTGTTATTTAGTTTGAGCGGTCCAGCAGAAGAGTTTAATCCACCGCTTAGTAGCACGTCACTTACTGGTACAGATTGAGAAGCGAACTTTAAGTCAGTAGCCATTAATTATCTCCTCACTGTCGGACCATATGATCCACCCATTTGTCTGTATGAAAGATTAGAATGTATTAATGAATCACCTGTATTAGATGAGTTAGGTCGCTGTAAAGATGGGAACCAATCAATTTTGTCTGCGTCTAGAGATTTGAGAGATTTCAGTTCTGTCTTGTATAACCCAAACCATTTGTCTCCTTCTTTTTGGCTGTTCTCATACTTTATCTTTGCAACTGAAAGAGATATGATCGCCTCATCAAAGTTTTCGCCTAGTTCATGTACATCATCATCATTAACCAGTCTATACACATCCTTGTAGTACTGTATGTTGATATCAAATACACTGTTAGGTAACGGAAACAGTTTCATCTTGCTGTATAATATCCCAGTTGTTGTGTATCCTACCGGTAAGACAGCTATTGTAGCTTTTGCTGAGTTCATTGTGAGTGTTACACGCCCAGTTGTACTTGAATCTTTAACTACTCGTTCAACATAAGTGAATTGCTTTGTTCCAGTAGAATCTGTAGTACCGTTACATGTAACCTGTTCATAATCTGGGTATCCTGAAACCGTACCAAAGACTGTAATGTTCTGTGTTGTGTCACTTGCACTAGAAGATGCTAAGGTTATGATAGACGCTTCTAATGGCTGTTGCAACACCATGTTCTCACCCCACATCCGATAATGTGTTGGTGTACCAGTGTTAGTATTCTCTATGCCGTGTTCAAAGAAGGTTTGATCTGGGATATAAGCCATCTTGTATGGATAACCATAATCTCTGTGCCATGCAAACATACGGTGAGATGCTTGGATAGGTAGGTTGTACTCTTCCTGAGGCATGATTGTATACGAAGCATCTGTAGCTGTTGTACCATCAAATGCTATGTCTAGTGTACCAGTTGTTTCACCAGTTATTGTTTCTATTTTATAGTATTTTGTTGACCCACCAAACTTTATGTAACGACCGATCTGTATACCGTCTGTAAGGAATGTCGCACCTGTAACAGTAAAGGCTTTAGATTCATCTGTTACAGCAGCTGCTCCAGTCCCTTCAGTATAGGATGTAACGGTTGTAACAGTATCAATCTTACGTGTTACTCGCCAAGGTGCTGCACGATTTATTGTGAATAATGAGGAGTTAATAGAGTTCTTTACAGCTGTATCATATGTTGTACCAGACTGGTCTCGTACCGCTCTACGTTTCACCTCATCTTGTAATCCTGAAAATATCATAGTCAATCTCCTTTATACTTGTAGCGATACTTCTTTAACTCTCGTCTTAACCTCAGTATATCTCTTAATTGCTCACGAGTAATGTTGTGTTTCTTCATCAATCCATAAAGTCCTAATTCTACCATTTAAACTTTAAGCCTATGTAGTACCTTAGTTTTTTCTTAACTA
>Ga0207996_1000313_pt1 | contig 44587 bp, 39 predicted proteins | sample AntAceMetag02UKG_FD_184773 | JGI IMG/M metagenome (GOLD analysis project Ga0207996, IMG submission 184773) | Saline lake microbial communities from Ace Lake, Antarctica - Antarctic Ace Lake Metagenome 02UKG (SPAdes) (version 2) | ecosystem: Environmental > Aquatic > Non-marine Saline and...
CGGGCAATTTCTTTTTTAGTCTTGCGATTGAGTCGGTGCCAGTGTGGATATTGATTTTTAAGTTGTTTTCGTACGCTGAGCTTGATATTCTTATGATGCATGAAAGCCTCCGTTTTGATTGAATTTTCTTTGGTCAGAAGTTTCAACTATTATAGAGGCTTTCGTGCTTTATGTCATTGTTTTTACTCAGTGATGTTCAATTCTTTGCAACACCTTTTACATGTGATAACTTTTGCCAGTCTTTCATGAGTACTTCCTCCTTGCCTTTTCCAAGAAGCTTTTCTGGAGGAAGTGCTCTTCTAACAATATCCAGCATATTATTCACGCCGGAATGGTCGAGCCTACTCGGGTCGCACCAGCAGAGCTGGTGGTTTAATTCTTTTAATTAGTAGAAAAGACCGTACTTAAACTGTGTAATGGCTACGATATCGGCACATCCATAGACTGGAACAATCCAGATAGTTCCAGTCACGGGACAGTGACTTTGAAGGATGTCCATAAAACAGGTCGGAAAGAATGTCGTACCTTCACCGTGAAAAATATGAAAAATGGAAAGGTTCTTGAATAAAACGAAATCACAGCCTGTAGACAAGGCAGTGGTAAGTGGCACAATACAAAATAGGAAACCTGATGAAGAGATATCGAAATTTGATATGGTGATTTCAGACTGAATATCTTATATCTTACCTGACAATAAAAAAAACTTCAACAATATTTCTTACGAATCTCAACATGTTTGATTCGTATTTCCATACGTTATTGACGCTCAAATAAAAATTTCCCTGGCGTTCTCTATCCCTTTTGTCAACCATCAATCTGAATAAAGTGAGAGATAAAAATGGAGCTTCAAGCAAGAAATTCTGATCTACGCCAGGGAACTGAACAGCAACAGAATTTTGAAGAGCTGTTACTGGAGATCTCCTCTCGTTTTATCAGTCTACCTGTTGCGTCCATAGATGATGCCATTGAGGACGCCCAACGCCGTATCTGCGAGACCCTGAACCTTGATCTTGCTGTTTTATGGCAGTGGTCGAATAAAGACGATAGTATCATGACCATCACCCATCTTCACAGTCCGCCGGAAGGGCCTGAGCGCCCGGTGGACATAGATGCTTCAAAGGTATTTCCCTGGATATTTCAAAAGGTGCTATCCGGTGAATCACTTTCATTTTCCACCGAGCAATTACCTGTGGAGGCCACCCTGGATAAGGAGAGTCGTCGGTTCTTTGGAGTGAAGTCCTCTGTGGTTATTCCAATCCAGGGAGGAGGCAATCCTATAATGGGCGTAATGAGCTTCGATACGATTCATGAGGAACGTTCCTGGAGTGAACAAGATATCGCGCATATCAAACTTGTTGCAGGAATATTCACGAATACACTGGCACGAAAGCAATTGGAAAAGGAAGTCGTCGAGAACGAGGCCCGGATCTCGCTGGCCGCAGAATCCGCTGGAGCAGGATTCTGGGAACTTAATTGTGCGACGAATATTTTCTGGGCTACAACACAGGCTCGTAGGCCTTTTGGCTACCACCCTGATGAAACAATCAGTATGGAGCTATTTGAACAGTCCATTTATCCCGAAGACCTTGAAAGAGTCACGCAGGCCCGATCCGAGGCTTTCGAGACAGGTAACAAGGTCGATATTGAATTTCGCATATTATCTGATACAGGCAATTTCCAATGGATTCATTCAAAGGGACAGCCTTACTTTCATGCTGACGGCACACCCGCCCGCATGCTTGGGGTGAACATCGATATCAACCAACGGAAACAGCTCGAGGAAGACTTGAAGCAGAGCCTGGCCGAAGTCAGCCTCCTTCAAAAACAGTTAGAACAGGAAAATTACTACCTGCGCGAAGAGCTGCTCCTGGAGCAGGGATTTGAGAATATCATCGGCCAGAGTAAGGAATTCAAGGCTGTTCTCACCTCATCCGGACAGGTCGCGCCAACCGATGCCACCGTCTTGCTCCTTGGTGAAACTGGAACAGGCAAGGGGATTATTGCCCATGCCATCCACCAGATGAGTGATCGCTGCGACCAACCGTTTGTCACTGTGAACTGTGCCGCTTTACCGCACAACCTCATCGAAAGTGAGCTCTTTGGCCGTGAGAAGGGAGCTTTTACCGGAGCGGATGTCAGGCAGGCAGGACGCTTTGAGGTCGCCAATCGAGGGACTCTTTTTCTTGATGAAATTGGTGAAATGGGTCTGGAGATCCAGGCGAAACTCCTGAGGGTTCTCCAGGAAGGTGAATTTGAAAGGCTGGGCAGCCCCAAAACCGTCAAGGTTGATGTCAGAGTTATTGCAGCGACGGGTCGTGACCTCAGAGAGGATGTAAAAAATGGCCGTTTTCGAGAAGATCTTTTTTACCGTATAAATGTTTTTCCAATCACTCTCCCACCCCTCAGACAGAGAAGAGACGACATCCCTCTGCTTGCCCAGTATTTCGTTGAAAAATATGGTCGTAAAATGCGAAAGGAGATCGATAGCATCCCAAAATCGTCACTTGAGAAAATGCTAAACTATCCGTGGCCGGGGAATATAAGAGAACTGGAACACCTGATTGAACGAAGCATGATTGTAAGCTCCGGCAGTTCTCTTGCTCTCAGTGACCAATGTTTTGCCATGTCGCCCATCGTTCCCGCAGGTTGTACGATGAAAGATCTTGAATCCGTTGAACGGGATCATATCCATGAAATCCTCAGCCAGACAAACTGGAAAATTGAAGGTCCTGGCGGTGCCGCATTCATCCTCAATATCCATCCAAGTACCCTGCGTTTCAAGCTCAAAAAGTTAGGCATCAAACGACCTAACTAACAGACTACCCTCAATACTTGGCGGATCCTCAATTTATTGAGGGGAAGTGGATGGTGAATCTTTGCGTCCTGTTTCCACTGTGTTACCAAAAAACTTCCGTAATATCAATACAATCAACCGTTGTTCTTTTATCTCTTCACCTGGCATCATTATTGCTATATTGGAATTGGGAAATGACTTTTTCTAACTAATATTAAGAGCTAGTAATGTTAAATCGCAAGGAGAGTTAAGATGAAGAAAGTATTAAGTGCAATAGTGGTGTCGGGTCTGGTCTTTACAGGAACCACTTGTTTTGCAGCGAATGGATTGTATCTTAAAGGTATTGCCAAATATGTAGCACCGTCCGACCCGGAAATCGCAGGAGTGAATCTTAACAACGACAACGGCTTAGGCTTGGGCGGAGCCGTAGGCTGGGCATTGGACCATTTCAGGATAGAAGGTGAAATCTCCACTCAAAAGAGCGATCTGGATGCGGTCGGCACCATAGATAGTAATACCAATATCGGAATTGCCAATGGCGAAGTCAGGATGACTACCTACCTGGTCAACGGTTATTTTGATATTCCCATCTCCGATCTATTCGGACTTTACCTTACCGCTGGTCTTGGATATGGCACAACCGATATAAGTCTCTCTGATAATCTCGACGGCGACGATAGCGGCTTTGCCTGGAAAGGTGGTCTCGGAATGTCCTTTGCCTTTAACGACAATATGGCGATGGATCTTGGCTGGGAATATCTTTCCATGAATGATGCCGACTTAGATGTAACAGTGAGCGGCCTTTATACCAACAACATCGTTGCTGCCTTTAGATACACCTTTTAATTCCCACTCTTGTTGGTAATTGTCTATTCCTGGTAGGCCTTGCGGCTGACCAGGAATAGCTAAACGATCCCGCATTGCTGCCCATCTCATGCCCCTGGAACCTCCAGGAACAAAGATCTGACAGATGATATAAAAAACCTGTGGAGAGAAAAAACGGGAGAAACTTCTTTTCAAATGAGCCGAGCCGCCTGACAGCCCCCCCCTCAACATCTTGAGGGGCCTCAAGATGTTGAGGGAATATGTGGCGTCCATTGCTCTACAATTCACCTGCTTGCTAGAACATACTTAAATTATAGCAGATAATTTAATGCTCTGTTTTTCTCAATCTGGCCTGTTCATTGCTACATCACAATTAGAAAAGATTCTCTTTGGCCAGCTGAATACCATGTTACTGCCGTTAATTTCTGCTGTTTACCAACAACCTTGAGAGGGGGAAGAGATTGGAAGCATTCAAAAGATTACACAGTGCAGGGCAAAACCTGTGGATGAGCCATGTCAGCCGCGAACAGATCTCTAACGGTTCACTCATGCAATATATTGAGGATGGCGCAGTAACCGGTTTATCCCTCTCTCTCCAGGCCGTTTGCCATACATTGAGCAGCAGCTCGGTCTATGATGATGCGATCTGTAAAAAGCTGGACAAGGCTCTATTTGGGGAATCGCTGGCTTTTGACCTGATTCTTGAGGACATCCATCACGCGGCTGGCCTGCTCTGGCATGTATTCGATCGAACCGACGGTGTTGATGGCTGGGCGGCTCTTCCCTTATCGCCTTTACTAACATGTGACCCAGAGACACTGCTGCAGTCAGTTGAAGCTTTACATGCACGGGTGAAATGGAAAAATACACTTATCACGATTCCAGGTTTACCTGAAATGTTAAGGGCAATAGAAGAAATTGTGTTTGCTGGAATTCCAATCAATATTTCTTTCATCTACTCCTGCGATCAATACTTGAACGTCGCTGAAGCATACCTGTGTGGTGTTAAACGACGTATCGCTGCTGGGCTCAAGCCGGCTGTTTCTGTCTTCACTTCCATACCAGTCTCTCAACTGGCAGCCACCCTGTCAAAGAAAATGACACCCCAGGAAGCAACTCGGGCAAGCACCCTCATCGCAAGAAAGATCTACAAAACTATGCGGACTCTACACACCTCTCAGCAGTGGGAACAAGTGTACAATGTTGGCGCCAGGATTTTGCGCCCGGTCTGGGTCGTCTCGGATAATGAGTCCACAACCGCTTCTGACATTTCCCTGTGCAACAACCTGGTGACTCCACTGACCGTTGCCGCAATGTCCGAGAGGACCATGGGAGAATTTGTCAACCACGGGCCTCCTGAGGCGTTACTACTTCCAGACGACTATGACTTGGATGCGATTCTGGCTGGCCAGCAAGAAGCGGGACTCAGCTTTAAGCATTTGGCGGGCAGTCTGCAGGACGATGCAGCAGCATCGCAGATAAAAACATGGATTACGCTGCTTGATGTTATTGCCCGGAAAAGTGCAGACAGCGTGCAAATAAAATCTGCCACAATGACCACAGGAGAACACTAATGAAATCCACCAAAACGAACCTGCATTATTCCTGGTTTATCAACCCCAAAGAAGGAGATAACTCAATGAGAAGATTAAAGGGTATGACGGTCGTAACATTGTTTGCGCTCGTGATTTTCGCTCTGTCAGCCACTGTCCCGACAGAGACACGGGCAGAGGCGTCGGCAGTCGATCCGTCCGCTACTGAAATCCTGAAGCGGATGACGGACTACCTCGGAAGTCTGAAGCAGTTCAGTGTGCAGACGCAAAACACTCTTGAGGACTTGCTGGTCTCCCGGCATAGAGTCGACCTCGACGTCTCGGCGGATGTAATCGTCAGCCGGCCGAACAAACTGCGTGCTGAACGCAGGGGCGATCTAGTCGACCAGGTATTCACCTACGACGGCAAGACCTTAACCCTGCATAACCCGTCCTATAATGTTTACGCAACAGAGCCTGTACCTGATACATTTGAAGAGTTGTTCAAAGTTATGTATCAGCAGTTCGGCTTTGCTGTTCCGGTCTCAGACCTGATCTACGGTGACGCTTTCCCACTCCTGATGCAGGATGTGAACCTTGCAGCAGTGATTGGTAAAACGGTTATCAACGGGGTCAAGTGTGATCATTTGCTCTTCAGCCGTCCTGGTGTCGACTTCCAGGTTTGGGTTGCAGAAGGCAACACTCCGTTGCCGTACAAGTATGTTGTCACCGATACTGCAACCCCGGAACATCTGAGTATCAGCACGCTTATGAGCGAATGGAACGTAGCACCGGATGTGAAGGATAGCCAGTTCATTTTTGTAGCGCCCGAGGGAGCACAGGCGATCAACTTTATGCCATTTTAAGGATATCATCAGGAGAAATACAATGAAAATAGTCGCGAAGATTACAGTAACAACCATAGTTCTTCTATTGATGCTTATGGCCGATATGCCACTTCTTCCAGTGGAAGACGCACAGGCAATCTTTGGTGTCCGGCGTCGAACTGCAGTAGTTGCATATTCAATTGGGAAATCCTCAGCAAATGCTGCTGCGGCATCTCAACAGCAGACTGCTGTCGCCCAGCAACAAGCCGCAACCGCACAACAGCAGGCCGCTGTCGCTCAACAACAAGCCTCCGCTGCCCAGGCAGCTTCAGGTGTGCCAATCGGCTCCATGGTCAATACATTACCCGCTGGATGTGTCGCTGTTACTGTCGGAAATACTCAGTACCAGGATTGCAGTGGCAGTTTCTATAAGGCCGCTTTTCAAGGTGATAAGCTGGTTTATGTCGTTGTGCCAAAACCTTTATAATAATCCTCTACCCAAAAGCAGGATTCCATGAAAACACTAACAGTTATGCGTACACTCCTGATGTCGGCTCTGGCAGGTGCTCTTATGGCTGGCCCGGTCAATGCCCAGACGCCAGACAATGAGGCAACCACTATCCTCAAGGCGATGTCGGACTATGTAGGGAGTCAGAAGACCATCGAACTCACCTTTGACAGTGATATCGAAATCATTACCCCGGAGCTGGAGAAAATTCAGTTCTCCAATTCTGGCCAGGCGCTCCTGAGCCGTCCGGATAAGCTTCGTGCCCATCGGATAGGCGGTCATGCGGATGTGGCAATGTTCTTTGACGGTAAAACCGTCAACGTCTATGGAAAGCATATCAACGGCTATGCACAATTTGAAGCACCGGGAAGCGTAGACCAGTTGCTCCACTCCATCAGGGAAGGACAGGGAGTCGCACTGCCGGGCTCCGATCTGCTCTTATCCGATTCCTACGAGCTCCTTATGGAAGGGGTGATGGAGGCCAAATACATTGGCATTGGTATCATTGATGGCAAGGAGTGTGAACACCTGGCCTTCCGCAACTTTGATACCGACTGGCAACTCTGGGTGGAGGCAGGTGCAAACCCCATTCCGCGCAAAATGGTGGTCACCAGTAAGACCATGAACAGTGCTCCACAATATACGCTTCGTATCAAGAGCTGGAAGACCGGTGCTCACCCCTCAGCGGATGAGTTCACCTTTACCCCGCCGGCCGATGCGAAAAAACTCGACCATAATGCGCTCATCGATTTCGACGAATTGCCCCCGAGTGCTTCTGAAGGAGGAAAACAATGAGACATTTTATAGGAAGGACTCTACTGATTATTGCTCTGGTTGTGACGGGTCTCGCCTGGAATGCCAGCATCCGGCCCAGCTCGAATGGAAGTTTCGTCAGTACTGTCGAAGCCAGGGTCGGCCGACCGGCAACACCGGTCAGCTATGCAGGTGTGGCACGACGCTCCCCTGCCAGGGGACCGGCAAATCGAGGTGGCCCCGTCAATCGTGTTGGACGACGATAAACAGTAGGATACCAGCAACGAATGTACTTGATTGTCTCATCTTCAACAGAAGAAGAGATCCAGGACCAGAAGCATAAAAAATTAACAAAGGAAATTTAAATGAAGAAGATTTTTAAGGCATCTCAGGTTGCCGCAATATTGGCTGCTATCGGATTGGGTATGGCCTCAGGTCCAGTGCTTGCGAACGAAGCCAAGCCGGTTCCCCAGGATGGCAAAGAAGCCAAAGTGGTGAAATTTGAAAACCTCAACAATTACCGATACTGCGAAGTCTTCCTGATTGGTGGCAGTCCGGGTGATCTTCATGCTGCATTCTACAACACAACCGATCGGAACACCCAGGAGGAGGCCCATAACTCCTGCCCTGATGATATGTGGGCCAAGATTGATAAGGCAGCCATTGCAAAAAAGTTCAACTTACTGGGTGTATTCAAGAACGGTCCAAGGTTCTGGATGTACGATTGGCTTGAATTGCCTGTCGGAGCGGAACAGGAATTCAACGGTCTGAAGGCGAGATGGATGGGCGAGGTGAAGCTGCCCAAGGGATTTGGCAAGGAAGGCTCAACCTTTTACAAGACCACGACGGTTCATCGTAAGTCCAAACAGGGCTACAATAAAGGGACGACAATTTTTATTCTCGACGACCCGGACGGTACCCCTTGGGTCATGCAGGCCTATTCCCACATCATTGATCCGAGCTTGAAGCACGATGACCTCAAGAACCTCGGCGAGAAACTCAAACTCCCTGAGGGTTGGAAATACCGCGTCAAGGTGCTGGATCAGGATTTTGGTATCGGTGCGATCAACGGTGTCGCACATGTTACCCAGGACAATCTAGAGAACACGTACAATGCGTGCTTTGAGGTGGATGGCCAAACAAATTGCACCTTTAAACCCTAACCGGTTTTTAGCCGGGCTTTCAAACTGAAGGTCCGGCTGACTGAGGGCTCCCGTTCCTTATTATCCACTTTCTGGAGATTAGACTGATGTATTTATTCAAACAATTAGCAGCCGCCCTTTGCATTACAACCCTGGCGGCATTTCCACTTACAGCCGGAGCAGAGGAGTTCTCACCTCCAGGCGCTGTGGAGACTATCAAAATTGCCGCGGAAGCATATATTTACGGCTATCCCCTGGTTACCTTTGACACGGTACGCATGCAGCAAACTAATATGGCCGTAGCGGATGCTGAGCATGCTCCCATGGGGCAGATGATAAACATGCGGAGTTATCCGGCGGTCGACAATCACTGTTGTGCCGCCCCCAACTCCGATACGCTCTACACCCTGGCCTGGCTCGATGTCACAGACGAAGCCTATGTCTTCAGCATCCCCGATATGGGAGATCGCTATTACATCATGCCGTTGCTCGACGGCTACTCCGAGGTGTTTCATGTTGCAAGTTCCCGTATCAATGGAGGCAAGGCTCAGACCTATGCCATCACCGGCCCTGGCTGGTCTGGCACACTTCCGCAGGGCGTGACAGAAGTCAAATCTCCCACCGGTATGGTGTGGATCTGCGGGCGCATCTACTGCACCGGGACAGCGGAAGACTACACGGCAGCACATGATCTGCAGGATAAGTTTTCGCTGGTTCCCCTCAGTGCTTACGGCAAGCCGTACACAGCGCCCAAAGGTACTGTCGATCCCAACTTTGACATGAAGACAGCAGTCCGCAAACAGGTCAACGGTCTCGACATCGAAACCTATTTCACTCATCTCGCAAAACTGATGAAGACCAATCCACCCACCGAGCAGGATGCGCCTATACTGGCTAAGATGGCCAAAATTGGCCTGGTTCCGGGGCAGAATTTCGACGCAGCCAAACTTGGTTTTATGGACAAGGAGCTGTTGAGGACAGTGCCGAAACTTGCGCAGCTCGAAATGGGCCTGCGTATGAAAAGGCAAAAGACCACCAACGGTTGGTTTTTCTTTACCAAGGGTGTTGGCGACTTTGGTACCGACTATCTGCTGCGGGGCATGGCCAACCTTCTCGGTCCTGGCTGGAATCGTCCAGAGGATGCCGTGTATCCAATTTCGATGAAGGATGTGGACGGCAAAAAATACAACGGCGACAAATATAACTATGTCGTACGCTTTGAAAAGGGTGAGCTGCCGCCGGCCGATGCCTTCTGGTCTCTGACCATATACGATAAGGATTTCTTCTTTGCGCCGAATTCAATCAACCGCTTTGAACTGAGCCAGCGTAACAGCTTCGTTACCAATCCGGATGGCTCAATTGAGCTCTTTATCCAGGCCGATTCACCTGGCAAGGACAAGGAGGCCAACTGGCTGCCAGCCCCGAAAGGAAAGTTCATCCTGGTACTGCGTCTCTACTCTCCCAAGGCAACTACACCATCGATTCTTGACGGGAGTTGGACACCACCGCCAGTCGCCCGGGTTAAGAAATAAGCTAAACCTGTCCTCAGCGATATGGGATCCCAGAAAACAAAAATAATAATAACCCAAAGGAAATGGAAGGATAATATGCATAACATCAATTTGAAAAAGACTCTCTTGCTTTTAGGAATAGCAGCTTTGCTGCCAGCACACACAGTTGCTGCAGAGGATCACCCAGCTACGGAGCTGGCAAAGAAACTGGCCAACCCCATTGCTAATTTGATCAGTGTGCCAATGCAATACAACTATGATCAGAACTATGGAATGGATGATGAAGGATCGGTCAGCATGCTGAACATCCAGCCGGTTATCCCTGTTTCCATGTCTGAAGACTGGAATATCATAACCCGAACCATTTTTCCGCTGATCAATCAGAATAATATTCCGATGTCAGGCCAAGGGGAATCAGGCCTGGGTGACATTATTGCCAGCCAGTTCTTCTCCCCGAAGGCGCCGTCATCAGCTGGCTGGGTATGGGGCGTGGGCGCCGTATGGGCCCTGCCCACAGCAACAGATGATTCTCTCGGCAGTGGCAAATGGGGTCTTGGCCCTACGGCCGTGGCCCTGAAGCAGAGTGGACCGTGGACCTACGGTTTGCTGGCCAACCAAATATGGTCTTTTGCAGGCCCAAGTGACCGGGATAATGTCAGTGCTACCTTTATGCAGCCGTTTGTGGCCTATGTCACCAGTACCCACACCACATTTTCCTTCGATACAGAATCCACCTATAACTGGGAAAATGAGGAATGGTCAGTACCCATCAATTTTATTGTAGGGCAAATGTTTAAGATCGGTGATTTACCGATGCAGCTCTCCTTGGGCGCTCGCTATTGGGTGGATACACCCGAAGGCGGCCCGGAGGACTGGGGGGCACGACTCCAGCTCACTTTTCTGTTTCCAAGATAAAGGATAAGCTCTTGCATTACACAGGCAGCAGTAGGGAGGGCGACTGATCCATGAGACAGTTTATTCGTTATATAGTTATACTGCTCATCGTTTCGATAGCTTTTGTTCTTCCTGCTGTTGCTGCTTCCCCTGTAAGCCTAAGCCAGCCTATACATCATGTTGAATCAAGTGACACTATTAACTGGTCCCTTTCTCTACGTGATATGCTGGATTACGACCCGATGGAGAAGAGTATCTTCCCTGAATTTCACATCCGATTTCGTGATTGGCGAAAAATAAACGAGCAAAAAATAGGTCTGGAAACAATCTTTTCATACTACACTTTTTTTCAGGGCTATAGCGATGGGAATTTAGATGTTGGCGCATCTTCCGGTGATATTGATTTCAGTGGACGCTGGCTGATGCACGGAAGCAAATACCATAAACCAACCTACCTCTCATTTCGCATGCGGCATCGTCATGCCTACGGTGATCGTGCCCCAGCAGAGCTGGCGGCCGACACTGATTTGCTCTGGAAAACTGTCAATGGGTTTACTGATGGCGGATTTCAAATACCAAGTCTGTACGTCAGTCAGGAATTTTTTCATGGCGATTTGACATTGCGTTACGGCCAATTCAGTGTAGATGATTTTTTTGACAGCAACAAGATGCGCAGTGCCAAACATTTTTTGCTTAACAACGCCTTTTCAAGCAATCCCACGGTTGCTTCTCCAAGCTACGGAGCTGGAGCTACCATGTTGTGGAATACGGAAAATAGATGGGATTTTGCGGTGGGCGGCTCAAATATTCAAGGAACGGACTATACCGACGACTATGTATCTTTCGGGCTTACTTCCACAGCACTTTTTGTTACTGCCCAGGGAGGCTACAACTTTAATGGATTTGCTCTGCATGATGCCAGAATCCAGCTGATGGGGTGGCAAAATTATAACAGTAACGAACCAGATCTTGATCAGGGAAACGGGCTCAGCCTTACCTTTGAACATGCAGGCAGCTCAGCAGGTGAACGATTTTTGATCCGTTATGCCTTTTCCATGGATGATGCGACTGCAATAGGTCAGATGCTAACTGCCGGCTGGGGCCGGAACACCAGATCACATGATCATTTTGGGCTTGGTGTAGGGATCGGCAGATCAGTTGAGGACAACGACTTGTGGCAGGGTGTGGGAGAAATATATTACCGATGGCAGGTAACCAAGGAACTGACAATATCACCAGACCTGCAGATCATAGTCGGTAAAGGGACGTTTGACGAACAGGAATTTCACGTAGTGGGAGGTCTTCGTGCTGGTTTTATTTTCTAATGCCAGTTATGCGCCTCTACGCTTCGCAGAAAACATCGAAGACGACACAATCAATAAGTTATACAGGAGAGATAGTAATGACACATGCTCAAAATAGTAAAAAGCATGGAAAGTTCAGGAAAGTGGCTGCCATCATCGCGGTCATCATCTTCGTTGGGGGGGGCTGGTGGAGTTACACCGAGGGACGACCCTGGTATTATGGCGTAAGGGCTTACATTTATGGATTTCCGCTGGTCGTTATGGATGTGACTCGGGAGGTTTCCACTGCGGTTTCCGTCCCCGGGGAACTCAGCGCCCCGGTCAACCAGTTCTCAGTTATGACTCATTATCCGGATGCATCGTTTAGATTTATTCCAAGGACAGGTCTTGATACCTTGTTTGCTCTCTCCTGGGCAGATTTGGACAAAGAGCCGTTGGTCTTGTCGGTGCCGGACACACAGGGACGTTACTACGTTATTGCCCTGTTCGATATGTGGAGTAACGTATTTGAATCCATTGGAAGTAGAACCACAGGTACCGATGCCGGAATGTTTCTGCTCGCAGGACCGGGATGGCAAGGCACGCCGCCGGCAGGTATCAAGAAGGTCATCAAATCTCCGACACGTTATGTCTGGGTCAACGCCCAGATGCGTGCCGATGGTCCGCAGGATTATGACGTTGTTAACGCCCTGCAAAGACAGTATAAGCTGACCCCGCTGAGCGCCTGGGGCACGCCCTGGATGCCGCCGGCAGAAGTCGCAGTCGATACAGGCGCCAACACATCGCCGCCCATGGAGCAGGTGCAACAGATGGATGCCAATGCCTTCTTCGGACGGCTGGCAAAGTTAATGAAGGACAATCCGCCATTTGCACGAGACAAAGCAATGGTGCAGAGGCTTAAGGCCATCGGTATCGAACCCGGCAAGGATTTCGATATCAACAATGTTGATACGAATATCGCGCGGGCACTGAAACGTGCAATGGTGGCACATGCCTTGCTGGAAAAAGGGGTGAAGATTCTTAAGACCGCTGAGGGCTGGATTGTGGTCCCAGATAATTTTGCAAACTATGGCACGGATTACATGACCCGGGCAGGTATTGCCCTGATTGGACTCGGCGGCATCTGGCCCAAGGACATACTCTACCCTGTAGCCTTTTTGGATAGTGATGACAAGCCACTTGATGCCGAAAATCACTATGTATTGCATTTAGGCAAAGGGCAGCTGCCACCTGCCAAGGCCACTTGGTCTGTCTCAATGTATAATCCGGACGGATTTTATGTGCCGAATAAACTGGATCGTTACCATCTCGCCCAGAGAATGCCGATGCAGTACAATCCGGATGGTTCGCTGGACATATATATCCAAAGCAAATCGCCTGGAGCGGACAAGGAGGCAAATTGGCTGCCGGCACCTCAAAGTGGTCCGTTCAACTTGGTAACGCGGATCTTCTGGCCGGAGAAGACGGCCCTGGATCACACTTGGGAAATGCCGGGTGTAACCGTGGTTAAATCGTTTGTTAGCCGTGTCGCGAACTAATAAAAACAACTCTTGGAAATAAATTATGAAAAACGTTTTACTACCTTTTTTGCTATTGATCTTCGTTCTTGGAGGTTGTTCCAAAAAGGCACCGCCACCAATCGTAGTCCATATTCCAAGTCGCCCCATAAACTTCCTCCATGAGATTAAACCGATTCTGGATAAACGCTGTGCAGTATGCCATTCCTGCTACAACTCTCCCTGCCAGCTCAAACTCAACTCATATGAAGGTGTCGACCGGGGCGGCAGCAAGAAAGCTGTTTATAATTCCACTCGCTTGACGACCATGGATCCCACCAGGCTATTCATTGATGCCCAGACCACGGAGCAATGGCGGCAAAAAGATTTCCACACGGTAACCGAAAGTACTGCCATCGATAGTTTAAACAACTCTCTTATGCTGCAAACCCTTAATCACAAGATGAAAAATCCTGAGGTTAAGGGAGATTATTTCCCTGAAGCAGAAGACCTGACATGCGCCTCAACCAGTATTGAACTCGATGGCTATCTCTCCAAACACCCTAATCGTGGAATGCCTTTTGGCTTTCCACCGCTCAAGCAGGATGAGTTTGAGTTGATCGCAGGCTGGCTTGCCCAGGGAGCCAAAGGGCCATCAGAGGATGAACAGGAAAAACTAACAGCACCCGGAGACGCCGATGTCCCCGAGATAAAAAAATGGGAGACTTTTTTAAACAATCAGGATCCAAAATACGCCATGACAGCTCGCTATCTGTATGAGCATCTGTTCCTCGCCCATATAAAATTTGAAACTGAAACTGGTGAATTTTATGAACTTCTACGCTCCAAAACTCCATCAGGCAACCCGGTCGATTTGATTGACACAGTTCGCCCCTATGATGATCCCGGAGTTGAGACATTCTACTACCGCTTTCGTAAGATCCACTCGACCATTGTCCACAAAACTCATATGGTCTTTGATTTTGATGACGCTAAACTCAGTCGCTTCAAAGAATTATTTATTGAGCCAGCATGGTTACAGGAACCACACCTGAGAGGGTATGACCCGAAAGAGAGCGCAAATCCTTTTGTCTCCTTTGAACAGATCCCACCGCGTTCAAGATATCAATTCTTGTTGGACAATGCCCATTATGTGATCATGACATTTATCCGTGGGCCGGTCTGCCGGGGCCAGGTTGCTTTGAATGTTATCCAGGATCAGTTCTGGGTTATGTTTCAGGATCCGGATCATGATTTAAGTGTCCTCAACCCCGCTTTCCTGAAATTACAGAAAGATAACCTTATTATGCCCATTGAATTGGGCAGTAAATTTCCTGTGGTAGACCTTATCGGTAATAAGTACCACAAAGCCATTCAAAATTTCTATAAGGCCCGGCAGGAATTTTATATGTCCCATTACTATTCGGGCCAGGGATTTGAAAGTATATGGAAGGGCAACGGTTCTGCCGATGCTCCCTTACTGACGATCTACCGCCACTTTGACAGTGCCTCGGTACACAAAGGTGTCCTGGGGGCCATGCCCCGGAGCCTATGGGTTATGGATTACCCTTTGTTTGAACGAATCTACTATGCCCTGGTCGCAGGTTTTGATGTCTATGGCACCGTGGGCCACCAACTAGCCGTTCGTCTCTATATGGACGGCTTACGCGCAGAGGGGGAGAGTAATTTCCTCGGATTTATGCCGGAAAAAATGAGAAAAGAGATGATGCAAACCTGGTACATAGGTGTCGATCCAGAGGACGTTAACTACTATGACGCAGGAATTCCAGGGAAGATATCATTTACCACAGATACTCCCAAACAGGAATTTATAGAATATCTGGTAAACGATCACATCCGCCAGGATACCAACATCAAATTCGACCGGGTCAACTATCTGCCGGCAGGTACTGAATATCCATCCCTGCCTGACAAGTATGAAACCGAGGCAGATTACCTGCAGGCCTTCAGTGCAGTGTCCAAACCAGGAACCGAATTTTTCTCGATTGTGAAAGATTTCAATGCCAATGTTGTTTATATCAGGATTCGTAAGAATGATGACGATGATGTTGTAATATCAATGATCATAAACCGCTGGCATGACAACGTCGCCTTCCTGTTTGGCGAGAGTGACACTCTCAGGCCCGATAAAGACAGGGCTGATTTTATACCCGGTTTCCATGGTTCATATCCCAACTATTTTATTGATATCAGCCAAGATGAGCTTCCGGGCTTTTTCGATCTTTTATCAAATCTGAGCGAGATTGGTACAGAAGAGGCTAAGCTGCGCTTTAATAAATACGGAATTAACCGAAGCAATGAGGATTTCTGGATCCATTATGACTGGTTCCAGGATCGATTTAATAAGGAACAACCTGTAGCCTCAGGTCTGTTTGATTTGAATCGCTACTATCACTCGGCCAGGTAATGCCGACAACTCTTTATCGTACTTTTATTATTTAAAGGAGCCACCCATGAAAAGAATCGCATTATCTTATGCAGTTCCGCTTGCACTGTTTCTGTCTTTTGTTGTTGTGTCTGGTTGCCTGGCAAGACCTGACGCGTCTGTTAAATCTTCAGTAATACGGAGTGAAAACCCAAAGCCTGGAAAAGAAAAGCTTATTCTGCCATATGCCTTTTCTTCCGAGTCAATGGGAACCACCCTGGGACTTGGGGGCATGGTTAAAGGCTACCACCAGGAGCAACTTCTTTTCGGCGGCACCGTTTTCGGCAGCGCCGATGATGCGAAGGGAGTTGTTCTCGGCATGTGGGATTATCGCCTCCCCTGGACTGAACGGTTCTATTTCTCAGCAATGGGCGCACATACCTATTACCCGCGGCAGCGGGCATATAGCGAATCCCCCAGGCTTCCTGACGGCTCTGTCCCTCCTGGGGGGGGCACCAATGATTCTGACGAGGATAATTATGCTGAGGATAGCGGTGACGACGACTGGTATGAACTGAAGCTTGAGTATGTCCTGCCGATCGGCAATATGAAGCGTTCAGGCATTGCAGAATATCACCTTGAAAGTGGTATTCTGCAATCTGGTGCAACTGGAGGAGATACCTGGAACCCCATGGAATCAGGCATTTCTGTTCTCCTTCTTGGCCAGAGTGGTCGATACCAAAGCTTCGAAGAAGAAAATATCACCTATGAAGGCGACACATTTCCCTTCCAGTTTGGCTATCTCTACAATAACACTGATTTTCCCACGAATCCGTCCAAAGGAAGTTCCCAATACCTTGCCTACAGTCAGGATTTCAGTAATGATTCAGTGGCCAGCGACTGGTCGTTTATCGAGTTTGAGGCGAGCAAGTATTTTGATTTTGGCTCCTCCAACCATGCCCGGCAGCGTGTGCTAGCGCTGAATTTCTGGACCGGCACCTCCCCTTCCTGGAGTGAAACAAAGAATGCTGCAGGTGAAACAGTTGTTGTGGATAATCCTCCCTATTTTGAGGGTGCAAAACTTGGCGGCTTTTACCGTATGCGAGGCTACCCGACCAACCGCTTCAACGACCGTTCCGTGATCTACACGGCGGCTGAATATCGCTACACCCTGGATTGGAACCCGGTTGCAGGAGTTTCCTGGCTGCGCTGGCTTCGGCTTGACTGGTTCCAGCTCGTTCCCTTCGTTGAGGGAGGCCGGGTTGCCGGTGACTATGACGTGTCAGAACTTGTTTCGAACTGGAAAGTTGACGCCGGTCTCGGAATTCGTGCGTTAATGGCCGGTGCCGTGGTTCGTTTCGATATGGCAGTCTCAGAGGAAGGTGGAACCGCCTGGGTTATGTTTGGCCAGCCATTTTAATATGTAAGCTGTTGAACAAATGATATTGCAACCTGCTAACAGGGTGTTGAGAATAACTGAGACCATAACGGAGTTAAATATATATGACTACAATTAATAGTTTGGTCAGTTTATTCTTTTTCATCTTTTTCGTACTTGTGTCCATTTCTGCCCCGGATACCATTACTGCCGCAGATTTCTTTGAAAAGCCTGCAAAAGCAAAATACAGTGCCAGTGCTATTCTCAAGCCGGAAATGGTGAGGGGCAAGTTTCATAAGGTTAATAACAGAGTAACTTATGATGGATTCCTCTACCATTTTACCGTGCAGTCAGTCTTCGGACCGTTTGAGCTTACATCCATAACTTCTCTGGCCATCCTGATTCATGAGTTGGAGGCTATTGCCGCCATGAGGCAGGTGGAAACTTCGGACACCTTCAAGAAGGCCATGCAGAAGAGCGGTGAAAATACCGCCACCGGGATAAAAAATCTGGTCAACGACCCGGAAGGGGCCATCCGAGGGGCAGGGCATGGAATCAGCAGTCTCTTTTCCAGGGTAACGGAAACGGTTGGCAGGCGAGAACTCACCGAAACCGAAGACAGCAGGATGGAACAGCTTATCGGTGTAAGCAAGGCCAAGGGAGAAATCGCCACTCGGTATGGGGTCAACATCTACTCGAGGAACAAGATCCTGCAGGAAGAACTTGACCGGCTGGCAATGGCGGACTACCTGGGCGGGATTGGTGTCGGCCTTGCCACCAGTGCGGTACCAGGCGTCGGAGGGCTGCTTTTGACCACGTCGAGTACTGCCCGGCTTCTTAACGAAGCGATTAATACCACCTCTGCTTCAGAACTGTGGCTGCAGAACAAAAACAAGCTACTGGCCATGGGGATGGATGCGGATACCATTGAACTTTTCCTCAACAACCCGGTCTTCACTCCCGCCATGCAGACCGTTGTTGTTGCAGCACTGAAAAAAATGAAAACGGCACCAAACCGCGAGTTGTTCCTCAAGGTTGGACTCCAGGCGAGTACGCCGGACATGGCAAAGGTGGTCTCGGAAATGACGGTCATGGCAGCTGGCTATCATAAGCATATATCACCGCTGAAAGGGTTCACCCCCATGGCCCGACTCCTCAAGGCAAAGAAATCAGACGGTACGGTCGTTATTTTTTTACCGATAGATCATATGATCTGGAATCAACGGGTCGCTTCAATAACAGCTGAAATTGTACAACAGGGGATGAATAATGATGCTGCCGGATTCGAGCTGTGGATCCTTGGGACATTCAGCGATCAGGCCCGATCCTCTCTCAAATCCATGGGCTGGCTTATCCATGAACATGCGCGCAATGATTTCATTCCAAAATGATAATAAAGATGCGAAAAGTGACATGTGGGTAGCAGAGACAGCCCAGGAAAACAGAACCTTCGATCCGGTTTTGGTCATACTTAGCAAACCATCCTTATTAACAGCCCTGGTTCTTTTATTCTTCACCCTTGCCGGGGATGCAGTAGCTGTAGAGCAGCAAAGCCATAATTACCTAGGCACCAGTTCATCAACTTCCAGCCAGGTGGATGCCACTCCACCTGGCCATGCAGCTGTTCAATCTGGTGCGACAACCATACACCTTGCAGATATTGCGATAAAGGCTGCCGAAGTAGACAAGCTGCTGAGTACGGTAGCAAATAAGCTGCCCTCCGGCGTTCAGCTTGAGACGATCAGGAATTCTCTGCCTGAAGTTTCTATCCAGATCGACAGGGATCTTGAAGCGACAAAGCTTATTCTCAGCCACCAGCCGTCCCTCCCTTTACTCCAGGAACAACAGCAAAAGTGGCAGAGAAAACAGTTCATGGTTTCCGGATGGCTTGATATGTTGACAAAGCGATCCGGAACAACCCAGAACACACTGGATCACTTGGAGAACCTTGAGAAAACATGGACAACAACTCTTGCTGATGCTAGTGCCTCCAAGGCCCCTGAACTTATCCTTGTAAAGATTAATAATACGATCACAGCCATTCACGACTCACAGGGCAGGCTGAACGAACAACTGGTGCTGGTTCTTGACCTGCAGAGTCGAGTGGGCAAAGAAATTATGAGGTGTGAGCAAGCACTGACAAAAATAGCTGATATGCAGCAGTCCACTGTGTCAGGAATTCTGGTTCAAGACAGTCTGTCTGTCTGGAACATAGAGCTGTGGACTGCTGAAAGCAATAGCCGGACGAAGCTCCTGAGCGCAGTGAGCTTGTACGGGAAGGACGTTAAACATTACCTACTTACGCCTTCAACATACATCTTGCTGCTCGGAGCAAACGTTGTGGTTCTGGTGTTGCTGTTTGTTGCAGTCCGAAATCTGGCCCGGAAATGGGAAGCTTCAGGTAAAGATTTCTCTCCTTTTATCAAGATATTTGACTACCCGGTTGCCGCGGCCCTGACGGTGTCCCTTCTCGTTATCACTGCCCCCTACCGTTCCCCGCTGCCAACCACGCTAAGGGATACATTTGAGGTCTTCGCACTGCTGCCCCTAATCGTCCTGGTCAGGCCTGAGATTCCTGATCGTTTCAGACCGATGCTGTCAGCACTTGCTTTTCTTTTCGCCCTCGATGCGATACGGGATATCCTGTTTGCCGAACACCTGCTGGGGCAGATTTTCCTCATTCTTGAATCTCTAGTCGGATTGGCTATGATGGTATGGTTTCGGCGTAATCTCCAGACAACACCTGGCGACACGACGAGCTCCGGTACATTGCACAGATTTCAATTTTTGACATTCCCTGTGCTACTGCTCCTTGCTGTCGGTATTACAGCTGCTGTAACAGGACATCTTCGTCTGGCACGCATTATCACGCCAGGGATCATTTCTTTTTCCGTGATGGCAATGGCAATGTTTGCTGCGTTGCGAATCCTCATTGGTTTTGTCGCCTTTTTCTTTGAGGTTCGGCCGCTGAACAAGCTCCATATGCTGCATCACCATCGGATCCTTCTTGAACGACGTATCTACCGATTACTGCTATGGGGTGCGATCACAGGGCTGATTGCCAGAAGTCTTGGCTACATAGGACTTATGGATCCGGTTCTGGCGGCAGCCACGACTGTCTTGAACGCCAGGATTGAGCACGGAACCTTGAGTATCTCCATCATCGATATAGTCTACTTTGTTCTGACAGTCTGGGCTTCTTATCTGATGTCAAGGCTTATCCGCTTTGTTCTCAGTGAGGACGTCTACCCCAGGATACGGATCAGCAGAGGCAAATCCTTTGCGGTTTCCAGCCTGCTTCACTATATCATCCTCGCTATTGGTTTTACAGTTGCCATCAGCGTCTTGGGGGTGGATCTCACCAAATTCTCTGTTCTCACCGGCGCCTTGGGCATAGGTATCGGTTTTGGTCTGCAAGGCGTAATGAAAAACTTTGTCTCCGGCCTTATTCTGCTCTTTGAGCAACCGGTCCAGGTAGGCGACACTGTCGAGGTCGGAAATCTTCTGGGTAATGTCAGAAAGATAGGTATACGGGCCAGCACCGTACGGACCAGGCAGGGATCGGACATTATTGTCCCCAATTCACAGCTTGTCACCGATAAAGTGACCAACTGGACATTCGCTGATCGGATGAAGCGGATTGACTTGTCTGTGGGCGTGAGTTACGCCTCATCGCCGAAAGCCGTAACAGAGTTGCTTGACATGGTTGCAAGTCACCATCCACATGTTCTTAAAGAACCGTCTCCACAAGCTCTATTTGTCGGGTTTGGGGACAGTTCTCTCAACTATGAGCTGAGGGCCTGGACAGAATATATTGACGACTGGGCCGGTGTCCGAAGTGAACTGGCAACAGCGATCTTTGATGCTGTGCTGGAGGCCGGGATGAGCTTTCCATTTCCACAGCGTGAGGTTCGCCTGCTGAACGATTTTAAAAACGAAAATGCTGCTGTTATCGGGAAACAGGCCGAAGGGAACGGTCCGGGATGAGCTTTCTACATGTTGCCCAACAGTTCACAGAAGAATTGTAAATGAGTGTATTAGTTCCTGACATTAGAGGACTTGCGGCCTGCCCCGGTTGTGATTTGCTGTATAATGAAGCGGAAGAGCCCTGGTTGGAATGGAGCCCGGAAATTGTGCCCGAAGAAGATCAAACTGAAGAAGAAAAGGAAAAAGTTGATCTATAATGGATTTTCTGCTACCAGTGCGGATTTACGCAATTAAAATCTTTTTACTCCGCTATAGTGCCAGTGCTCGTTGTGGGCATGCCGCCAGCAACCTTTCTTGCTATTTCAGGTGGTGGAGATAACGTTGCCTTTGGTGCAGACCTCCTGAACGGCTGGACTGATTCGTGAAACAGGCCGTACTTCAAGCTGGTGACTGGTGTCAGTACAGTAACCAGAAGTTTATCTTCTCAGGGCAAACCTATTGTTCTAAAGTTTTTTACTCAACCTGATTATTATCCTGAAAACCTTTACTTATCACGTTATCATCCTATGCCAATCAGTAAGTTTAAGCTCGTCAAACAATGTGTAAGAGAGTTGCTTGGTAAGAACCCTGAGAAGGAAATGCTTCTGAAGTGGGAAGAGATCTATGGCCCATTTGATCACGGCAACTACGACCAATACACTTTCCATGACCTTCCCAGTGAATCCGGGTACTATCACGGAGAGATCATTCGCTGGGTACAGGAACTCTCACCAGTGCCCAAAAGCACCTTGCTTGCCGGCGAGGCTAAACAGGCCGCTGCAGAACTGAGAAAGGTAATGGGACTTGGCGAGGTCACCACTGCTGGTGTTCTGGATGTTGACATGCCTTGGAATTTTGAGGAAAAACCACCTGAAATGGGTAGGTTTGATCTTATTGTCAGCCAGGCAATTCTTGAACACCTTCTTGATCCCTATCAGCATTTGCTGTCTTTGAGCGATCTCCTGGCAGCAGAGGGATATCTCCTGGTGCATACGGTAACTCCCGGTTTTGTCTACCACAGGTATCCCATTGATGCCTACCGCTTCTTCCCGGACTTTTTTGAGACCTTTGCTCAGAAAACAAATCTGCTTGTCCACCGAAAAAGGGTTAATGACAACCACATCTTCTACCTTTTTCAACGGAAAGCAACTTCATAAAACAATCAAGCCAGCTGACACGCCATATGACTGAAGAAAAAAACAACTTTCTGGCCGACATCAATGAATATTTCAAAGAAAACGGTGCCTGGGAGAAAAATAATGGGAAAAAACAAACCGAACTTTTTGCATATTACTTTGACCAGGTTATCACCTTTCCAGAGCAGGATTTCTCTCTGCTTGATGTGGGCTGCGCCCTTGGCCAAGCTGCCGCTTTTTTTGCCCGCCGTTATCCCGAGGCTAATATATCAGCAACAGATATATCTGATGTAGCCATCAGCAGAGCGAATGAACAATACGGTGATTCGATCCAATTCTTCGCAGAGGATATTACACGACTCGATGGGCAATACGATGTAATTTATTGTTCCAATGTGCAGGAACATTTTCATGACTTCACTCAAAAGACTCTTATGCTTGCAGCCTGCTGTAAACGACTCTGTATCATGGTGCCTTATAACGAACGCAGACGAAATGGCACCAAGCTTGTTCCAGATGCAAGCAATCTTGAGCATCAATATTCATTTTACACAGACAGTTTTAACTTCCTGCTGGACATGGAATTGGCGGTTACGATAGATACTGAAGTAATCTCCTGTCCAGGTGCCTGGGGATGGAACCTGAGACAGCGGGTAACCCATGGCATTGGCAACTTTCTGCGCAAAATAAGCAACAGGCCCCATGATCATGAGCCACTGCAGATCATCTTTGATATCAAGATAGCAGGCAGGACAACCGATTCTTCATTACAAGGCGACCTGCATGATTAAATACCACCAGGACGCCATCAACTTTCAAGCACTCAAAGAGAACAACATAGACCGTATCCAGCTGCAGATGATTCCCGCAAACAGTCGTGTCCTTGAAATCGGCTGCGCTACCGGGTATATGGCAGAATATTTGATTAAGGAAAAGGGATGTTTGGTTACCGGTGTGGAACAGGTTCCTGAGCAAGCAGAACAGGCAATTCAAAGAGGGATTGACGTCTTTGTAGGCGCAATTGGCACGGAGGAAATCCAGAATTGTCTTGATCGGGAGGTGGAGAACAATGGCCGCTTCGATGTCCTTTTTCTCTCACAGGTCATTGAGCATATTGCAGATCCCAAGGATCTCTTGCAGAGAATACAAGATTGGCTTGCACTAGATGCTGTTCTCATCATTTCTACCTGTAATATTGCTCATTGGAAATGCAGGTTCCGACTCCTTTCCGGCAAGTGGGAATATGAAGAGTATGGTATTTTTGATAAAACCCATCTCCGTCTTTTTACCATCAAAAGCTTCCGTGAACTCCTGGTTGAATGCAGATATGAGATCCTCGACTTCGGCTTTACCTTTGAAGATATCTGCCCGTTTAAGGTCCTTTTCGACAAACGAATCCTAGCCCCATCTGATCTGCTACGACTGATACCTTTCATAGGATCCGATTTACGAAAAAGGTACACGAATCGAATGCAGAATTTCATCGCCACCCAGTTTGTCTTTAAGGCTCAAATAACGCCTGAAAACAGATCATAAATGCTTTCAAAAATAGACCCTTCTTCCGGCAGGGATCAATTTACTGGAAAACAGTTTTTGTTTGTCTTCCCATTGTCGCTTGAGTTTGGCGGCTGTCTATTTCGGTGTGTAATTTTTCGCCATGATGTTGATTTCTTTAGCCACCCGTTTCTGCAATGATTTTGGATCCAGTACCCTGGCATTGAAACCGCAAAAGGGGAAGGCTTTATTTATAACTTTATCCCGCTTAAAATAACAGGCGAGAAAGATTGGATACAGTGTTATGTTACTAAACTAAAATTACAGGAAACTTTAGTATTTATAGAGAATCACACGATATTAACAACCGTAAGACGAATAGGTTTTACTGCGTTCCCTGGCGGAATTCTCTAAAACACCGACGTGTTGATCTACGTAATCATAGACGCGTGCTTTTTTTTCGTCGCCAGGCCTTAAAACCCTACCGATCACCTGTTTTAGTCTTCCTGAAAATTTTATAGGAGTTGCCAGAAAAAGCGTAGAGAGCTGTTTAGAATCAAATCCTTCCCCAATCAATTGCACAGTTGAAATAAGAACCTTGACAGAATTGTTACTAATCCCTTCCACTATCAATGCCCTATTTTCTGAGGTGGTTTTTCCCGTAAGAACACTTGAGCTTACACCCATTTCGGCTAGAAACGTAAACAACAGATTACAATGTTCAACTCTGTCTGAGACAACAAGTATCGTGCTATCGGAGTTGCGAGCTTCATTGACAATGTCTAGAACAATCAGTCGATTTCTGTCTTCATCCTTAGTAAGAGCCTTCATCATAGCAGCGTAATTGTCACGGTACCTATATGTGAACTCTGTGTACTTTATTAAGATTTCAGGCTTTAGAATTGCCCCACTAGTCTGTAAAAAATTAGTGTCTACTTCATGGACACATGAACCCATGTAAAAAAAGATTAGCTTAGTTAATATATTCTCACGCCTATAGGCTGTCGCTGAGAGACCCAATGAGTATTTTGAATCAAAAGAAGTAACCACATCTGTAAACAGCGATGCTGGTACACGATGGCATTCGTCTACTAATAAATGGCCAAAATGCTGTGGCAATTCGTCAATATGTTTTTTGACTGAATTGACAATACCAATAGTGACCGGTGCAATCACATACTTTCCATCACCTATCAAACCTGCTTCAATACCAAGGAATTTGTTTACTTGGTTTGCCCACTGGTACAACAATTCTTTGCTGTGCACTAAAATAATTGCTGGCTGTGCTCTTAGTGAAATGGCTTTAAGGCCGACGACTGTTTTTCCACTTCCTGTACCAGCGATAAGCACCCCAAAGTCTCGCTTAATAATGTCAGATATCGCTTTTTCTTGATAACCTCTCAGATCACCGTCAAAAGTAAGTTTGCATGATGGTAAAGAACGTCGTTTATCATGTATCTCGGGTGATATTCTCAATATTTCAATACAAAGCAACACAGCTTTTCTTGCAAAACCACGAGGTATAATAAAACCTGATTTAAGATCTTTGTAGAAATATAGTTTTTGTGGAATTTTATTACCTACCCAACGGCCGTATTTTTTTGCGGCCTGATATTTTGGGTTAGGCAGTGTGAGAGAATTTCGTAATTCTTTTTTTAAGTATTCGGGAGCACCAGTTAACACACATTGTGCTCCGACACTTAAGGTTATTTGGGCAACCGCAGCAGTAATCAAAGTGGTAGGGCCTGTTGATGATAATTGTTAAAGTTTCGACCTGATCTGACACCCAACTTGTATAACTTGAGCTGGGGAATGTGTCTTAGGTTAGCAGGATTACGGGTCTCTTGCGAGATGTGTTTTGGAGCAATCAACAATTAGATCCTTACGTTTGGCTAGCAAAATTAATCTGGATGATTTTTGTCACTTTAAGTTGGCAGCCCCTCCAGATTCTTTGTCAAAACATGTAGTCATTTGGTAGTGACAAAATTTTTTACAATAGTATACTTATTGTAAAGGTGTTTTGCTTGTCTCTGATATGTGTAACGTATTGTAATGAAAGTGTTTGTGTGGTTTTCGAGAATCAAGGCCGCCAACCACAACTACCTGTTTTTATTCTCAGTAAAGATAGGTGAAGGCTTTGATTGTCCTAGCTTGAGTAACCTGTTTCTTACCACTCCCATCACTTTCGAAGGGCGGCTTATCCAGGTGTTAGGCAGGATCATGCGTCCTGCTAAGGGGAAGAAGGCAATGGTGTATGATTATGTGGATGAGGCCGTTTCTGTGCTGAAGCGTTCCGCCGATGGCCGAAAAAAAATCCTCAATTCTTTCTGATTTAATGTTCTTGCCAAACGCTTGAAGTTTTGTTATTCTGTTGGGTTTTTCAATCCGAAAAACATTTAAAGCATCCGCATATGGCTGGGTGCTTTTTCATTTTTACGAGGCACAAGATGGAACAGGATAAGATTCGAAACGTTGCGATTATTGCTCATGTTGATCATGGTAAAACAACTCTTGTTGATGAGTTATTTAAACATTCCGGTATGTTCAGGGAGAATGAAAGAGTTGCTGAGCGTTTGATGGACTCGGGTGATCTGGAGCGGGAACGTGGAATTACCATCACTGCCAAAAATGGCTCTTACGAGTATAAGGATTACTGGATCAATATCATCGATACTCCCGGTCATGCTGATTTCGGTGGCCAGGTTGAGCGTGTCCTGCGTATGGCTGATGGCGCCCTTCTTCTTGTCGATGCACAGGAAGGTCCCATGCCTCAGACCTATTTTGTTTTGAAAAAGGCTTTGGAAAATCATCTGCCGGTAATTGTTGTTATCAATAAGATAGACAAACCTGCCGCCCGCTGTGATTGGGTCGTTGATCAGGTCTTTGATCTCTTTGTTAAGCTGAATGCCCCCGATGATGTGCTTGATTTTCCAATTGTCTACGCTTCCGCCAAGGAAGGATATGCCATAAAAGAGCATACTGATTCCATAGAAAACGGTGGGAATATGGATATTATTTCCCAGATGATCGTTGATCATACGCCAGCACCTGCCGGTTCGCCCGATGCTCAGTTGCAGATGCAGGTGGGAACTATTGATTATTCTCCATACCTTGGACGTCTTGGCATCGGAAAGGTTGTGAATGGAACGCTTTCTATTAATCAGCCTGTTGTGGTTGCCCGTCGTGACGGTTCTATTAAGCCCGTACGCATTTCCAAGATATACCGCTTTGCCTGCGATGAAAAAATTGCCACGGAATCAGCCACCACCGGTGAGATCGTGGCTGTTGCAGGAATGGAAGATGTGACCGTCGGTGTTACCTTTACTGATCCCGATGATCCACGGCCATTACCACTGATTGAAATCGATCCACCCACCATTTCCATGAACTTTGTTCCCAATGATTCACCTTTTGCTGGAAAAGAAGGGAAGTTTGTTACTTCCCGCCATATTGAGGATCGGTTGAAGCGTGAGACCCTGTCTGACGTAGCTCTACGCTATGAGCTGCTCACCGATGCCGTTGGCTTTCGGGTCTCCGGTCGTGGTGAATTGCATCTTTCCATTCTGATTGAGAAAATGAGACGGGAAGGGTATGAGCTGCAAGTGACCCGCCCTCAGGTTATCTTAATTGAAAAAGATGGTCAAACGCTGGAACCCTACGAGGAACTCACCGTTGATGTGGACGAGAAGTATCAGGGGCCGGTCATTGAGAAACTGGGTAAACTGAAGGGCCAGATGGAAGAAATGACCACCCAGAATGGTATGGCTCGTTTGAAATTTAAAATCCCGACGCGTGGCTTGCTTGGATATCGTTCACAGTTTATGACTGACACCAAGGGGATGGGGATGATGAGCTATGTCTTTGCAGAGTATGGTCCTTGGGCTGGAGAAATTATTAATCGGATGTGTGGTGTACTGATTGTAAAAGAGCCTTGCACGTCCGTTGCCTTTGCACTGTTTAATCTTCAGGATCGTGGCAAACTTTTTGTCAATGCAGGGTCTCCAATGTATACGGGACAGATTTTAGGTGAACATTGCCGGAGTGGCGATTTGGTTGTTAATCCTGGTAAAGGAAAGAAACTCACCAATATGCGTGCCTCGGGTTCGGATGAATCTGTGGTTTTGACACCTCCCGTTGAAATGACTCTGGAAGATTGTATCGCCTTTATTAACGATGATGAGCTGGTTGAGGTGACTCCTAAATCAATTCGTCTTCGCAAGAAAACCGGCGTTCGGATTAAGGGCTAAATCAAAAAATGAGTGATCTTGTTTTTTTTATAATTGCAGGGGCGGCAGCTGTTGCCACCTTTGCGATTATAGCCAAAAAATATGGCAGTGATTGCATCCCCTGACTTATGCTATACAGTTCCGCAGGTGCGGGACTGGGGGTGTTCTTTCTACTTAAATGGCTATTTGGCTGAGTAGGTAAGCGGCCAGGGCACTGCATATTTGTACGATCCTATGTGTCCGCATAGGAAAAACTATTGCGGACGCATACGATCGTACAAATATACAGCACCCTGACCACTTACTTGGATATTCTGCGGCCTGATCACTTAGCAACGAATTAGAAATAGCTTGGACATTGGTTCAGGAAAGACTTGATTTACAATTTCTCTGGAAGTGGGGCTTTAGCCCCGCCCAAAAGTGTATATAGCGGGACTGAAGTCCCGTTTCCGAGAGCTTGGTTTGTTCGAATTTACACTCCTTACTTGGGGTGTCCTTCGCAGTTACTTTTCCTAAACGTAAAATAATCGGTCACGATTTTTTTGTGATCAAATACCAGTTCTGGTAAGTTGTTTTCTGTAAAAAGTTCTGCTTCTGCTGCATCATCTCCTGCCATTGGCGGCTTATCGGCCTGGGCAATAAAAACCGTTGAAGCGGTATGCTGGCGCGGGTCCCGGTCTGGGGCGGAATAGGTTCTGAACTGTTGTAAATTCTGTACCGCAAGTCCTGTCTCTTCTTCTGCCTCTCTTATGGCAGCTGTCTCGTACGATTCTCCGTAATCAACAAAACCACCGGGTAGGGCCCATCCATGGGGGGGATTCTTTCGTCTGATGAGGACGATGGATTTATCAACCTCGATTATTATATCAACGGTTGGAACTGGGTTGCGATAGAGTTGAATTTTTTCCTGACAATGGGGACAGCGCATATGACGTTTCCTATTTGTTGAGCAGCTCACTGATTTCCTGCCAGTTACTGACACTTTTGAGCTGGTGTTTGTCATGGTTCCACGGTTGTCTGTATACGATGGGAGTGATGTCTGTCTCGGCCAGTTGCAGGCAGGTTTCCACTCGATCATCGATAAAAAATTTGAGGTTATGTTCTTTGATATATCGCTGCTTGTCGTCGTGATCTCCCATGGCTACAAGTTTGATCCGTTGACATGTCTCGGTGGAAAAGAAATGATCAAGCCAGTCGGCCACGGGTTGTTCGAGCGGTCTTGCTGTGATGATGGTTACAGGAGCATGCACTGTCATGGTAGTGATCACTTCCACTGCTCCCGGGTTTGGTTTGAGGCCGGTACCGAGTGAATCCTTCAGGATAGCATAAAAAATTTGCTCCACCTTGTCAGTTGGGATGCTCAGGCATTCTTCGACCTGAAAGCTGGTAATATCCTCGAGACGAAAAGAACAGTAGTTAAATTCTTTACAGGCGAGACGAATAAATGCTTCTGCGGTATCTGCGATAACACCATCCAGATCAAATCCTATTTCATTGCTGTTAATGTTCATTGTATTTTTGTAACTATTCAGAAGCGCCCCATCTTCGTCCATTCTAGCCTGCTTACATATAACTTCATATGCTGCGCAGATTAGAATTAACGAATGTGAGGCACTTCTAAACAGTTACAGTTCAGAAGTTAGGGTGATATTCAGCTCCGCTGAATAGTTACGTATTTTTGCTCTATAGTTTTAATCTGAAAGATAATCGCATCGTTCAGGGGGGTTGCAATACCATGCTTTCTGCCAAGACGGGTGATTGCACCGTTTATAGCCTCAATTTCAGTGGGGCGGTGATTGCGGACATCCTGGAGCATGGATGAGATATTTTGTTCAGTGCGCTTGCATACTGTGAGTGTCGCCGCAATGGGGTCTTCTTGTATGGTGATTCCCGAGGTTCTGGCTACCTGCTCAGCTTCTCTGACCAGTTCTTTGAGTGTCTTCAGTGCTGTCTCGGATGTGAGCAGTTTGCCGTTGGGGAGATTGTAAATGGCAGTGAGTGCATTAATACCGACGTTAATAAAGAGCTTGGCCCACATTCTGGAGCGAATATCGTTGGACAGGGCGCAGGATATACCGGCCTGATCCAGGAGGGCTTGTACAACTTCCAGTCGTTTACAGGTTGGTTTTTCCTGAGGTACAAGAAATCCAAGATATGTCTGTCCACTTCCTGCATGCCTGATATGCCCCGAAGCTAAACGAGTCGCTCCCTCTGAACTTGTGGCAAAAACCGGGATAGCCTGAGGTGCTTTGTTACCATATTTCAGATGATTGATACCATTTTGCAGAAATATGAGCAGGGTGGTTGGGGAAAGGAGCGGTCTTACAAACTGAAGGCTTTTATCCAGGTCGTATGATTTGACGCAGGAAAAAAGAACGTCGAACGAGCCGACATCCGCGGGGCTGCTGCTTACTGGAATGGCGAGTTGCTGGCGGTCAGTTACTGATTCATAGAGGATGCCCTGCTGGTTAAGACTTTCAGCCCGGGCATTTCTATGGTCAATAAGCAGAATCGTGTCCTGCTTATCCAGAGTGAGAAAGAGTCTGGATGCGAAGAGGCAACCAAGGGCGCCCGGGCCAATGATACCGATCCTCACTTCTTTTCTCCTTCCCGCTATGGATAGTTGAATCTATTTTACAGTCTTTGCTTCTTCTACAATTGCCACGTATTTGTAACCGGCACCAAAATCTTTGTTAGCAGCAAGAACACCTTCAATGGTGATAACATCGTCAACTTTTACCTCCTCCGAGGTGGTGACAACAAGATCGTGGGTGTTAGTCGTTGGGTCGCCGGTTCCATCCTGAATGTGAATCCAGTTGCGTCCCATAATCTGGGGGCTGAATTTCACAACTTTTCCCTGGATGCGAACTGTTTTGCCATTCAGTGCTTCAGGCTTTTTAAAAATTTCACCCACATTAAAGGCATTGTCGCCAGCAGCTTTTTCGATTTTGAGTTCACTGAAGGGAACCATGGCACTAAGACTTCCGCCAGATCCTGCAACCTGAGCCTGAGTTGCTGCAGGGACACCACCTTCTGCCTGAACTGCACTGGCAAAGGAATCGTCACCGTTCTCCGGGGTAGCCTTTCCTTGGGGACTTTGCATGCTGCTTCCCATACCACCTGCACCGTGTGGAGACGCAGCACCAACAAGGCCAGAAGAAAAGACGATGGAGTCAAATGTTCGGTTCAGGGTTTTGGAGGCAAAGTTATTCATGACCATGCCGGGCTGGTAGGTTACCTCCTGACCAACTTTTACTTGTGATTGCGGGACGGCAACCCAAGGCTGACTGGCGCCGGTATCAACCTGCATGTAGGTGTAGCCACCGGAATCCATAGTTTCCAGAACTTTTCCTGTGAGATTCTGAGAAGCACTGGCAAATGTGGCAAGGCTGATGAAAAGGCAGGTGATGATTCCTTTTAAGAGTGTTTTCTTCATGTGTTTTTTCCTTTGGTTGTGGTGATTAAAAATATAATGGTACCTAATGCACCAGTGTCTTTTGTGTTTTGTACTAATCCTCAATTAAAAAAGCAACAAACTCAAGTATGGATTTTGACCAGAGGTCATAGGCCTTTGGGGTCAAATGGATACCATCTTTTTGAAAGAAATCAGCGTTTGGTTTAAATTTTGAATAAATATCAAGATAACAGCAACCGGTTAAGTGAGTCATGGCTTCAATGGAACCGTTGATTCGCTGCAGAGTGTCCAGAGTGACCCAGGGAAGCTGACAGGGCAGCAGGCTGTTGATTATAACCTCTGCCGTGGGATAGGAGGACGTCAGAAGAATAGTGATCTGGCGCAGGTGTTCCAGAAAACTGTAGTCTTCAATAATAAGATTGTTGGTTCCAATCATCACCAGAATCAATTCCGGTGCCTCAACTTCTTTAGCAACTGCTGGAATCCTGTGCCGAAGTCCCTGGACAGTTTCTCCTGGAAGTCCATTGTTGAGGATATTAAAGTGGTGCATCCTGGCCTGCCAGTCAAAATCTGCTATGAGCGAATCGCCAAGAAAAAGAAAATTACTTTGAGTCATTATAAAAAAAAACCCTTACGGGAGCCATTGCTGGATTGTATGATACATGTATTTCAGTGTGCACAAAACAATAAGTATTCCTTATTATTCTGACAAGCATACCATAATGAAAAAGTACTGCCAACCTGAAGAACAAGAAATCATTAATGCTTATTCCCTCGATTGATCAACATCTTGCGTTCGGAATCTGATAATAGAAAATTATTTTATAGATTCGAGGACTACCACTGCCATGGCTTTAACCTGAATTGTATCACCGTCTCGTCGCTTGATAGCACGGCTTGGTGCAGGGAAATCAAAGGGGCTGACCCGTGCCGTATCAATAATCTGTTTCCAGAATTTTTTGTTTCCGGTTAATGGCGGAAGAGTGAAATCAGCCGATTCTGTGCGATGGCCGTTGAGCATGATAAAGAAATCGGCATCTTTTTTTCTGGCCTGAAGAAAAAATGCCAGGGTATGACATTCTGAGGACCAGTCTTCGTTCCCAGGGGTAAGGGACTGCCAGGAAATCTCCTGTCCCGGGCCATGACTGAAGAAGTTGCGGCGTCGAAAAAGGAGATGTGTTTTTCGCAGTTCCAGACATTTTTTAAAAAAGCGCAGGAGGCCTTTGTTGCTTTTTGCGAGATTCCAGTCAATCCAGCTGGTTTCATTATCCTGGCACCAGCTGTTGTTGTTGCCTCCCTGACTGCGGCCAAATTCATCTCCTGCAGTAATCATGGGAACGCCCTGGGAGAGAATGAGGATCAAGGCCATGCTACGGATACGTCTGAAACGTAGCGCAATGATTTTGTCTTCGTCACAGACCCCTTCGACACCGCTGTTCCAGCTGATGTTATGGTTGTCACCATCGCGATTTTCCTCTCCGTTACCAATGTTTAGTTTCTCTTCACAGCTTACCAGGTCGTGGAGGGTAAAACCATCGTGACTGGTGATAAAGTTGATCGAGTTGCAAGGCGTACGTGCACTTGTCTGGTAGAGATCGGAACTGCCGCTGATACGTGTTGCCAGGTTGGCAACCGTATTGTCGTGCCCTGCCATAAATGCACGGACGTCGTCGCGGAATTTTCCATTCCACTCTGCCCAGCGACTGTCCTGTGAAAAACTTCCAACCTGATACAGCCCTGCCGCATCCCAGGCTTCTGCTATGATTTTAGTGTCGCGGAGTATGGGGTCTTCGGCAATCATTTCTATCATGGGCGGATTGGCAAGGACATGTCCCTTGCTGTCCCGTCCAAGAATTGAGGCAAGGTCAAAGCGAAACCCGTCCACATGCATCTCTACAACCCAGTAGCGCAGTGAGTCTTTGATGAACTCCCGAACTACGGGCTGATTGCAGTTGACGGTGTTGCCACAGCCTGAAAAGTTCAGATAGTCGTGGCTATGCTGGTCCAGAAGGTAGTAGATGGGGTTGTCGATACCTCGGAAACTGCTGTTGCTTCCCTCATATCCGCCTTCCCCGGTGTGGTTGTAAACCATGTCGAGAATGACCTCGATCCCGGCCTGATGCAGGCTGCGGACCATGGTTTTAAATTCGTTAATGTGGCGCGCTGGGTCCGAGGCTAATCCGGATTTGAGGGCAAAGAACGAGATGGGGTTGTAGCCCCAGTAATTTTTTAATTTTTCTCCGGTTTCAGGGTCATGGAAGACATTATCATTCTCATCCCATTCCGTTACCGGCATCAGCTCCACGGCTGTGATTCCCAGTTTTTTCAGATAGGGGATCTTCTCGATGATACCAAGGTAGGTTCCAGGATGTTTGACATTTGCACTTCTATCCTTTGTGAAGCCGCGTACATGTAGCTCGTATATTACGGAGTCTACCATGGGGGTTTTGAGCGGCCTGTCGTCTTGCCAGTCAAAATCATGTGTTGCCAGTTTACAGAGGGGGGCATTTGTCCCTGAAAAGTCTTCTCCCCAGGCACGTGAAGCAAGATTCCGACAGAGTGGGTCCAGCAGGATTTCTTTCCGGTTGTAGATCAGGCCCTGGCCATGGATATCTGTTTCTCCATCGAGGCAGTATCCGTATGAAAAGTCACGTTCTTCGGTGACAAGGAAAATATGCCAGATATCTCCGGTGCGGTTTAATTCGGGATCAAGCTCCAGCTCTAGCCTGTTGTTCGTTGTCCCCGGCATCTGGATGACAAGGGTTACTGCCGTGGCATGCCTTGAAAAAAGAGTAAAATTGACACCGTTATCCTGTGGTGTAGCACCACTGGGTAGTGGACAGCCTTGTTTTACTGATGGGTTTTTTTTTTGCTTGATCATTTTAATAATGGTTATTATAATTATTTTATTGTCACCTAAAGCATTTGTATTCAGGTGTTGTTTGACAATACACTAGTAGAAGAAAAAGTAGAATTTATTTATGGACAGATGAGAATGGCAACACGATCGTTAAATTCACAGCAAAGGAGTTTTCTATGGGCATGTTTCAGAAATTAGGGATCGGCGATACCGTTACCCCTGAAATTGATTGGGAAATGACACCGGACATGACTTTTGGAACATTTGAGTCCTGGGGTGGAAGGGAACAGACGCGCAGCAGGATCAGTGCCAGTGAGCGGATGTACTACTTTTTTGTCGATAACTGGGAAGATACGCCAAAACTTTGCCTTATGGAACGCGGAGTGAAGCATGCACGAGTGGCTGCTGAAATAAAGGCTCCTGGGGAGATGGTGAAGGAATGTGTTAAAAGTCAGGGAACTTCGTCTGTTTTTGAAAAAAGTTATGCCATTAATGATGAAATTAAACAATGGCTGATAAACAACGTTATTCAGGCAGAGGACACCTCTGCTGTTATCCCCCTGTATGAAAAGGCAGATGTGGAAGATATGGGAACGGCTTTGCCGCTTCTCGCAGAGTCGGACTTTAAGGGTGAAAAAGTCTCACTGCCGACGGAACATAGTTTTATTAATGATGGTGAACTCGCTCCTTTTATGAAGAAGTGGAATTTTTATGATGGTGACCAGAATACAGAAGGAAATTTTGAGAATTCTTTGGTGGATCCTGATGATGGGCGAGTGGTCGTTGACCAGCGAACCGATCTGATGTGGCAGCGTTCTGGGCTGGATATTACTGCTGTACGAAGTATGAAACGCAGGATAGAACAGTTGAATAAAGACGGTTTTGCAGGCTTTCATGACTGGCGAATGCCAACCATGGAAGAGGCCATGTCCCTCATGAATAAAGAAGTAAACAGCAAAGATATCCATCTGGATCTCTGTTTCTCCAAAGACCAGCCTTTTATTTTTGTTGATGCCCAGCGAAAGCCTGGTGGGTACTGGTATGTGGATTATAAACATGGCCGTGCTTTCTGGTCGTCCGGGACTATTCCCGGTGGTTTTGCAAGGCTTTGCCGTACCGTGTAGTTTTTTTCTCCTCCTCCTGGATACCCGAAAGAGAGTCTTCTTTTTCGGGTATTTTTTTGTTGAAAGAAAATGTGTATTTACCTTATGGGGAGGTTGCTTTAGATCTCTAGCAGAGATGATAACTGATCCTTGTGAACCCCGTTGTTGCTACCCTCTGTAATTGGGTTTATAGTGATAGAGTAGTGAGAGGGAGTCCTGTGCTGGATTTGCTTTGAGGTCTCTACACAAAAGGTCTGATGAATTGTCCCGCTCAGCTCATTTTTTTATAATACTATTTTAATGATTCATTTTATTTATGTTAGGCTTGCTCGTGTTCATGAAAAAATTGAGTAGACAACTTGTCCTTGTTTTTTTTTGTGTTACAACCCTCCTTTGCCCTTGTCGTCTGCTTCATGCTGTTGAAAATAAACAGCAGATTAAAGAGGAGCAGGGGATGTCCTGTTGTGGTCCTGAAGATTATACAGAAATTACCCCTGCCGTACTACCAAGTTTTTATGATATAGTGCCTGGTTCATTATTTCTCGCCCGGTACTATGATGATCTGGAGCCCCCTGAATAAGATGGTTTACTAGGTCGTTATTCAGTATTGGGTGAAGACGCTTTGTATTTCCTGGTTCCTGCTTTTGTGGTCTTGGGGGGTCTGTATATGATGCCCCAGGATGTCTCCAATTGGGATAAAGACAAGGTCAACTGGGAGTATGGTTCCGAGAACTGGACTGAAAATGCTACTTCATGGAATTGGGATGAAGATGATGCCTGGATCAACTACATAGGCCACCCCTATTTTGGATCGGCTTATTATATTCATGCCCGACATTATGGTTATTCGAGGATGGAATCATTTTTGTTTTCTTTTACAGTTTCTGCATTCTATGAGATGGGTCTGGAGGCCTGGGCTGAACCAGTTTCCATTCAGGACATGATCTTCACCCCTCTTTTGGGGTGGGGGCTTGCCGAAATCCTACTTCCCCTGGAGTATCGGATCCAGCAAAATGGCAAAAAAGTACTCAACAGCAGGGTACTTGGAACTATTTCTCTTTTCGTGATAGATCCTTTTGGTCATATTGTTATTCCTTTGAAAAAAATGGCCAAAAGAGTTTTTTCCGATGATGCCGAGGTGACGCTCTCCCCGTTAATGGGATATAATAATCTGGTCGGTTCGGGAATAACAAACACCACTGAACAGAGCTTCGGCTTTGTCTTAAAGGTTGAATGGTGAATAGGTAAGCGCACACATGGCAGCGTCCCTGGAGCACCTATAGGCTGTGCTGTTGCGAAGGTCAAGGTGTAGTTTGTTGATTGCTTACGTGAATAGTATCTTGAGGAGAATTGAGTTTTTATCCTGAAGGCATGAATAGGACGCCATCAATGTTTCATTGTTGTATTCACCGAAATTGAGTTTGAGTCGGAATTGCATAACGAATACGCTGGTAGGAAACTGGGGACATGACCCAATTCGTCTTTATCTTTTGAATTGGGATCGTGTCCCCAGATTCCATACCATGGTGAATAGTTACTTATTGGTATTGATTGCATGAAGTTATGGCGTTGCCAGATATGATGGAGGAGAACAGAATGAAAAAAATAGAGTATCGGGAACGAGCTTTGAAAATATTTCCGTGGGTCTGCGCCAGTTGCGGTCGAGAGTTTACCGGCGAAAAACTGCGAGAGCTGACGGTTCACCACAAAGACCATAACTACAAAAACAATCCGCCCGACGGGAGCAATTGGGAGCTGTTGTGCCTTTACTGCCACGATAACGAGCATTCCCGTTCAATTGACGCCGAATGGCTGCCCACTCAAAATTCAGATGCAGAAAGGGGAGCCACGGCCACGCACTCCCCTTTCGCTGACCTTGAGGGCATGCTTCGTAAGCCGCGTAACAGTTAAGGGGAGGCAGAACAGGCAATGTCAGGTGAAGGGGGACATAATCCTCCTCCTGGATACCCGAAAGAGAATCTTCTTTTTCGGGTATTTTTGTGTCCGTGTGGAATGTACATTGACATTTTGAAGTGTTTTGTTGTATTGGTGGTATGTGAATGTACATTGGTTAATGGAGGGGGAGGGCATATGGATCTTACAAAGAAACAAAAGCAGCTTTTTGAGTATTTACGGACACAGTTGGAGCAGGAGGGGAGAGCTCCCAGTCTGCGGCAGGCGGCAGAGGATCTGGGTGTGAGTCATAATGCCGTGGCCCAGTTAATAACTCAGTTGGAACGGAAAGGGGCTATTGAACGGGAGGGGCGATATAGCAGATCCATCCGTATTTTATCGCAACGGGATGGACAAAAGGAGCAAATGCGGGTGCGGGAACTGCCAATTGTGGGCAGGATCACGGCAGGATTGCCAATGTATGCCCAGCAGGAATGGGATGGCTCTGTGGTGGTTGATGGCGCATTGTTTCCAGGTGGTAACCTTTTTTGTTTGCGTGTCCAGGGGGAGTCTATGCAGGATGCTGGCGTCTTGAATGGTGATTTGGTTGTTTGCGAGCCCAGGCAGTACGCAGAGAATGGGGAAATTGTTGCCGTGCTTATTCAGGGGGAAGAGGCCACGGTGAAACGATTCTTTCTGGAAACTGATCATATTGAGCTGCGGCCGGAGAATAAGAAGTTCAAAGCGGTCTGCTATCCTTTTTCTGATATTCTGGTGCAGGGAAAGGTGGTGGGCGTGATCAGAAGCTATGACAAAAGATAAATTGTGTCCAGTGCTCGTTGGTACCAGTGGCTACTCCTATACCGAATGGGTGGATAGCGGTTTTTATCCTCAGGGTACCAGAACTCCTGGAATGCTGGCACTTTATGCCGACGTATTTCCCATAGTTGAGCTTAACTACACCTGGTATCAGATGGTACGCGCAGAAGCCATCAGTCGCATGATCAGCAAGGCTCCCGAGAGTTTTCTGTTTGCAGCCAAACTCACCAGAACACTCACCCATGAACGGAATAGGAACTGGCAGCAGGATCTAAAACTGTACCGAAAAGGGATTCAGCCTCTTCGAAAACAACTGGCGGCTATTCTGGTTCAGTTACCGCCTGATTTTGACTGGAGCAGAACGAATCGCTACTATCTGGCACATCTGCTTGATGGTTTACAGGGTTTGCCCCTTGCTGTTGAATTTCGTCATATTTCCTGGGCAAGAGATTCTGTTTTTGCTGAGCTTGAGGATAGAAAAATAACCATGGTCACCGTAGATGCCCCCTCAATGCCAAACCTTTTTCCCTGTCTGGATGTTGTTACCAATCCTGATCTCTTTTTTGTGCGTTTTCATGGTCGCAATATGCAGGGGTGGCAATCCGGCAATATGCAGAAAAAATTCGATTATTCCTATTCCGAGGAAGAACTGGAGGAGTGGAATCAAAGCTATCTGACTTCTTTGCGTACACAATCCGGGAAGGGTGTTGTCTTTTTCAATAACCATGTCCGGGCCCAGGCACCAGAAAATGGCAGGCTCTTCCAGACTCTTTTGCAGAATCAAGACAATGGATAGGGCCATTATTCATCTCAATGTCACCGATTTTGCGGTGGCAGTGGAGCGTATTCGGGATAGTTCCTTAAAGCGGGTTCCATTAATTGTTGCGAGTGGGGAGGCGGCAAAAACACGAACGCTGGTCTTCGATATGAGTGAGGAGGCATATCAGGATGGAGTACGCAAGGGAATGCGCCTGAGTCTTGCTCGTAAATATTGTAAGCAGGCCCAGGTTGTCACACCCCGTCCTGCTTTGTATCGCAGGGCTATGGCGGCACTTGTGAAGCGTGTTGTGCGCTATACTCCTCTAGTGGAACAGGGAGAGGAGGATGGCCATTTATTTATGGATGTCACCGGAACGCACAGGCTCTTCGGGCCGGCTCCTGATGTCGCCTGGAGATTGCGTAAACAGGTTCTGAGTGATTTGGGGCTTGATCCGGTCTGGAGTCTTGCCTCCAGCAAACTGGTCTCTAAAGTAGCCTCAAGAATGGTACGGCCTTTTGGAGAATATATCGTGGGTGCAGGAGAAGAAGATGCCTTTTTGTCCCCCCTGCCACTGTCGATATTGCCGGGGCTGAAAGTTGAGGAGATACAAATTCTGGAAGATTTCAACCTGAGGCAGATAGGGCAGCTGGCACAGCTCAGTAAAAAACAGTTGCTGGTGGTTTTTCAGAAGCGTGGTGCTTTTTTGTATGATGCCAGTCGGGGGCGTGACGGAACGGCAGTTCTTCCCGGAAAAATGAGAAATAATCAGATAACAGTGGAGCATATCTTTGAAGAGGATACAGCTGCATACGCCGAAGTGCAGTCTGCTTTGACTCTCTTGGTCCATGCAATAGGACGGGGGCTACGTTGTCAGGGGATGCTTGGACAGCGCATGGGAATTTGTTTGACCTATGGTGATGGGAAAAGAACATACAAACAGGTAACGAAAAAAGGAGGCTCTGATAATGATTTTGTCCTGCGCACATTGGCGATTACTGTTTTAGACAGGGCCTGGGGGCGACGTATTCGTGTTCGCAGCTGTGCGTTGACCTGTGATCGCCTCCTGCCTCGCAGGCAACAGCAAACGCTTTTTGTTATGCAAAATATACGGGAACAGCAGCAGGAAAAAATTATGACGGCCATGGATGTGGTGTGTGGTCGTTTTGGAAATGGACGTATTTACCTGGGGACGGCGTCTTAATCCGTGTTTCCTCTCTTTGTCCGTTCCTACTACTCATTGATGTGTGGGTGCAGTTCTCCCGCCAGTCTCTGTAAACGTGCCAAAAATCTTGGCTATACCACTCTTGCACTCTCTGATTGTAATTCACTTGCAGGACTCTGGCCTTTTCTTGCTGCTTGCAAGGAGTATGGTATTCGCCCCCTTGTTGCTGCGGAAATAACTGATCAGAATATTTCCGGGTCTGTTATTTGTCTGGTGCGTAACTCTGTTGGTTATAGCAATTTGTGTAAATTGATAACTGAAAGAAAAACCAATGCTAGTTTTACCTTGCAGCATGATCTTATAAAACATAGTGATGGTCTTATCCTCATTTGCTCTTCACTTTCTCTTCTCCATAATCTTCAAAAATATAATGTGGATCTGGTTGTAAAGCTTGGTGATAGGCCAACGGAGAGGGCGAGTCATCTGTGGAAATGGGCGCGAGTGCATGGTGTCCCTGCCGTGGCGATCCCTGCCATCTTTATGGCAGAAAAAAAAGAGAAAAATCTTTTGCAGCTCATGGAGGCCATATATACTAAAAGTCTTCTGAGTGTATCTGGGATAAAACACGATCCTTCAGCGTCTTACATGCAAGATCCTGGTGTGTATAGTAAATGTTTTTCGGTGTGGCCCGGGGTGATAACAGAGATCGAAAACCTTGTCAGGCGCTGTGCATTTACTGGTCCACCATCCAACTTAATAATGCCTCCCTGGAAGGGGGGTGGGGAAGGAGCTACCGTTTCACTCAAACGAGCCGCTTACAAGGGTGCTTGTATTCGTTATGGAATGGATCTTTCCGAGGCCGTGGTTGAACGTTTAGAAAAGGAACTGCGAGTCATCGATTCAATGGGCTTTTCTTCCTACTTTCTAGTGGTTCGTGATATCGTGTGCCAGGCCATGGGGGAAAATTCTGAGCGTTATTCACGAATATGCGGACGCGGATCCGGTGCCGCCTCACTTGTAGCCTATTGTCTTGAAATCACCAACGTCTGCCCTTTGAAGCACAATCTCTATTTTGAACGATTTCTCAATCCCGGTCGTACCGATCCTCCGGATATTGATATTGATTTCTCATGGGATGAACGGGATGGGGTGCTTGCTCAGGTTCTTGAAAAATATGGGAGCCATGCTGCCATGGTATCAACCCTTATCCGGTTTCAGCCGCGCATGGCCATTCGGGAAACAGCCAGGGCATTTGGTCTGGCGGCAGAAGAAATTTCACGGGTAAGTAAGTTGAGCAGACTGCCCGGCGCAGGAACAGAACCGCTTGCAGCACCCTGGCCGGAGATTATGAAACTGGCTTCTGCCCTGATCGGTGTGCCGCGTCATATATCTGTTCATCCTGGGGGAGTGATTATCACACCGGAACCGGTCAGTAACTACGTGCCGGTCGAGATTGCCGCCAAGGGAATCCCAATCATCCAGTGGGATAAGGATGGGGCGGAAGCGGGAGGGCTGGTGAAAATTGATCTGCTTGGTAATCGCAGTCTTGGAGTTATCAGGGATTGCATTGCATCTCTTGAAGGCTGTGACCGCAGCTTTGATGAAGAATACTGGCAGCCGGAGGAAGATCCGGCAACGAAAATAGCAGTGGCAGCAGGAAAAACAATGGGGTGTTTCTATATAGAAAGTCCGGCCATGCGCCTGTTGCAGCAAAAGGCGGGCAGTGGAGACTTTGAGCAGCTGGTACTACAGTCCTCTATTATACGTCCCGCTGCAAATGATTTTGTGCGTGAGTATGTACGCCGTCTTCATGGGGGGGGATGGAAACATCTTCATCCCAAACTGGCAATGGTGCTCGATGAAACTTTTGGGCTTATGGTCTACCAGGAGGATGTGTCACGGGTCGCGGTTGCATTGGCAGGATTCAGTCATGCACGGGCAGATGGACTGCGTAAAGTGATGTCTAAAAAAGATAAGGTTCTGCGTTTAAACGATTACCGGCTGGAATTTGAAAGAGGGTGTGGAGAGAGAGGGATAGAGAGGAAAACAATTGAAAAGCTCTGGGAAATGATGATGAGTTTTGATGGTTATTCATTTTGTAAGCCTCATTCTGCGTCCTATGCCAGGGTGTCGTATCAGGCAGCGTACCTGAAGACACATTATCCAGCTGAATTTATGGCGGCGGTGATTTCTAATCAGGGAGGTTATTATTCCACCTTTGCCTATGTCTCCGAGGCAAAGCGCTCAGGACTCTGCATATTGCCACCCTGTGTCAATCGAAGCCTGGTAAGGTGGAGTGGAGAGGGGGAAGAGGAGCCGGCAAAAAAAATTCGGGTGGGGTTGATGGCTGTAAAAAAATTGTCAACGCTTACCATGGCCCGAATTATACGTTGCAGAAAAGAGAGAGCGTTTGTTTCAAATATTGACTTCTGGCAGCGTGTTCAGCCCCAAAGGGATGAATGCAGAGCGTTGATTCAGGCTGGAGCAATGGATATTTTAGACGTCCAAAATGACAAGAATAGAAGTCGTCTGTTTTGGGAACTCTCGCAGTTCAGGTGTCTTACAAAGGCGCAAGAAATCAGCCCCCTCTTTCCTCTGCAGCTGCCAGATGCTCCAAGGCTACCATCTTTTAAAGAGCAGGAAATACAAAAGCAGGAGTATGACGCTCTGGACTTTCTCTGCACATCTCATCCACTGTTTTTTTATGGGAAGCAGTTAAATGGGCGGACAAGAGCCTGCGACCTGAACAGATATACAGGCAAACAGATACGCTTTGCCGGCTGGTTGCTCAGCGGGAAACTGGTTTCAACAAAAACCGGTGAAGTGATGGAGTTTTTGACCTTTGAGGATGAGACAGGAGTAGTGGAAACAACATTTTTCCCACGGGTGTATCGGCGCTATGCAGCAATTTTGTCTTCTGGAGGAGGGTATATGTTACAGGGAAAAGTAGAAGAAGAATATGGTGCGGTTACGCTGACGGTGACCAGGCTACAAAAACTCGAACACATTTCTGTTCATTGAAGCTCAGCGAGTAGCTCGATATCAGCACCCATGGCATCCAGTTCATTGCTCATGGCAACTTTTTTCTGAAACCCGTATGTCACCAGTTGTTTGATATCTGCCCACATGGTTTCACTTCCCATAATGGCGACAATGATTTCATCCTTGCCACGCTTGAATTTTCCCACATAGGTCTGTCTGGCCGCGTTGGTGTAGCCTGTTTTCCCGCCCAGGGTTCCATCGACCTGCCATAGGGCCTTGTTGTGGCTACGCAGAAGTTTTCCCTCGTTGGTACGTGTTTTAAGTCGTTTCATCCTGACGGAAAAATCAGGATCATTCATGGCATGGCGAAAAATAGTAGCGAGATCGCGAGCGGTGGATTTTTGTCCTTTAGCAGTAAGCCCTGTGGCGGTTTTGCAAACGGTGCTTTTTGCACCCCAGAGCTTGGCACGAAGCGTCATCATCTTGGCAAAGTCTTTTTCGTTTCCGGCAATTTTTTCAGCGAGGGCGACACTGGCATCATTTGCCGAGGCAAGGAGAACGGCGTTGATTAAATCGTTTGCCTGATACTGTTTTTTCTGATCAAGATATACCTTGGATCGAGGTTGTCTGGCGGCTTTTCGACTTACTGGAACCTGCTCGGCCATGGTAAGTGATTTCATGGCAATCATTCCGGTGAGCACCTTAATGGTGGACGCCGGTTGTCTCTGACTGTCAGGATTTCTGGAGTACAATGTTTTTCCGGTCACAGCGTCAATTATAATGGCTGCCCTGGATGAGATCTTTCTATTGAGTCGTTTGGTGGTGGCTTTGGTAACTAGGGGGCCGATTCGTTTTTTGATCTGGACAATATTGTTTGCTTGACCGAGAACTCTCGGAGAGGCTCCGGTAGAGATTGCTTGTGTGACAGGAGAAGATTTTTTGCTTTGCACTGCCTGTGTTTTCTGGACAGTATCTTCTGTCCTCCACTTTGCGGAATCCTTGAGAACAGGAAGCCCTGCGTTGCACTCGGCTCCGTTTGAAAAGAGCAGAATGAAGAGGGTAAATATAATAAAAGCAGATGATGAACGTAAGATTGTGTGCATAAAATGTCAATTCAGGAGGCTATGCTTGGATTTTGGCCAATTTGTAAACAATAGTGCCTATCATCTTATTTTCTATAAGCTGTCCGTGTAACTGTCAAGATTTTTCCAGTATTTTGTGGGAAATGAGTCAATTTTAGCAGGAAAACCGGAAATCATCATTCTTAATTGACCTGAAAACTACTTTTATGTAAGCTGAATTCGTATAATAAGTGCATAGCCTCTGTAGGTAGCAGAGCCCAAAACACCTTTGAGTAAAACAAGGCTTAGGTGTATTCTGGAAAAAAGCTACCAAACGATTTTCCGGAGGTTCCAAATGAG
>Ga0207996_1000315_pt1 | contig 44424 bp, 44 predicted proteins | sample AntAceMetag02UKG_FD_184773 | JGI IMG/M metagenome (GOLD analysis project Ga0207996, IMG submission 184773) | Saline lake microbial communities from Ace Lake, Antarctica - Antarctic Ace Lake Metagenome 02UKG (SPAdes) (version 2) | ecosystem: Environmental > Aquatic > Non-marine Saline and...
ATCCTGTATCTGAGCTATATCATTCTCTGTTGCAACTCTAATGATTTCTCCTTTGTCTTTAGGGCATATACAATCAGCCACCTCTTGCACACCTGATAAAACTTTAGCATAATGTTTATTACCATCTATTTCTATTAGACAGCAATCATTGTGTTTGGAAGCGGTGTTGCCTACATCAAGCCATAGTGTCCTGTCTTTACAAATTTCAACCTGCGTTATCTTATGCATCTACCTTTCCTTGTATATCCAAAAACAATCTCTCTAGAATAAGTTGAGGGCTGACATTGTTTCCTACATACCCCTTCATATCAGTAACTGTGTTCAAAAAACTCTCAATCTGAGACAGAGAAAACTTGTTCCCAAGTTGCTTAATATCTTCTTTGATATCCAGATTAATAAGAGGAACTTGTTCTCCAACTTGCTTCAAAATTGCAATATCTCTGAAACATGTTATAAGCATGTCTAAGCTCATACGCAACTTGTTTCTATATTCCGCAACATCTATGCGATCATTGTCAAATACTTTTTCATTAAATTCTTCTACAAGAGTAAGTGCATTTTCGTTCTTCAATCTGCCAAGCATATCCACCAATTTTCTCTTTACCAGAGGTATTTGCGCGTCGTCCTTCAATTTAATGGCCTCTCCTAAACTACCTTGAGATAGATTGGCTATGAAATGAGCAAGAGATTTGTCCACTTCATGATGTTCTGCCAAAAAGCTCTCAATTTTATGAAGCTTTATCCTGTTAAATGGAACTACCTGGCAACGAGAAACTATGGTCTGTAAAAGCAGATGTGTATCTGTAGAAGTTAAGATTAATACGGAATTTTCCGGGGGCTCCTCCAAAGTTTTTAAAAGACAGTTTGCAGCTTGGATACCCATATTTTCTGCATCCACAATAACATACACTTTTTTCTTTCCTTCATACGTCTTAAACGATATTTGTGTTCTTAATTCTCTAATATTGTCAATTGTTATTGATAGAGAAGCACCTGTCGGATAAATGTATTTCACATCAGGATGTACAAAAGCCTCGATTTTTTTACAACTTACACATCTATCGCAAGGAATCTCAGCAGCCTCCTCACAATTTAATGCTTTGGCAAGATTAACTGCTGTCAGCTTTTTACCAACTCCCTGAGGACCAACAAACAGATAGGCATGAGGAACTCTCCCTTGTTTTAACGAATTTCGAAGAAGCTTTAGAGCTGTTTCCTGTCCGATAATATCATTAAACGACATAATTATTTCTTCTTAATAAATCATCTACATGCTTCTGAATATCTGCTTGTGTCTCATTAACTTCATTTTTTACTGTAACCACTTTTATGCGTTCAGGTTCCCTTTGAGCAAGACTTAGATACCCTTCCCGCACTCTTTTATGAAATCCAATATCTTCCTGCTCAATCCTGTCACTCTCCCCCATTAGAAAGGAATCCTTTGATAAGCGCAAGGATTTTTCTAATCCAATACTCACGTCAATGTCCAAAAGAATTGTTAGAGCTGGTTTCACTTTGTTTATAGCAAAGTCATTTATATGTTTTATAATGCCCAGATCAATTCCCCTTCCATATCCTTGATATGCAAATGTGGCATCATAAAAACGATCACAGATCACAATAACATTTTTCTCTAGCGCAGGAATAATAATCTCATCAACATGCTGCGCTCGCGCTGCTTCATATAGCAGCAATTCGGTTCTTGCTGACATATTCTTGTGCAAAGGAGAGAGCAGTAATTGCCTCATTTTTTCTCCTAATGCTGTGCTGCCCGGCTCTCTTGTACAACAAGTTTTAATACCTTTCTTAGCAAGATAACCAGCGAGTAACCTGCAATGCGTGGATTTTCCACTACCTTCAGGCCCCTCAAATGTTAATAAAAATCCTTTTTTCATAATGCGATGATTATAACATTACATGCTGTTTTGTCTATTGGAATTTGCGTCTTGAAGAAGCATGCTGTTTTTGTTAGTATACTCGGGATTATGTCCGCGCCAGTAGCTCAGTTGGATAGAGCATCTGCCTTCTAAGCAGAGGGTCGGGGGTCCGAATCCCTCCTGGCGTACTTTAAAAATCAGGAGAAAAAACCAATGCTTAAGTCTATAAGAAAGAACATGAAGCCCATAATGTGGATAACAGCATTAAGCTTCCTGGCTACAATATTTTTTTCATGGGGAATGGGTGTAACATCGAAAGCAAGAACAAATATTACTGTGGCAAAAGTAAACGGAACTGCTATCAAGTATGAAGAGTTTAGATATGCCCTAATAAGCACGGAAAGAAATTATAGAAAAACATATGGAGATCGCTTTGATAAAATTAAAGAAAATTTGAACTTGGAGAATCAGGTTCTAAATCAATTGATAAATCAAACGCTCCTTATACAGGAGATAAAGAGACAACGTATAAGAATATCGGATAAAGAGATCATAAGTAGAATAAGACAAGATTCGACATTTAAGAATAAGAAAGGCGAGTTTGATAAGATAAAATTTAAACAATATGTAAATAACAACCCTGCTTCTCGATGGGAAAAAATTGAGAATGGAATTAGGAAGTCTCTTGCGATTGAGCATGTTTGGAGAAAAATCACTGATCCTGTTGTCATAAGCGACAAAGAAGTTTTGGACGATTTTATGCTAAAAAATGAAAAAGTAAAAATTAAGCATATACGCTTCGGTGTAGACGAGTTTGAAACTCAGGTATCCGTAAAGGATGAAGAAATTGTTGAATATTTTTCTAAGAACAAAACTGAATTCAAGCAACCTGATAGAGTTAATATAGAATATGTTCTTATTGAAGATGAAGATAGAGCATACGATGTTTCTATTGACCTGTCTGAAGAAAATAAATGGGAAAAGGTACTGAAGAAAGAGAATCTCTCATCGAAAAAAACCGGATATTTTGCAGAAATAGAAAAAGTCCCGGACATAGGTTACTCACGCGAATTTGCTCAAAGCGCATTTTCTCTTAGTATGGATGATATAAGCGACCCAATTAAAACAGCAAAGGGATTTTGCATATTGAGACTTATAGATTTAAAGCCATCTTATATGCCTGATCAGATAGAAGAAGTAAGAGAAGATGTCCGTAACAGGTTAATGGCTCTTAAAGCAGAGAAACTGGCTGAGAAAAAAGCTAATGAGTTTATCGAAAAACTTCAATCAATTAAGGATATGGAAAAGTTAGCAAAAAAGCTTGATTATGAGGTTAAGCAAACAGAGTTTTTCAAAAGAGGAGTGTATGCAAAAGATTTCGGATATGCCCCTAAACTCATAGCTGAAGCATTTCTTCTAAAAGAAGGTAATGTAAAAGAAGTATCGGAGTTCCAGAATACATTTGTAATTGAACTTATTGAGAGAAAAGACGCTGATAAAGAAGAATTTGATACACAGAAGGAACAAATTAAACAAACTCTACTGCAAAAAAAGAAGCAGTTAGTATATGAAAAATGGTTCAAAACCCTAAAACAGGAAGCAAAGATTATAAGTAATCTTGATAAAATACGACGTGCACAGTAAAAAACCCAATAGACACTCTGAGCCAAAGATAAGCGATCCCGTCAAACGCATTTTAGAGGAATTCAAAATACGTCAAGACTTCCCTAAATCAGTAATAGAAGAATGTAAAAAGATTGATCCATTTATTTCTAAAGAAGAAATTAAAAAACGCCGCAACCTAATAGAACTTACCTGTTTTACAATAGACCCTGAAGATGCAAAGGATTTCGACGATGCAGTATCTATTGAAAAAATCGAGAATGGAGGTTTCTTACTGGGCGTTCATATAGCGGATGTTGACCATTATGTAAATAAGAATAAGCACATAGACCGCCATGCCCTTTCTAGAGGAACAAGTATATACCTGTCAGATAAGGTGATCCCAATGCTGCCTGCCAAGCTTTCTGAAAATCTATGCAGTTTAAGACCTGACGAAAACAGATTAGCTTTAACAGTTATGATAAAGCTAAATGCTCAAGGCGATATTACAGGATACGAAATCTTTGAAAGCATAATCAAAAGCAAGGCAAGGTTATCATACGAATCCGCAGAAGAATTAATTTATTCTAACAATAAACACACGGAAATATCATCAGCCTTAAAAACTATGTACAAACTAAGCAGGATATTAGATAAAAAAAGATTGGATAGAGGATACATTGATTTTGATGTACCTGAGATTAAGATATCACTTGACGGGAAAGGGAAAGTCATTGATATCCAAAAAAAGAAAAGATTATCAAGCCACGTTTTAGTTGAGGAATTTATGCTCCTTGCGAATCAGTGTGTAGCGGAATATATTACTAAAAACAAGATTCCAATGATCTATCGTATTCACGAAGTTCCTGACGAATTAAAAATAAAAGACTTCGCATCGCTTGTAAAAACATTGGATTATAAGTTCGATGAAAACCAATCCAAAAAACCAAAATACATACAAAGATTCCTACATAAAACAAATGGGAAAAAGAATCATGTTCTTATTAGTCAGATGCTCTTAACCTGTATGCAAAAAGCAATATATTCCACCAAAAATGTCGGACACTTCGGTCTTGCATTAAATTATTACACTCACTTCACTTCCCCTATCAGACGCTATCCTGACTTAATTGTTCACAGAATTCTTAAAAACAAGTTCAAAAATCAAATAGATAATCTTTCTGAGATTGCAAGCATTGCTTCTGAAAGAGAACAAATAGCCGTTAAGATAGAAAGAGAGGTAACTAAGTTAAAACAGGTTGAGTTTATGAAGAACAAAGTGGGAGATATATTTGAAGGAGTAATATCCGGTGTACAACCATACGGTTTATTTATTGAACTTAATGACACTCTTGCTGAAGGTCTTGTTCATGTCAGAGCATTAAAGAAAGACTACTACAGGTTCTCTGAAAAACAGTTTGCGCTTGTAGGAAAACGCACAAAGAAAAAATTTCAGCTCGGAGATTCTGTAAAGGCGCAAGTAGTTAAAGTGGATGGCAACAAAGGGCAAATTGATTTTATATTGCTTGATAATAAAGAAAAAAGTTGAATATGTTAGAAAATGTAAAATCTATTCATTTTGTTGGTATTGGCGGGATAGGAATGAGCGGGATTGCTTATGTTCTGCTTAAATCAGGATATAAGGTAAGCGGCTCAGATCAAAATAAATCTTCAATAACTAATAAACTCAAACTAAATGGTGCCCACATTTTTATCGGACACGATGCTAAGAACATAACAGTTCAGGATATTGTCGTTTATTCCACAGCTATCTCAGAATCTAATCCTGAACTTGTTGAAGCTAGAAAAAGAAAAATTCCAATAATCCACAGAGCGGAACTACTCGCAAAAGCAGCAGGCAACAAAAAGAACATATTAGTAACAGGCTGTCATGGAAAAACCACGGTAACGTCAATAATTGCGCATATGCTTATAAAAACAGGTTATGACCCCACAGTAATTGTAGGAGGCGAAATTAGTTCTTTAGTGGGAAATGCCCGCTTAGGAGCAAGCCAATGGTTTGTAGCGGAGGCTGATGAAAGTGATAAGTCTTTTCTAAAACTAAATCCATATTTTGGCGTTATTACAAATATTGATGAGGACCATCTAGAGCATTATAAGAACCTTGAAGACATTATAAACACGTTTCGCGATTTTGCAGAACGTGTAGATGAATCCGGTAGAATATTCTGTTGCATTGACAACAGCAATGTAAAAAAACTGATTTCTGAATTACATAAAAGAAAATCCAAAACTCCAATAACAACCTATGGAGTGAGTAAAAACGCTGATATACGAGCTGACAATCTGATATATAAGGGACTTTCAACTTGTTTTGACGTGTATAAAAACATTGAATTACTTGGTTCTTTTACGATTAGTATTCCGGGAAAACACAATGTGCTTAATGCGCTTGGTGCAATTGCGCTTGGGCTAGAAACAGGATTAACATTTGATTTAATGAAGGAGGCCTTGCAAAGTTTTAGAGGTGTTGACAGGAGATTTCAGATTAAGGCATATTCTAAAGATATAATGATCGTAGACGACTATGCTCATCATCCGACTGAAATTAAAGCTGTTTTGGAAACAGCTAAAAATTTGGGCAAAAAGCGTATAGTGGCTGTATTTCAACCACATCGCTATACGAGAACAGAAAAACTATATAAAGAATTCGCTGTATCTCTGGCAACGGCTGATAAGGTCATATTAACCGATGTATACAGCGCAGGAGAAGCTCCTATAAAAGGGGCTAATACAGATGTTATCTTTAACACTATGAAAAATAATGGATATAAAGACGCAGTATATATTCCTGACAAAAACAGGATTCTCAGTTATCTGAGCAATACCATAGAGAAAGGAGATATAATACTTTGTATGGGAGCCGGTGATATCTCTGCAGTAGCGGAGGCACTTGCTGAAAAATTAATATGAATAAAGAATTGGTTAAAGAGCTCCGTAATTTGATAAGCGGAGAGATCAAGTTTAATGAACTTTTATCCAAGCATACCTCATTTAGAATTGGAGGTCCCGCGGATGTGTGGATATGTCCAGAAAATATTTTGAATATCAAAAACACTCTCATGTTCTGCAGTAGTCATAACATTCCTGTTACAATCCTTGGTGGAGGAACAAACGTCTTAATCAGTGATAAAGGAATAAGAGGCATTGTACTAAATTTAGCACATGGGTTATGCAGTATCAGCATAAAAGCAAACAGGGTTATATGCGGTGCCGGAATTCTCCTTTCAAAGCTTCTAAAACAAGTTTCTAAAGCAGAACTTACAGGGCTTGAGTTTGTAGCAGGCATTCCGGGGACTGTTGGTGGCGCAGTGACTATGAATGCGGGAATGGAAACAAAAAATACAACAATTGGGAATCTTGTTGAATCCGTAAAAGTAATTGATATGAATGGCAATGTATCTGAACTTGAAAAAGAAGATCTGCGTTTTGAATATCGCAAGTCTAATTTATCAGGACATATAATACTTGAGGTGAAACTAAAATTAAAGAGCGGCAGTAAAAAAGAAATTAATGACAGTATATCCTTGTTTTGGGAACATAAAAAATCTGCACAGATTCTTGACATACCAAGCGCAGGGTGTATATTTAAAAATCCGGATGGACATTCTGCCGGCAGGTTAATTGATCAAGCAGGATTAAAAGAACTTGCTATTGGAGATGCGCAGGTGTCCGAGAAACATGCTAACTTTATTGTTAATAATGGCAATGCAAACGCTCAAGATGTCTTAGAACTTATTAAAAAAATTAAACTAACGGTTTTTGAAAAAACTGGTGTAAAATTAGAAAAAGAAATTAAAGTAATAGGAATATGAAAAATAGGCGTATTGCTGTTTTGATGGGAGGGCCTTCTTCTGAGAGAGAAATATCTCTTAAAAGCGGGAATTGTGTACTAAATGCTCTTAAAGAGGCTAATCTAAATGTTACTGCTTTTGATGTTAATAGAGAGTTGCCTGACAGGCTGATAAAGGAAAAAATAGATCTGGTATTCATTGCTCTTCACGGCAAGCCCGGAGAAGATGGAACAATACAGGGGATGCTTGATATATTAAACATTCCATATACAGGATCCGGAGTTCTTGCAAGCGCTCTCTCTATGGATAAAATAGCTTCCAAGCGTTTGTTTCAGATTGCCGGAATTCCAACTCCTGAATTTAAGGTAATAAATAAAGATAAATCCTATATTGCTAATCCGTTGAAGAACTTTCCTATAGTTGTTAAGCCGTCTACTGAGGGCTCAACAATCGGAATATCTATCGTAAAAAAAGAGGATGAATTTAAAAAAGCTCTTGAGACTGCCTTTTGTTATGATGATAATATAATATGTGAAAAGTATATAGATGGAAAAGAAATAACTGTTGGAATCTTAGAGAAGAAAGCTTTACCTATAATTGAAATTATTCCAAAGTCCGGATTTTACGACTTTAATGCAAAATATAAGAAGAAATTTACGGATTTTATTGTGCCTGCAAAGCTGGTAAAAGAGAAAAGCGCCAATATTAAACAGATAGCTCTCAGGGCGCATGAGATACTTGGATGCTACGGAATGTCAAGAGTGGATATAAAACTTGACCACGAACTCAATCCATATGTTTTAGAAATTAATACAATTCCAGGTCTTACAGAAACCAGTCTCCTACCAAAAGCTGCGCAGGCGGCTGGAATAAGTTTCAAGGAGCTCTGCCTGAAATTAATGGATATGGCAATTAAAAAACATGAAAAGTAGAAAAACAAAACTTCTCAAGAATGTTAAAATAGCGCCTAGAATCTCTGCTGCGCCTCGTCTAAACAAAAAGGCGATTATTAGAAAGAGAATCTCACAAATAAGCAAAATAATAGCCCTCTTACTAATTATATATGTCTCTTTTTTCGCAGTATTAGAATTAAAAAAATTCATTCTTCATTCAAATTATTTCTGTATTAATAGTGTTATTGTAAACAACGATAAATTTCTTGATAATGTAGTTATTTTAAAGGAAATTAATAATATAAAAGGTACGAATATTTTTACCGTTGATATCAACAAGTTGAGATCACACTGCGAAGTATTATCGAACGTAAAGACTGTTGTTATTGAGCGCTCATTTCCGAACACAATTTTGGTAAACATAACAGAAAGGATTCCTATTGGGCAAGTATCATGGCGTCGCAATATATATGGGATAGATGAAGATGGGGTAATTATTAAGCTTAATGAATTAAGAATGCTGCCTGAAATAATAGGATTAAAACTAAACAACCCCGAAGCATCTGAATTAATAAAAAAAGTCATCACAATTATAAAAGCTTATAAGATGGGAAAACTTGCTGAATTTGGCAGTTTGAAGAACATAGATGTTAAAAGATCTAAAAATCTGATTCTCGGCTTTATATGTCAGGATAATGAAATAAAGATAAAAATAGGCAAAACTGGTTTTGAAGAAAAGCTGGTAATGCTAGAGAATCTCCTAAGCAGACTTGAACAAACTCAAAGAGATAAGCTACTCTATATAGATCTGCGTTTTGGAGAGGACTTAAATACTATTCCCGTAAAATACAGAAAGTAACCTTATGCGAATTCGAAAAGACATTGTGACAGCGCTGGATATAGGAACTTCCAAAATATGTGCCATGGTTGGCAAATTAAACAATGAGGATGCTATAGAGATTATAGGAATGGGAATGGTTCCTACCAGAGGACTGAAAAAAGGACTTATTGTTAGTATTGATATTGTAATAGATGATATCAAAAAAGCTGTTAGAGAGGCGGAAAAAACATCGGAATTAGAAATCAAATCTGTATTCATGGGAATCAGCGGCGGACATATTAAGACTGTTAATAGCAAGGGTAGTGTGCCGATTAGAAGAGAAGATGGAGAAATAATAACTGAAGATACTCGAAACGTGATAGAAACAGCTAAAGCAATTAAACTCCCTGAAGGAAGGGAGATTATTCAGGTTTTACCACAAGATTTCGCTATAGACAACCAATCGGAAATTAAGGATCCAATCGGAATGAATGGTGTAAAGCTTGAAGTAATGACACATATCGTTACCGGAATGGTAACGCAGACACAAAATTTTATAAAGAGCGTTAATCAGGCTGGATTTAGGATAGAAGATATTGTATTTAATTTATTAGCATCTTCTAAATCAGTACTATCGCCGAGTGAAAAAGAGCTTGGCGTTTTATTAATTGAAATGGGAGCTGGCACAACGAATTTTGTTATTATTGAAAAAGACAACCTGAAGCATTCTCAGGTACTGGCAATAGGCGGTAATCATATAACAAATGATATAGCTATAGGTCTTCATATCTCTACACAAGAAGCAGAGGAAATAAAGAAAAGATACGGTGTTGGTTTAGATATGGAAACCAACCTCAATAATCAAAACCCTGACCATATTTCAGCATATCAGCTATCGGAGATTGTTCAACCCAGAATTGCAGAAACTGTCCGAATAGTAAAAGAAGAGATAGAAAGAGCCGGTTTCGTAAATTTAATTGCCTCCGGAGTAGTTATTACCGGTGGAAGCTCTTTACTTAAAGGAATGACATCGACTGTAAGAGATATATTTAATCTGCCGACAAGAATAGGCGTACCAAATCTTGCATATCAAATTAAAGATATACCTGACAAACCAATTTATTCAACATGCACAGGGCTATTGCAATGCGGTTTTGACTTTAAAAAATCAGGAGGAACATCAAAATTTGAAAATAAAAATCTTATGGGTAAAATGACAGGAGGAGTAAAGAAGATATTTGGAGACTTCTTTTGAAAAATTTGTAGGGGCGGGGCTTGCCTCCGCCCGTTTTGCTTTATCTGATTAGTTTTCTCGCTGGAAATTTATCCATTTTTTCATCTAACACAAAGCTCAGCGGCGCGGCTTGTCCGCGTCCGCTGGAGCGTCTCGTTGGGCGCTGAGAGCATGTGTGTTTTCTCGCCTTCTCGGCAGTTGAGGGTACGGGTTCTCGTCTTTATCCACACAGACCGCGGCTTGAATGATCGCATTGGGGTTCTCGATAGTAATGGGTAGGGCGGCAACGTAGTCTCGCATACGGCAGCCCGTTAGACTCACGGTCAGGCGTTCCTTCCCCTTTACGAGCATGAAGTCCTGCGACTTTCCGACGGTGGTCAGCGCGCCATTCCGGCCGGAGAAACTTTCGACGTTACTGATCGCTGTGTGCCCACGGCGCGCCCGTGGCCTCCGTCAATAAAGCGGCGATTAGCGGGGTTGACGTGGCAGTGAAGAATTCGAGGGATGTCATAGCAATAGTCGGTGCCTCCTAGTGAGTAGCCATAGCAGTGCTCGATCAAAATCTGCTCACAGATCTTCTGCCGGGTAGCCTTGAAGTCCATCGCCATATACTCGCCGAAGAATGTGAGGCACGAAAGTGTTACTCCCTGCGCGCCCTTCTCGCGCGAGACCTGAATGGTGGGTGGGTACTCAATGATGCGCGTTGCGTCGTTTAGCGTCTGTTCCGGATACCAGAACTGGATTCCGCGCACTTGGGTGGCATTTTCGACAGTCAGGAAGGGACGCGTTTTGTCCACAATGGAGAAAACGCTACCCACGGGTTGGGGCTTGTCAGGATGGCGGGTTCCGCGCCCTACAGGACCATGGACTCCTACCAAGGAGACATTTCCGCGCAGAATCACGCCACCAGCCACCGGGTAGGGTTCATCCGAGGGCTCGACGAACAGAGCCGCCCCCCTTGATGTCGCCCAGTCAATAGCCTCCTGTAGAGCGGCGGCATTGGTCTCGGGGGAGTTTCCAGGCTGAACACCGAACTCCCGGATACTCCTCATTCCTGCCTTGATCGAAGCGTGAGTGTTCATGACGGGATCTCCTGCAGTACAAGTTAATGCTCCCATCACGTATGAAAGGATCAGCAGTGTCCGTATTTGTTTACATGTTCTCATGGTTGTTTCGCCCAACATATATCATTGAACCGTTACCCCTGTTTTGTTGTAAGCCTGATACACAAGACTTACAATGTCAACAAAAAATGCATATTTTGCGCATTTTACGCCTACTTTTTCCGTTTTGTGTAGTCATGCCTATCATTAAATGGCTTTCCGTATAATAGTAAGATTCTATTAACTCAGGTGGGATGTAGGTCGGACAATTAATTAGAAACATATCCCATTTTCTTGTTCAACTTTTACTTTTAGAGAAACCAAATAGACAGACATGTCAGTCCCCTCACTAGATTCCTGCTAAAAATCCGCAGGAATGACAGACGAGATTGCTTCAAAAGTTTATCCTTCGCAATGACGGGAAGTAGGTTTTTTTGTTGACAATTGGTATCTTTTTGGTATATAAATTATACTATGGAATTTGAGTTTGATCCTAGAAAGAGCGAAATCAATAAAAAGAAACATGGTATTGACTTTATTGAAGCGCAGTTATTATGGGATGATATTGACTTGATCGAAATTCCGGCAAGAACTAGTGATGAACCAAGATACTTGGTAATAGGTGAGATTTCTGGAAAGTATTGGTCAAGAGTTATTACCTATCGTGACGGAAAGACAAGAATTATTTCCGTAAGACAATCCAGAAAAGAGGAGGTTGAAATATATGAAAGCTAGAGAGTTTGATGAAAAGTTTGATGAAGGAAATAATATTTCTAAATATCTGGATCTTACAAAGGCGAGAAAGCTTGAGCAAGACCAGAAAAGGGTCAATGTGGACTTCCCTATTTGGATGATTCACTCATTGGATAAGGAAGCAAAGCGTCTGGGCGTGCCTCGTCAATCCGTTATCAAGGTATGGCTGGCGGAGCGATTAGGAAAAGCAGTTTAAAATGGAAACAGTGAAAACAAAATTAGTATTAATAGCTTTCCTGACAATATTATTATTCTGTGGTAGTTATTTAAACACTACAATGGCAGCAGATAAATCAGCAATTATTATTGACCATACATGCACTGATCTTTCTCAAATTCCAATAAAATGGATTGAGACTGCCAGAGCAAAGATCAAACTTCATTACGCTCATACTTCACATGGAGGTCAAATCTTAGTAGGAATGCAGGCAATAGCCAAGTCTGACCCTAGATACAGTTTTATTAAGAAACGCAGAAAGCTTCCAATTACCACAAATTCCTTAGCCATACTCGATGGACAGGAGAATGACAGCTATATTACCCCCGCAGAATACTGGGCATCTGAAGCAGGCAGAAGGGCAACTCAAAGTGTCCTTGATCACAACAAGAGAATTAACGTATCAATGTGGTCATGGTGTTGTCAACAAAACCAAAATTCACGGGAAACGACACGAAAATATCTTGATGCAATGAATGCTTTTGAGAAAGCAAATCATGGAGTAGTATTTATCTATATGACGGGAAACGCACAAAAGAATTCTCATAATCGATATGCTCGCAATGAACAGATTAGAAAATATTGCAGAGAAAATAAAAAGATTTTATTTGATTTTGCAGATATTGATTGCTGGTATAATGGGAAACAACATCTGGTTAATGGTATCCCAGCAGAACATCCAAAATACAAAGGAAATGAAGCGGCTCATACTACTCGCGAAAGCTGTAGGATGAAAGGAAACGCTTTCTGGTGGATGATGGCGAGAATTGTCGAACGGAGTAGAATATAACAAATGTTTGAAATAGTTCAAGAGAGTAAGATAGGTGCAAGTATCAAAGTAATTGGAGTTGGTGGCGGTGGAAATAATTCTGTAGACGCAATATACAAAAAGAAAGGCCTGTTCGGAGTAGAATATATTAATATCAACACAGATATACAGGCTCTCAAAGCATCTATCGTCCCACACAAAATTCAAATTGGGCTAAAGACAACAGGAGGAGTTGGAACAGGTTCTAATATAGATTTAGGACGCCGCAGTCTGAATGAAAACAGATCAGAAGTTGCTGAAGCATTAAAAAACTTGGATATTGTATTCGTAACCTGCGGACTTGGCGGCGGAACAGGAACAGGAGCAGCACCGTTAATCTGTGAAATTGCCAAAGAACTAGGAGCGCTAACAATAGCAGTTGTTACAAGCCCCTTTCTGTTTGAAGGGGAAAAAAGAGGTGCGCAAGCAAAAGATGGATTAAGAGAAATAAAAGAAAAATCCAATGCAGTAATCTCTATACCAAACCAGAAACTTTTTGTGGCAATTGATAAAGAATCATCTTTTTCAAAAGCATTTGAGTTTGCAAATGATACTTTATTTAATGTTATTAGCGCAATCTCTGACCTGGTAATTGCCCCGGGAATAATAAATCTTGATATATCAGACATTCGGCAGGTGTTAAGCCACGGAAATGAAGCTACATTAGCAGTAGGGACTGCATATGGTGAAAAGAGAACATCCTCTGTTGTTAAAAACGCTCTTTTATGTCCGCTAATGGAGGGAGTTGATATTAAAGGTGCAAAGACAATGCTTGTTAATATAACGGGCGACGAAAACCTCAGCATTGGAGAAGTTGAAAAAATTATTGATAATGTTCGTAAGGCAGTTACGCACAGTGCCAATATAGTATTTGGAGCTATTATAGATAAAAAATTAAATAATGGACTGAAACTCACAATTGTTGCTACTGATATTCCATCTCTGGGAAAAAAGGAAGAGTTCGCCTCAGATGTCTCAAGAGTTCACAAAAGGGAATCTGCAATAAAGGATCGCGTTATGCTGGAAAAAGTGAATAGAGAGCTAGGCGGTGACAGCAATTTGGATATTCCAACATTTTTGAGAGCCAAAACCCGGTAAAACAGGATACAAGGAGAAAAATGAAAATAGAAAAATATCTCAAAGAACTGGTTCAAAAAGACGGCACGGATTTACATCTAAAAACAGGGAGCCCGGCTAAGATTAGAATGAGAGGGGAATTATCTTCTGTTGGAGAGAAACTTTCTTCAACAGATACCAAAGATATTGCATTTGAAATAATGAGCGAAAAGCAAATACAAAAATTCAACAAAGAACTTGAAATGGATATTTCGTACGAAGTTCCCAAATTAGGACGTTTCAGAGTTAATATTTTCTATCAGAGAGGAAATGTGGGATTAGTTTTGAGAAAGGTAAAAACGGATATAGGATCATTTAAAGAGCTAAATCTGCCTTCAGTGTTAGAAAAAATATCATTATCAAACAGAGGCCTAATTATTGTTTCAGGCACAACAAGCAGTGGAAAATCAACAACTGTTGCGTCCATGATAGACTACATAAACGAGAACTTAAGTCGCCATATTATAACAGTTGAAGATCCTATTGAATTTCTCCACAAAGATAAAAAAAGCATTGTGAATCAGAGAGAAGTGCATATAGATACATCTTCATACTCTATTGCGTTACGCCACGCCATGCGTCAGGATCCGGATGTTATCCTGATAGGTGAAATGAGAGATGTTGAAAGTTTTCATATTTCTCTAGGCGCATCGGAAACAGGACATATTGTACTTACAACACTTCATTCAACTGACACATCAGGCGTGTTTAGCAGAATACTTGACTTTTTCCCTCCGTCTCAACATCATCAGATCAGAATGCAGCTTTCTCTCAATCTTAAAGCTGTTATTTGCCAGCGGCTTATACCAAGAATGGACAAAGATGGACTGACCCCTGCAGTAGAAATATTGATAAATACCCCCGTGATTTCCAGATTAATAAGGGAAAATAGACTGGATAAGATAGTAGCTGCCATTCAAGGCGGAGCGGAAGATGGTATGCAAACATTTAATATGTCTCTGGTTGAATTATGCAAAAATGGCTTTGTAAGCAGAGAACAGGCCATGGCTAACGCAACAAATCCTGAGGCGTTGAAAATGAATCTGGAAGGAATCTTTCTTAATGAGGACAAACAGATACTCGGCGGTTAAAGTCTTAAGAAAAGGCAGAGTTGTAATCTTTCCAACTGACACTGTTTATGGTCTTGGATGCATATGTAACAGTGAACAAGCCACAGATAGGATTTATGACCTAAAAAACAGAGATCGCAAAAAACCATTAATTCTATTTGTTTCAGACTTAAAGCAAATAGAAGATATTGCTTATGATATTCCGCCAGTAGCAAAAGAGCTTATGAACAAGTTCTGGCCCGGTCCGCTAACAATTATCCTAAGAGCAAAAGAAAATATTTCAATATCCAAGGCGTGCATCTTTAAAACAGATAAATTTAACACAATAAGTTTCAGAATGCCCAATCATCCAATACCGCTATTTCTAGTAAAGGAATTAGGAGTGCCTATTGCTACAACAAGTGCGAATATTTCAGGATATAACGAACAGTCATTATCCCTAGATAAACTCAGCAAAATGTTTGGAAACAAGGTTGATACTATCATTGACGACAACGAAACAAAACCTGAAGGAATTGAATCAACAATAGTCAATGCTGCAAGTTCTCCGCCCATGATTATAAGAGAGGGAGCTATCGCAGACGAAGTCAGAAAATATCTAATCTGATTTATGGGTAATCACTCAATTTTTGCATCTTTCAGTATATCTAGTGCGCTTTTTGAATAGTCATATATTTCTACTTCATCTATTATCCCGTTAAAACCGTATGCATAACCTTCGCAGTATGAGCCTATGTAGATGGTTTTTTGCCCTCTTGTAAGGGTTAGACCTGAGCCACTAGCGTTGACCTCCTCCCCATCAATATAAACTTTAAAAACAGAGCCGTCATATGTGCCTGCCATATGATACCAGATATTGTTATTAATAGGATTCTTTGCGGAATTTGAACATGCGCTCCAGATCCTTCCATTTCTGCCTTCTCCTGATCTTAATTGAATACGATTCCATGAAAGCATAAACCTAAATCCTTTTCCTCTGTCACTAACAGTGTTTGAGATAATCTCACAGGTATCAGAACGTTTATGCTTATCATTGAACCTAACCCATGACTCTACTGTTAGCCCTTTTGAAAAGTCGTATTTATCCATGTTATTAATCGTTACACAGCCATTCTTATTCCTTATTTTTTCATCACCGCTAAACTCAATAGCATTTCCTGTTCTTCCTTCTACCCATTTCGTATATTTGCCCTTTTTCATAATCTTGCCGTCGTTACCATTTCCACTTGAATCCTTCACTACCAAACCATCTCCTTCATCAAACTTCAAGTAGCAAATCGGACCTTTCCCCTCTTCTGCAAAACAAGGAATGCTGATTAGGGTACTTAATAAGATTGATATTGCCACAAACCATTTCTTTCTCATTTTTTATATATCTCTATCTCCGTTATCTTTGAATTCGGTCCGTTTGTTGCGGTAATCCAGATTCTTATTCTGTCTGTATTTAGCTGTTTAAATGTGTGTGTAATCATCTCAGCATTTTTTTCTGAAACTTTATATACTTCCTTCCATTCTCCTTGTACAAATGCCTGGATGCTGTAGTCTTTTAGGCTTCTTCCAAAAGGATAGACTATTACTTTTCCAATGTTGTGCTTCTCGGGCAATTTTATTTCAATCCAGTCAGGAAACTTGTTTGGCGTTGTATCCTGCCAAGTTAAGTTCCCGTATGTATCAGATTCGTCAATAATCCCATCTACCACCTGCCATAGACTGTTATCTTTGCGGCTGTATTTTCCTCCAGCTTTAGAAGAAGCATTAATTATCACTCCATCCTCTTCAAACATCTGAAATGCAAGATTTCCCAGTTTCTTCCTTGCCCGATTTATTTTGTCCACTTTTTTGCATATCTCTTTTACGCTCAAAAGTCCTGTCTTCTTCTTTGATGTCGTATATACATGTACTTCAAATGTATCAAATTCATCAACAAAAGAATCATCTTTTATAATAACACTTCTATCTTCTGATATCACATTTAACTGTTTAATAAATTTATTTATTCCCTGAATAGTGATTTGTACTTCTCTCGGTTTCATATCCGCGTTTGATATAAACAGGTATAATTCTCCATCTACATCCTTCAGAAGCGTTCTTATTTTATCTGAGTTGACCTTTACTTTCAGTTTTGATTTTGGTGCCAGTACTGCCTTGCAAAGATATACCAACTCCTGTGTTAAATGCGGAATGCCTATATAAAGTTCAGGATAATGCAAATACATGCGATTGTATTGAAGAATACTTTTTGCCCCACATATTATGGCCAGAAGACTCTGTTCCCGAAGTTCAATATATGTTGGAATACGACCATCAGCAGAGCCAAAATCCTCATAATTAAATCCCTGATGCATAAATCCTACCTGCTTCTTGTAGTTTGTGTATTTTAAATAATCTTCCATATGAATCGGTATTTCAGCAAAATCATTTATTCTTTTTTTTCTGGAAATATTTGGATATGGATGAGGTATATTGAAATCTGCAGCATTCGCATATGTCCTTCCTCCCTGGACACTATTATTGGATATGAGGACAGGATGATATGGGTCTTCCTCTCTTAATATCCGGTAAAGACCTTCCAGACTCTTCTGAGGAATGGGTAAACACTCCGGTTCATCTGCCATCCAATATGCAAAAAGTCCTGGATTGTCCTTAAATTTTGCCACTTTCTCCTTTGTGAACTTCTTTATGTAATCATCAAAGGCAACTCTGTGTTTTGTCGTACCTGACCAGTAGAAACATATAATCGTCTTTAAAGGAGACAGCAGTATTTGCGAAGTCATGAATACATTTGCATATTTTGATTCACATGTTCCCCATGCTCCAACAGGAAAGAATGGTTTTCCGTCAATATGCCAGTTTAGATCTCTATCAAGCCATACCTCTCCCTTCTTATATGGAAGCTTTTGAAGTGGATGTTTTGTCTGGGCTAATATTTTTCCGGTCTTGTCTTTTAATGCTGCAACTATATCCAGTTTTCCATATGGAAGTCTCTTACAATCAAACTCAGCTTTTGTTATGTTTTTTGGATTTGAAATACTTGTCTTTAGAATAGCTTCTGAAGCATCATTTTTTCTTATTTCTACATCCAAAACTGTATTTCGTAGCTTCTCTTTATCCAAATTATTTTCTACTTCTAATACAACCTTTTTCAGATTCTGTGTCTCAAATATCGCATCTCTGTAAAACGGCTCTATTACATTTATTGCTATTGGCACATATTCAATAGGTATCTTTATCTTTGTTAGTGAGAACATTCTCTTCGTATTTGCATCATTAATGGATATATAACAATCGTATTCTCCCTGGTTCTCCAGTTCAAAGGTTCCTATTGGATATATTTTCTCCTTTTCTGAGGGCATATCTACTACATTTGATTTAATTTTGGGGTTCTTCTGCGGGTCAATAAGCCAGCACTCCAGTTTAATCTCCTGTTTTTTACCTGTATCATTCTTTACCGCAATATCAATCCTGACATTAAGCTTTTTATCCTTTATTTCTGTCGATATAATTGGGACTCCAACACTGTAGCAATATTTACTAAAATCTACATCAACACCTTTCAGTACTGCATAATCTCCCTGAGTATGGAATCCCCCTGATGTACTCACAATAGTTGAGAGTTCCGGAGGATTGTGTTTTTTTCTGCACAGATTAATTCCCCAACTGGATTTTACATTATGACTTATATCAAGAATATAGAATGGAATTGCTACTTCCGAAGACCAGTAATCCTTACCTATATATGTTTTTGTCTTCCATTCCCCACTCCAGTCTTCATGCTCGACAAAACCTGTTTGAACCCGTTCTGCATCATAGGTAAGACCAGTCGCACTTACTGCAAAATGAAAATATTTATTCCTGCTAAGCGTAGGATCAAGCATTATTTCTATACAATCTAGAAACACTTTCTTTGTCTTTGTATCTATACTGCTTACATCTGGCTCAAGACATTTCATGCCAATATAGATACCTTTATCATCATAAAGCACATATCCTATAGTCTGAAACTCTGCAGGTTTAGTTGTCCCCAATAATATAAAATTTGTTATTGGCTCTGCCTTCTGCCAGCAGGAATCAGTTAGCCTTCCGTCAATAGTTGGTGGAGAAACTGTTCGTCCTGCCTTAATAATAGTTTCTCCAGAGGAGAAAACCGGCAAGACAAAAATAAGTAGAGCTAAATAAAGCATGAGTTTATTTAATCTGTTCATCTCACGTATCATTCCTTTATTTCTGACGCATTTGTGGGGGCATGTAGAGCGGATTGCTAAAGTAATTCCTTAGAAAAGATATTGTCTAATCCTAAAATACAATATGGATCCAGTGTTTTCTTCACCTTTGCCATTTCTAAGATTCCTTTCCTGCCATACATTACTTCCAAATACTTATGTTTTATCTTTCCTATGCCGTGCTCTGCGGACACTGTTCCTCCCATTTTCACTGCTTTCCGGACAGCTTTACTGCATATGCCGTTAACTAATGACCTTTCTTCCTCACTCTTTGGAAATAAATTAAGATGCAAATGATTTTCGCCAATATGTCCATAGAGAACAAATTGTATGTTTTTATTATCCAAAACATGTTTGTAAAAATAGAAGAGCTTCTCAAATGATTCGTTAGGTACGGCAATATCAAGAGCAATCTTTGGCGATTTAATTTTTTTGAAGTAATCTCTTACCTTCTCAGGAAGTTTGTGCCGAAAATCTATAAGCTCCTGATACCTCTTTTTATCCTGACTTATCCATGTATCAATAACTTTATATTTATCCAGAAGGTTTAACCATACATCAAGAGTATCTTCTCCTTCTTCTTCCTCTATATAGAGAGCTGCCGTTGAACTGTTTGGTATACTACGAAAATCGCTTCTTAAAAAATCCAGGCTGTTTTTGTCAAAATATTCTAAGGAAACAGGTTTTAGGTTTAAATTATTCTTAATCTCAGAAACAAATTCTAAAAGCCTTTGTTCATCAGATAGAAAGATAACCATTATGAACCGAGACTTCAGATCATCAATTACTTCAACCTCTACCTCTGTAGTTACACCCAATGTCCCTTCCGAACCAATGAATAAATCAATCAGATCCATTTGAGGTCTTGAAAAATAACCTGCAGCATTCTTAACCTGTGGGCTGGTATAAGATGGAATTTTAACGGTTAATTCATCTGCTTTGATAATTCCATCTTTATCTGCAAAAATCTTGCCTCTTTCTATCTCCAGAAACTTGCCCGTAGAAAGCAGGACTTTGATCCTTTTTACATAATTGCGTGTTGGACCAAAGTAATAGCTATATTCTCCGGAAGCATTCGTTGCTATATTGCCTCCGATAAAAGCTGTTCTTTCTGTAGGAAACGGCGGATAAAACAAGTTCTGTTTAGCCAATGCTCCTAAAAAATCATTAATAATCACACCTGACTGTAAAACAGCTCTTTTGTTTTCTTTGTTTATTGATAGGATTTTATTTAATCTTTCTACTGAAAGGATGGCGCCGTCTCGTGGGATTCGGCTACCGACTGTCCCCGTTCCTCCTGCAGAAACAGTTAAAGGAATTCCTTTTTTAGCACATTCAGAGACAGCCTCTTTCACTTCTTCGTAAGTCTCAGGAATATAGAGAATATCAGCACTCCCCCCTTCCAAATTGGAAGCATCCTCTAAATATCCAACTATCTGATCTTTATCTCTTTTAATTATCATGTATTATTTTAATTTCCATTTTACATTTTTTCAGGCGCGGATATACCAAGAAGTCTAAGTCCGTTTACCAGAACAATTCCTGTAGATCTAACGATTAGAAGCCTTGCCTCTGTCAATTCTTTATTTCCGGTAACAACACGATGTTTATTATAAAAATTGTGGAATATTCCGGCAAGCTTCAGCAAATATCCAGCTATTTTGTGAGGTGCATAAGTTAGAGCGCTTACCTTGCATATGTCTTCAAATCCAGCTAATGTTTTTGCTAATTCAATCTCCTCCGGTTTATTTATGAGCTTTGTATTTAGTTTATCTGTTCCCTCTATATTAATTTTAGCCTCTTCTGCATGTTTTAATATATTACATATCCTCGCATGTGCATACTGAATATAATAAACAGGATTTTTAGAAGACTCTTCCTTTGCTAAATCCAAGTCAAAGTCAAGATGGCTGTTTTGTGAACGCATAAGAAAAAAGAATCTGGCAGCGTCCTTACCGACTTCCGACACCAAATCTCTCATTGTCTCAAACCTGCCAGCCCTTTTAGACATTTTAACTTTCTCTCCGTTGCGCATAAGATTAACCTGCTGAACTATAAAAATATCCAGCCATTTCTCATCAATACCCAATGCTTTCATAGCCATTTTCAATCTTCCTATATGACCATGATGATCAGGCCCCATAAAATCAATAGCTTTGTCAAATCCCCTATTAAACTTGTCAAGGTGGTACGCAATGTCTGCTAGAAAATATGTCGGTACTCCATTTTTTTTTACCAGAACTCTGTCCTCGTCGTCGCCAAACTCCGTTGATTTGAACCATAGTGCGCCATCTTTTTTGGATGTAACACCTAACTTTTCCAATTTTTTACGAGTATTGTCAATTTTGTCTGAATCATGCAGAAGTTCTTTCTCACTGAACCACTTATCAAACTCAACTCCAAAATCCTTCACATCACGCTTTTGGCTGCTTAATATAAAGTGCCTACATCTAAACCACACATCATCAGCTATCTTATTCAGCAAACTCTTACCCTTGTATACTCTATTTAGCTCTTCTGCCATATCCTTTACATAATCGCCGTGATAGCCATCATCAGGAAATTTAAAATCGGGATTATGTATCTGGGTATATCTTGCGATAAGCGATTCAACAAGCCTTGAAATCTGTTCTCCAGCATCATTTACATAGAATTCTCTTTTTACGTCATATCCGTTGAATGAGAGAATATTACACAAACTATCACCAATAGATGCGGCTCTTGCGCTTACTACATTAAGAGGACCTGTTGGATTAGAACCTACAAATTCCACCAGAATCTTTTTGTCTTTTCCTGTGTTACTTCTGCCATAATCCTCTCCTGCCAGAACAACTTCTCTAAAAATATCTATCCAAAACTTCTTGCTAATGTAAAAATTTATAAATCCGGGCTTAACCAGTTCAACCTTATCTACCAACAAATCTTTATCTAAAGATTTGTTTATATTCTTGCATAACTTTTCGCCTATGCTCATCGGGGACTCTTTTAATCTATTCGAATGCATCATGGCTGCATTTGTTGAAAAATCACCAAATTTCCCATCTTTTGTTCTCTCTACTGAAATACGCAGACCTTGAACGAAATAAGTTTTTTCAATACTATCCTGAACTATTCCTGCTATGTATTGAGTTTCATTAATCACTTTCTTTTCTCCTTTCTCAGAAACCAGTTTAATGCTTTAATCGATCTAGGATGAATCAATGCTTTTTTCTTTACTAAAGATGGAATCTTATTCCTCAAAATAAAAAGCATTGCTCTATCTATATCTTTCTCTGCCGCTTTTCTTGCATCTGCTATCCCTTTATGTCTTCTGGTCAATTCAATAAAATCCGCTACATATATAATTTTTGCGACATCGGACATCGCAGGAGCTGCTGTTGTATGATATCTTATTGCGCTTAATATTTGAGGATCTGTTATTCCAAAAAGAATACCGGCGAGTTTACTTCCGACCGGAGCATGGAGCAGAGACTCTGTCTCCAGTTCAAGCTTATCAATAGAAATTTTATATTTTTTAACATTATACACCAGTTCATCGTATGGCATTGATTTTGCGCAATCATGAAGAAGAGCTGCAAACTCAACCTTCTTCTCTGAAACACCAAATCTTCTTGCTAATTCCAGAGCAGTTTCACACGTTGAAAGAGAATGGGCATATGTTTGACCGCTAAGCATTTCTTTAAGTTTTTTCTTAATGTTGTCCATAGCTTTCGGCATTATATCATTTTGTTAGTATAAGACAATTCCGATTTGAGCGTATAAATTGTAATGGACTTAGTAATTTGTTAATATAAAAAACCGTGAAAAAAGCTTATATATTCATAGGGATTTGTATCTTTCTTGTTGTTTTCATTTCAAGTGTGCTCACTGTTGTTGATTACGGCATAACATGGGATGAGCCAATCCATATTTCCTACATTCTTCATCAGGTTGACTGGCTAAATTCCCCGCATCCTTTTTCAGAAAACACAATAAAAAATATCTGGTGCTTTGAAGCGCATCCGCCGCTTGTAAAATATGTTATAAGTGTAGGTTTATTATTGCTACACAAATCTGTTGGCATTCTATACGCTTCCAGAATCCCTATGTGCCTATTATTCTCTCTTCTTATAACCGCTGTTTATTTCTTTAGTCTAAGATACTACGATATTCATGCTGCTATTTTTTCATCCCTAGCACTGTTTCTCATGCCGCGCGTTTTTGCACATGGACATTTTGCAGTATATGACATTCCTATCGCTCTGGCCTGGTTTGTCGTGTGCTGGGCGTTTATCAAAGGAACCAGCTCTCTAAAATGGAGCATATTTGTCGGACTAATATCAGGACTTGCTTTATTAACAAAAGAGAACTCAGTATTTTTAATAATTCCTCTTTTATTCTGGGGGCAAATATACAGAAGAAAATTTTATTGGAGGAATACTCTCTTTATCCTTCTTCTTTCCCCTATAGTTCTTATAGCGCTCTGGCAAGGATTATGGTACGACCCTTTTTCTAATATTATTAAGTTTTATATGTATCATGTGAAACATAATCCTGTTAATGTTTTTTATCTTGGAAAAACCTACGGCGCGCAAATTGCTCCATGGCACTATCCATTCATCCTTTTAGCAACAACCGTCCCGCCCGCAACGCTCTTGTTATCAACATATGGAGTCCAAATATATATCAGAAAACACTTTAAAGACAAAATTTCAGGCATGGTCGTTATAAACATTTTATTTCTATTAATACTAATGTCATTACCAATAGCTCAAAAATATGACGGCATAAGACTTTTTATGCCTATATTTCCTTTTTTAGCTGTGCTTGCAGGCATAGGATTCTCTGAATTATATAAGAGAATAAGCACATATGCTAAAACACATAAATTCTTAGCGAATGGACTTTATATATTATTGCTTCCTGCACTAATAACTCTGGTACGCATACATCCATATCAAACATCCTATTATAACATGTTCATTGGTGGAATTAGGGGGGCTCATAAACTGGGAATGGAGACTACTTACTGGGGAGACTGCATTACAGAAAAAACCATGGAATTTATAAATAACAATACTCAGGAAAACGGTCGCGTTATATTTTATCCTGTCGGCAGTTTTGTACCAAGATACTATAAAGAAATGGGTCTGTTGAGAAAAGACATAAAAATAGCAGGTATTGGTGATGAGGATTTTGATTATCTAATCCTTTTATCAAGACAGGGAATGTTTAATGATAAAGTGTGGGAAATATATAAACATAGACTGCCAGTATATGAAGTATCTTATCAAGGAGTACCAATCGTAAAGATATACAAAAAATCTGATATTTGTGGTATTATATCTAATGTAAAATTAAGTACTAAGGGTTAAAAATTAAGTGAAAACATATATATCAATAGTTATTCCCCTGTTTAATGAAGCACCCAGTATATGCGAATTACATAATAGGATTCAAACTGTACTCAATAACTCCTTATTACATGAGAAAAAATGCGAAATTATTTTTATTGATGACGGCAGCAATGATGATTCATTTGAAATCCTGAAATCATTACATGAGAAGAATTTAAATATAAAAGTTTTAAAACTACGAAAAAAATTCGGTAAAACTGCTGCACTTGCTGCTGGTTTTTTGGAGGCAGAAGGAGAAATTATTATTACAACAGATGCAGACCTTCAGAACGATCCAGCTGACATACCAAGTCTTATAGAAAAGATAAATCAAGGATACGACGTTGTATCAGGATGGAGAAAAAGAAGAAAAGACGGGTTTACTAAGGTCTTTCTGTCCCGCATATACAATGCTGTTACTTCGTTCTTTTCAGGGATCCCAATTCATGACTTCAATTGCGGACTAAAAGCATATAAAAAACAAGTTTTAAAAGAAATTAAAATTTATGGAACACTGCATCGCTACATTCCCGTTATTGCCCATTGGAAAGGATTCCGTGTCGGAGAAGTTTTAGTAGCACATAATAAGCGCATCCATGGCAAATCAAAATATGGAATAGGTAGAATTTTTGAAGGATTTTGGGACTTTGCAACGGTGATATTTTTTCTCAGATTTAACCAGAAACCTCTTCATCTATTCGGCAATATTGGAGTTATCTTCTTATTCTTTGGGTTTATCGTAAATTCGTATATTCTGTCCCTCTGGCTGCGTTTTCACTCCATAATGGGACGGCATCCCTTACTGATACTTGGTGTAATGCTAATGATATTAGGTGTCCAACTTGTTTCCCTTGGACTTTTAGCTGAGATGATAGTAAACAGTTCGCAAGACAATAAGGACGTCTTTTCTATCAAAGAAAAATTGGAACACAACTAAGTTTAATAATGTCCATCAAAAATATTGTCTTAATTAATAATAGAGGTCTGGGAAACGCTATACTGCTTCTGCCACTAATTAGAACAATTCGAAACAAATTTAAACAGGCAAGAATTATATTTACTGTTTTTTCTTCGCAAACAATAGAATTATTGCGTCAGGAGAGCTGCATAGATGAATTTATTCTTTTATCAGATAATCCTCTAAAAGCTTGCAAAAATATAATTGCAATATCAAAAATAAGAAAGCTTAATCCCGATGTCTCAATACGCACATTTCCTACACACAGGCTTGCTTTTAAATTCATATCGAATTTGATAAGAGCGAACACAAAAATATTCCATAATTACGATAACGGATACGGAGTAAAGATTGAGCAAGTTCATGATGTGTATCAAAATCTAAATCTTACATCAGCGCTAGACATTAAAAAGGATGACTGGATTGAGAACGTTAAATTAAGACTATGTCCTGACGAAACAAAGTATGCTGAAGCTTTTCTAAAACAACATCTCTTTAGTAAACAAGATTTAATAATCGGAATCCATCCTGGTTCCAGTACAAAAAGTGGTATGAATGCAAAGAGATGGCCTCTTGTAAGATTTTGCGAACTGGCAAATAAACTTAAGAATAAATATGATGCAAAGATACTTTTTTTCTTAGGCCCTGATGAAAAACATTTATTAAAATATATAAAGAAACATACATCTCCTAACACAAAACTAGTTGTAGCGCAATCTATACGCAAGGTAGCAGCAATAATATCCAAATGCAATCTGTTCATCAGTAATGACTCCGGGCTTATGCACCTCTCCAGCGCCGTTGGCACAAAAGTGGCGGCAATATTTGGTTCAACAGATACTTTAAGAATCTCCCCTTTTGGAGACTCTAATATTGTAATAAAAAAAGATATTCCTTGCAGCCCGTGTAATCACAGCTTGAACAGGTTAGGAAAAAAATTCAGATGTACAAATCCAAAAAAATACAAGTGTATAAAAGATATCTCTGTAGATAATGTTCTATCGACAATCAAAGAAGTTTTTTTGACAAAAGCAGAGTGAGTTTGATATAGTGTGGCTTCTTTTTTAAACAGGAAAATCATTGAATGAATTTAATAGAAGAAATTAAAAATAAAGCTAAATCTGACAGAAAAAGAATAGTTCTGCCGGAAGGTTATGATTTAAGAGTAATACAGGCTGCCTCCATACTGAAAAAAGATAAAATTGCTGAACCTATCCTGTTAGGGGAAAAAGAAGATATAACCAAGATTGCAAAACAAGCTAGCATAAATATAGAAAGGGTAAAAATAGTCAACCCTGAGCAGGAAGTAACTGATGAAGACGTTGAACTATTCTATAATCTCAGAAAGCATAAAGGAATAAGCAAAGAGAACGCCTCTACACAGATAAAACAGCCTCTCTTATACGGTGCATTGATGGTAAGAAAAGATATAGCTGACGGTTCGGTAGCAGGAGCAGTAAATACTACTGCAAATACACTGCGCTCTGCAATCTGGTTAATAGGTACTGAAAACAGGATAAAGGTAGTTTCTAGCTGTTTTGTTATGATTGTCCCAGATTGCAACTATGGAGAAGATGGGGTTTTTATATACGCTGATGCAGGCGTTGTGCCGGATCCAACGGCTGAAGAGCTTGCCAGTATTGCCATAGCGTCTGCAAAAACAGCTCGTATGTTTATAAAATCTGAGCCAAGGGTTGCTATGCTCTCATTTTCAACAAAAGGAAGCGCTTCTCATAGTCTCGTTGATAAAGTGATAAAAGCTACTAATCTTGCAAGAAAAATGTGCCCTGATATGCAAATTGACGGAGAACTACAGGTAGATGCCGCTATTATTCCGGAAGTTGCAAAAATAAAGGCGCCCCAAAGTAATGTTGAGGGAAAAGCAAATGTACTGGTATTCCCAAATTTAGAAGCAGGAAATATATCGTATAAACTTACTCAGCGCTTGGCAAAGGCAGAAGCAATCGGCCCAATTTTCCAGGGGCTTCGAAAGCCTGCTAATGATTTATCCAGAGGTTGTAGCATAAATGACATTGTCAATATGTCGGCCATTACAGCCATACAGGCTCAGCTTTCCGGCATGGACGAGTGATAAATATTAAGTAATAGAAAAGGAGAATAACAGTGGCAGTTCCAAAGAGAAAAACTTCAAAATCGAGACGTGATAAAAGACGCACACATCAAAAGTTATCGTTACCTGCAATGTGTACATGTTCGCATTGCAATGAGGTCAAATCTCCACATAGAGTTTGTCCTCATTGCGGATACTATAACGGCAAAAAAGTAATCGAAATTAAGAAAGCTTCATAGTATGAGAATAGCAGTAGATGTTATGGGCTCTGATAAAGGACCTTCTGTGATTATAGAAGGGGCATTGGATGCTGCTAAAAAACAAACCTTTAACCTTGTACTAGTTGGTAATGAGGAGATAATAAAAAAGGAATTAATACGGCATAGATATGCCGCCAATAACAACATTCAGATTAAACATGCATCTGAAATTATAGAAATGAATGAATCTCCCTCTCAAGCCATAAGAAGAAAGAAAGATTCATCCATGGTTAAAGCAGTAGAACTGGTTAAAAACAAAGAAGTTGATGCTGTAGTATCGGCTGGTAATACAGGAGCATATATGGCGTCTGCTGCAATCTATATAAGAACAATAGAAGATATAGAGCGCCCTGCGATCGCTATTCTGATGCCTACGCTAAGTGGAGTTTCTCTATTACTTGATGTTGGCGCAAATGTGGATTGCAGCCCTTTGAACCTTTACCAGTTTGCAATAATGGGAAATGAATATAGTAAGTATATTTTGAAAAAAGGAAATCCAAAAGTAGGTCTTCTGAACATTGGAGAAGAGGAACACAAGGGAAATGAACTGACAAAAAAAGCATACGAAGAACTAAAAAAAGCGCCAATTAATTTTGTGGGAAATATAGAGGGAAGAGATATTTTTAATGGTAAAGTGGATGTTATTGTTTGTGATGGTTTTATTGGCAATATAATCCTTAAGGCTACTGAAGGACTTGGAGAAAATATATATCTTAAACTATGTAATGAGTTGAAAAGCAGTTTTTTATCCAAAATCGGAGTTTTGTTGAGTAGAGGAGCTTACAAGAACTTCAAGAAAAGTCTGAATTATGCGGAGTATGGAGGCGCACCTTTTCTTGGAATTAACGGCGTATGTATAAAAGCGCATGGCAACTCCTCTTCTTTGGCTATTAAAAATAGCATTTTGGTGGCTGAAAATTTTGTAAATAACCATGTAAATGAGCATATAAAAGAAAGGTTGAAGAACTAAAAAATGGAGAATATTAAAGCGGGTATTTTGGGAACTGGTTTTTATGTACCGGATAAAATTCTTACGAATGCAGATATTGAAAAAATGGTAGATACTTCAGATGAGTGGATTACAACAAGAACAGGCATAAAAGAAAGACATATAATCGGTGATAAACAAACTACCTCTGATCTGGCTATGTTTGCCGCTCAGAAAGCTCTTAAAAATGCAAAAATAGACGTAAGCGAAGTGGACTGTATTATTGTCGCTACTATAACTCCCGACATGCCATTTCCTTCAACTGCATGCATTCTTCAGAATAAAATAGGAGCTAAGACCGTATGCGCATTTGATGTGAATGCAGCGTGTTGCGGGTTTATTTACGCCTTAACAATGGCAAAAAGTTTCGTTGAAAATGATATGTTTAAAAAAGTTTTAGTTGTTGCGGCAGATGCACTTTCCAGAATTGCGGATTGGACAGATCGAGCGACCTGTGTGTTATTTGGAGACGGGGCAGGCGCTGCTGTTGTAGGACGTGCTATAGATAACAAAAGAGTTATTCTTGACTCATATCTTGGCGCCGATGGTTCAGCCTGGGATTTATTGAATATGCCTGCCGGTGGCTCTCAACTTCCTGCAACGCATAAAACGATAGATGAAAGACTGCATTTTATAAAAATGAACGGAAATTCCGTTTTTAAACTTGCTGTTAGAGCAATGACAAATGCTGCAGAAACAGTACTTGCTAAATGTAGCCTAAAAAATGAGGACGTAGACCTTGTTATTCCCCATCAGGCAAACTTAAGAATTATAAACGCTTTGGCACAAAGACTAAATGCTCCTCTGGAAAAAGTATGGATAAATGTTACCAGATATGGGAATGTTTCTGGCGCTTCCGTACCGATAGCAATGGCTGAAGCAGATGCTTCGGGACAATTAAAAGACGGACAGATAGTGCTTTTGGATGCTTTTGGCGCCGGACTTACATGGGCATCAGCTATTATAAGGTGGTAGAATGAGAAAAATTGCATATGTATTTCCAGGACAAGGATCTCAATATGTTGGAATGGCAAAAGACTTCTACCATAATTATTCGTGCGCTAAAGATGTTTTTCAATGCGCAAACAAAATTCTTAAATACGATATTGCTGAATTGTGTTTTGAAGGACCAATAGAAAGCCTGAGCGCCACAGAGAATTGTCAGCCGGCAATAATTACAGCGAGTATTGCCTGTTTAGCTGTGCTTGATGAACTTCTTAAAAAAGAGTCTGTTTCTTCTGTTGCAGGTCATAGTTTGGGAGAATACTCTGCTTTGATAGCTGCAAACGTATTGGATCTAGAATCCGCATTACTGCTTGTTAAAAAGAGAGGGCTGTTTTTACAGGAAGCATCTCAGCAATATCATGGAACAATGGCAGCGATTATCGGATTAAATGCAAAACAAGTAAAAAATATTTGCGAGATCTCCTCTAAATATGGAATTGTACAGGTTGCCAATTACAATTGTCCGGGACAAATCGTCATATCAGGTGAACATAAAGCTGTTGATAAAGCAATAGAAGAAGCCGTTTCCACAGGAGCGCGAAAAACAATCAAACTGGCAGTGAGCGGTCCATTTCATTCCTGTCTAATGCAATCTGCGGAGAAAAAGTTACATGATGAACTACAAAATTACAGCATTAAAACTGCAAACATTCCTGTATACGCAAATGTTTCTGCAAAACCGATAAAAGAACCGGTTGACATAAAATCCGCATTAACCAAACAGATTACAGGCTCTGTGCTATGGGAAGACTCGATTAAAAATATGATATCAAACGGAATTACAACATTTATTGAAATAGGTCCCAAGAAGGTATTGAAAGGACTTATCTCAAGAATTGATAAAAGTGTTCAGGTACTTAACGTAAACGATGAACAAAGCCTGAATAAGACAAAAGATATTCTAAATAATGTAATATGAGAGGAGAATAGGATGAAAGTCGTTTTAAAACAAGACATTGAAAAATTAGGAAGCATAGGAGATGTAGTGAGTGTAGCAAATGGCTATGGCAGAAACTATCTGATACCTCATGGATTAGCTCTTAAGGCAACTCCAGGCGCTGAGAAAGTTGCAGAACAGATTAAAAAATCCAAAGCAAGAAAAATAGATGAGGAAAAAGTAGAATTTGAAGAAATAGCGAAAAAACTTTCTAGTTTATCTTTGACAATTCCTGTTCAAGTTGGAGAAGATGAAAAAATGTATGGCTCTGTCACTTCTATTGATATTGCAAATATGCTGAAGCAGGAAGGAATGGAAATTGACAGAAAGAATATCGTACTAAAAGAGCCAATTAAAAAGCTAGGTATTTTTAATATCCAGGTCAAACTTCATCCGGAAGTAACGGCAGAAGTTAAAATGTGGGTGATAAAGGCATAATTTGTTTGTTGATGATGTTACTATACATGTAAAAGCCGGGAACGGTGGTAACGGATGCATGAGCTTCCGCAGGGAAAAACATGTCCCCAAAGGCGGTCCTGACGGGGGAGATGGTGGGAAAGGCGGAGATATCATTATTGAAGCTGTCTCCCATCAAAGAACTCTTGTCAATTTTCTTCACAAAAGAAACATCAATGTCAAACACGGTCAGCATGGCAAAGGCAAAAAAATGTTTGGCAGACACAGTTCTGACGTTATATTAGAAGTTCCTGTCGGGACGATCATAAAAGAAAACAACCAAGTTATAACAGATCTACGTCATCAAGGTAACAGGATCATAGTTGCGCATGGCGGGAGAGGAGGAAGAGGAAACGCAAAATTTGCCACAGCTACACGGCGCGCTCCGCGAATTTCAGAAGAAGGCAAAGAAGGAGAAGAAAAGGATATTAGATTAGAGCTGCGCCTAATCGCTGATGTCGGACTGGTTGGATATCCAAATTCAGGAAAGTCCACTTTGCTTTCCCGAATATCACATGCCAGACCTAAAGTAGCTGATTATCCCTTCACAACAATAGAGCCGCTTTTGGGGGTTGTAAAAGTACACGACTCATCCTTTGTAGCTGCTGATATCCCGGGATTAATAGAAGGCGCAAGCAATGGAAAGGGTATGGGAAATAAGTTTTTAGCTCACATAAGCAGGACAAAAATCCTTTTGCATCTTATAGACATGTCCGATGAAAACTCGTATTCAAAATTCAATGCTATTAATAAAGAGTTATCTCTATATAATTTAGGTGATAAAATCCAAATAATAGTTGCTAATAAAATGGACATGAATACTTCTCAAACTAATTTTGAAGATTTCAAAAAAAAGCTGCATCAAAAGAAGATATTTGCTATTTCTGCACTAACCGGAGAAGGGATAAAAAAATTAATTTATCACGTTGATAAATTGCTAAAAAAAGAAGAGAGCAAGCTATGTATAGAAGAGAGTTAATAAAAAACGCTAAATGTGTGGTTATTAAGATAGGTACATATGTTCTAACCTCAGATACAGGGTTAAATAGAACTAGAATATCCAATATTGCCACAGAAATAGTGGAACTGCGAAAACAGAATATTAAAGTAATTATTGTATCCTCCGGGGCTATAGGCGCAGGCATGAAAGCTTTGGGTATTAAGAAAGATTCGCTGACAATACCAAAAAAACAGGCAGCTGCAGCTGTAGGGCAGAATGAACTAATGCATACTTATAACGGAATCTTCAAAAAAAGAGGATATCATACTGCGCAGATTCTGCTCACAAGAGATGACCTTAAGTCCAAACTTAGATACCTCAATATACGCAACACAATAATGGAACTATTTAAAGAGAATGTTATTCCTATTGTGAATGAAAACGACACTGTTGCAACCGATGAAATTAAATTTGGAGATAATGATACTCTTTCTGCTCTTGTTGCTAATCTCTTGGACGCAGACCTTTTAATTATGCTTTCTAATATTGACGGACTATTTACTGTTGATCCTAAAAAAGATAAGAAAGCCTCTCTTATATTAGAAGTGGATAAAATCCATCCTGAAATAGAGTCGTATGCTTCAGATTCAAAAACAGGAACTGGAGGAATGCTGACAAAAATAACCGCAGCTAAAATGGGAACACAGTCAGGCGTAACCGTAATAATAGCCAATGGACTAAAGAAGAATACTCTTTCTAAAATAATGAATGGAGAAAAACTCGGCACAATTTTCCTTCCAAAAGTTGATAAAAGAAAAATATGAAATTATGAGTAAACGTGATTAAAAAGATAATTTTTGCATGTATTCTGGTAACATTTCTCGCCACAAATAGTTTTTCTTCTATTTCAACAGACTTTACAGCAGATATGTCTACTCAAGATGAGAGTAAAAAACAAACCATTTACAAGGGTTTCACAAACTCTGAGCTAATATTAGCCAAGGCAACAATAGCAATCTTACATTCGCCCAATAATACGAAAGCTCGATATTTTCTGGTGTATTTATACACTTCATTAGGCAGAAAGAACAAGGCAGTCGAAGAATGTATAAAAATATTCAAAAGCAACCCGGATGATGCACTGCCCCTTATGATGATTTGCTTTATATATGAGGATGAGGATAGTAAGAGTAGCATTGAAAAACTTTCTACAATGCTAAAAGACTATCCCAAAAACAGATCAGTAAGATTAGCAATAGCGTTCTCTGTTGATAAACTTAAAGATAAAGAAACAATGATTAAGAAATTAGTTTCAAAATATCCCGATTCATCTGTTGCGCATTGTGTTTTAGGTGATATATATTTTGATAGCTATAAATGGAATGAGGCAGTTTTAGAGTATGGAAAAGCCGTTGGAATAGGATTTGAAGATTCTGACGAATATTCCCATATTGGATTTAATCTTAAAAAAATGCATAGATATGAGAAGGCGCTTATCTGTTATAGAAAAGCAATTAAATTGGAACCGGATAATTGGGGTGGGCATGATGGCTTAGGTTGCGTTTATCGTGATTCGGGAAGATATAAAGAGTCCGTGGAAGAATATAAAAAGGCAATTCAAATTAATCCAGGTAAAGTTAGTAGCTATAGAAAACTGGCTAGAGTTTATAAAATACTAGGCCTATACGATGAAGCAATAGTAGAATTAAAGAAAGCATTGGTTATTGCCCCTAATCAAGCAAAAACACACTACAGACTTGCCTTAGTTCATAGAAAAAAGAAAATGTTTGATAAGGCTATAGAAGAAACTAATCTGGCCATTGAACTTGACCCTAATTATGCTTATGCCTATAGAAGTCTCGGATACTCATATTGCAAAAAGAAGATGTTTGATGAAGCGATATCTGCTGTCAACCGAGCCATCGAACTGGATATCCTTAATGGTGCAGAAGAAAAAGGCAATGCTAATTTTGCTTGGTCTCATAATACGTTGGGATTTATATATAAGAAAAAGAAGATGTATGATGAAGCGATATCTGCTATCAACCGAGCCATTGAACTGGATATTCTTGATGGTGTAGAAAAAAAAGACAATGCTAATTTTGCTTGGTCTCATAATACATTGGGATCTATGTATAATACAAAGAAGATGTATAAAGAATCAATCTCCCATTACCAAAAAGCATTGAAGATAAAACAAAAAAGCGGCATTTATAATGGACTGGGACATGCGTATATGAGTATGAAAAACTATGAACAAGCAGCTGTGTATTGCAAAAAAGAGATAGAGTTTGATAAAGACAGGACTAAATATACTGCTTATGCGAAATGTAGTCTTGGAGAAATCTCTGATAATATTAGAAAAGATTATTTTGATAAGGAAGATTATGATACGACCATAAAAGAGCAAAAGAAAATTCTTAAAATATATCCTGATATACCCAACGCATGCGTTTTGCTTGGCGACTGTTATGAGAAGAAAGGTGAACAGGAAAAAGCAATCGTTCAATATAGAAAGGCTCTGGAGATAAACCCAAAATTTAAACCTGCACTTGAGCGACTGAAACATCAAAAATGATTTTGTGGATTTATGTCTGAGACAATGATAAAATTCTACTATGATTAAAAACCTGATAAAAATTGCTCAAAGTGCAAAAGATGCATCAAGAGTGTTGGCAACTCTTTCAACAGAAGAAAAAGATAAAGCTCTTCTGGCTATTGCCAAAGGTATTGAAAAAAATAAATCTAAAATTCTATCTGCGAATCTTATTGATATTAAAGATGCAAAAAAGAACAACCTGTCCCCTGCTTTAATAGATCGCCTAACTTTAACTTCAGAGCGAATAAAAAATATTTGCGAATCTCTAAGACAACTAATTAAACTCTCTGACCCTGTTGGCAGAGTACTTAGCAAGACAACCAGACCAAATAAACTAAGAATAGAAAAGGTAAGCGTACCTATTGGAGTTATAGGTATAATCTATGAATCACGACCTAATGTAACTGTAGATGCAGCAAGCCTGTGTCTGAAAGCCGGTAACGCTGTTATTCTTCGCGGAGGAAAAGAATCTATAAACTCAAACATCGCTTTACATCAAATAATGATAAACAGTCTGCGAAAAACGAAAGTTCCTTCTGACAGCATACAGATGATAAAAAGCACTGATCGTAAGATGATAAATTATATGTTAAAAATGGATAAATATATTGACCTTATAATTCCACGCGGCGGAAAGGGGCTTATAGAATTTGTTGTTAAGAACTCCACTATCCCTGTAATTAAACATAGTGACGGAATATGCCACACCTACGTTGATAAAGATGCAGATATTGATATTGCAAAAGCTGTATGCTTTAATGCAAAAGTCCAGCGTCCGGGAGTATGCAATGCAATGGAAACATTGCTTGTTCATGAAGATATCGCAAAAGTCTTTCTACCTCAGATGATAGACATATTCAGAAATGCAGATGTGGAGATAAGAGGCTGCAAGAAAACTAAAAAACTTGTTCCTAAAATAAAATCGGCAAAGAAAAAGGATTGGGCAACCGAATACCTTGACTTGATACTTTCCGTCAAGATAGTCTCTTCAGAAGAAGAAGCGATTAATCATATTAATACGTATGGATCCTGCCATTCCGACGCTATAATTACAAAAGATAGTTCATCCGCAGATAAGTTTTTAAAAGAAGTGGATTCTGCTACTGTATATGTCAACTCGTCTACACGATTTACTGACGGCGGAGAATTTGGCTTAGGTGCTGAAATTGGTATAAGCACAGGCAAGCTGCATGCCAGAGGACCTATGGGACTGGAAGAACTTACAACATACAAATATCTTATATTCGGCAATGGTCAAACTCGGAAGTAAATAATGCGTATTGGTATTATGGGCGGCACTTTTAATCCGATTCATTACGGACATCTTGTAAGCGCTTCCGAAGTCTGCGATAAATTCAAACTGGACAAGGTAATATTTGTTCCCTCATCCATTAATCCACTCAAAAACACCTCCAATCTTGCTGAGGCTCATCATCGTCTTAAGATGATAAAATTGGCAATAGCTGATAATCCTTTGTTTGAGGCTTCAGACATTGAGATAAAAAGAGGAGGCAATTCATATACTATAGATACGATTAAAGCACTCGTAAAAAAATACGACAAGGATACTAATATATATTTCATAATAGGCGCAGATGCTTTTCTGGAAATAAATAGCTGGGCATCTCCTGATGTGCTTTTAAAAATGTGTAAATTCATAGTAACGACTCGTCCCGGATATGATATAGAAAAGGCAAAACAAGTTTTCAAGAAGCATACTGAGATAATGAAAATTACCTATCTTGCAATCTCTTCTTCTGATATTCGAGAGAGGATAAAATCCGGCGCTCCGATAAGATACCTATTACCCGAGAAGGTTGAGAATTATATACAAAAACATAAACTGTATAAATAAAAAAACAAGCAGGTCTATAAGCCGGATTCTGTAATAGTTGATCATCTATCTTGTACCGACATTGCTATCGGTCTCTAGCGGCCCACCCAAGGGTTAAATTGAGACGAGCAGCCTCTTCCCTCTTACTTAGCCTTTCTCCAGATGGGGTTTGCCATGCGCCTGACATTACCATCAGACCGGTGTGCTCTTACCACACCATTTCAACTTTACCAAGTATCTAACTAGACACTTGGAAGTTTGCTTTCTGCTGCACTTTCCTCGAAATTGCTTCCATCCTATGTTATAGGACATCTTGCTTTCTGGAGCCCGGACTTTCCTCCCCGACATACATCGAGGCGATCAACCGACCTGCTTGCTTGCTAATTTATCAGCTTCTTTATTATTGGCACGTTCTATGTGTGTAATATTGAATTTTTTAAATCCACCTTTTAGATGCTGAACCTGTTTATATAAGCGAAATAAGTTATTATCTCTGACTTTGTATATACCATTTATCTGATTCACAATAAGTTCACTATCTGAAAAAATAGCAATGTTTCTCACATTTACAATCAAGGCCTCCTGCATGGCAAAAATTACAGCCATATACTCAGCTACATTATTTGTTGTAACTCCTATGTTTTGAGAATATTCTTTTATTTTTTTATCTTCACAAAAAAACACAATACCAATTCCGGCTTTCCCTGGATTACCTTTAGATGCTCCGTCAACATATATAGTTAACTCCTCCATCTAATCGGTTTCCTTTACATACAGTATACGCGAACATCTTTCACATACAGTAATTCCCTTAACGGTCTTTGCATTATTTATTACCTGTGGAGGCAATTCCATATTACATCCTCCACACGTTCCGCCATTAATATTCACAATACCAATTCCGTTTTTCAAATTTCTAATTCTTTCATACCTAACTACAAGAGCATCATTTATAACAGCAACTAAATTCTTTCGTTCTTCTTTCCTTTTTTGCAGTTCCTGTTCAAGCTGATTTATTTTCTTCTTATTCTCTTGCTCTTCCCGTTCAAGTTTTTCATTCTCCAACTTAATCTCATCTGCCTTCTTTTCTATATTCTCGTGTGCTTCATCCGATTGTTCCATAAATAGAAGTATCTCTTCTTCTAATACAGAATTTTTCTCCTGTATCTCTCCGATTTCATGTTGCAGGGAAGTATATTCTTTATTTGTCTTAACAGAATACTGCTGTGTCTTATATTTATTTATTGACTCTATTCCACTGTCAAGTTCAACCTCTTTCAATTTTCTATTCTTTTGAATTTCTATAAGCTCTGACTCTAAAGCTGCCAACTCATCTTTCTTCGCCTTAAAACTCCTATAATGAATATCCATTTCCTTTGGTATTCTTTTTATCTCCGCATCTAAACTCTGTATTTGCACATCCATATCCTGGACTTGAATCAATAACTTAATATCATTCGCTAGTCCTGTCATTTATTTTCACCTTTCACTTTATTTTGTATATGCTTCTCTATGTCCGTTTCCTTCTTCCTATAACAGTCCTCACAATTATAAATCGCCCTTGCTTGTGTCCTATCATATCCTTTCTCAAGAATAATCCTCTTTACCTTGAGAACCTCCTTACCGCACGTATCACACTTCATATTTAACCTCCCATAAAGCTACGGTCATTTCACAGTGGGCGATACTGGGTTTGAACCAGTGACTTCTACTCTGTGAAAGTAGCACTCTCCCGCTGAGTTAATCGCCCCAAATTCACTGAAACTTATATCACAAAAAACCTATATTTTCAACTTACCTAAATCTGGTACGCCTGAGAGGATTCGAACCTCCGACACAGGGATTAGGAATCCCTTGCTCTATCCATTACTGAGCTACAGGCGCATATCTGTTCTGCTATTTTCCCTCTATCTTTTATTGTCCTCGTTTGTAGATTGCCATTTATTTCCATTACATAAAGAAAAACCCGAGCTCACGCAGAACCCGGGAGCTAGTGTCAATTCTTGTCAAGTAATTTTTTATTCTGTGGAGCTTTGAGATAATTTCCACTGCTGGCGACTTTCTTTCCGCTTTTATTCTCTAAATCCCTACGGGCTCTGCCTGCGACTTCTCCGCCTTTTATGGCAGACTCCTTATTTTCATCAAACCCTTGAGCATTCTTATTCCGAGCAATTTCTGTTGTTGAGGCTTCGCCAAGCATAGAAAAGATAAGCTCTAAATCGTTCATATGATCCCGCAAATTTTCTCTTTTAAGATTTTTATATCTCTTATATTCTGATGGTGTCATATAAAAGGTCGCTTTGGATATTTCAGCGGTTAAAATAGCGTAGTCTTTTTGTTCCTGAATATCTCTTTTCTGCCATTCATCTGTCAACTCCTCACGGACAGCGATACCACGCATACGTTTTTCAATCCAAGCTTCCGAATAACCTTTTGCCTTGTATAACGCCCTTGTCCGCTTTGTTGCCAATTCAGGGTCTTCAATTTCCTTAATCCTCTCATATCCGACCTTTGCAAGCCATCGTTTAAAAGGCTCTGCTTTGGGAGATGGAATAGACTGTATTATACGAAACATACTCTCAGTATTAGCACAATCCGTTTTATACTTCTTGCCGTCTGATGCCTCTAATTTTAGATCGTGACAAAACGTCACGACCTCGCTTCTTTCCTTCTTAAGACGCTGTTTTAGTTTTCTCCAATATGCTCCGGGATCAGGGCTCTCAGTCAAAACCCCGCATACATCAATAACAGAAAACCACCATTCATCATTATGAATTGCTTTCCTTATCTGCTTGCCTTTGAAAACCGCAAGTTTTGCTGTTTGCTCAATCTCTTTAGTTTTTTTATTTATTTCCACAGTCCCCTCTTATTTCCTCATCTGGATAATCCAATATCATCAATATTCTATCAACGAACTTACATCGTATCCATCAAGTTTCTCAGCACCTTTCAGAAACGTAAGGTCTATAAGAAACACGATCTTTGATACATTTCCGCCAAGTTTCTCAACAAGTTTAACTGTTGCCAAACTTGTTCCGCCTGTTGCAAGGAGATCATCTATAACCAAAATATTATCTCCAGATTTTATTGCGTCTTCATGTATCTCCAGTGTATCAGTCCCGTATTCCAGTGTGTATGTCTCTTTTATTGTCTTGTATGGAAGTTTTCCCGGTTTTCTGAGAGGAACAAATCCTGCTCCGAGTTTATACGCCAAGACTCCGCCGAATATAAATCCTCTCGCCTCTACTGCGACTACTTTATTAATCTTTTTTCCCTCGCACTCTTCTGCAAGTTTATCAATTGCTTCTTTAAACGCATCTTTATCCTTAAGTAATGTGGTTATATCTTTGAAAATTATACCCTTCTTTGGGAAATCAGGCACATCCCGAATCAGATTTTTTAAATTCATCTTATCCCCCTTGTTATTTTTATATTTACCTTAACTTAAATATCATATATGTACTGGCAATATACACCATAATTATAGCTATTGCGTCCCAACCAAGCTTGAGAAAGGATTTTTTTGATCTATAAATGATCCCGATTATTACAATCATTGTTAAAAGAATTCCAGCAACCGCTGTCAGAATATGCGTAGAAGAAAGATAAGCGTATATGGAACCTGTTCTGAATAAGACATCGCTGATTGGTATCAGCACTATATTTAGCATGTTGCTTCCAAATATATTTCCAATCGCCATATCAAAAAGACCCATTTTTACTGCTCCTATTGTTGCCATAAGTTCAGGAAGAGATGTTACTATCGCAAGAAAAAGACTGCCTACAAAAGTCTCACCCAAACCTGTTCCTACGGCTATAAGTTTAGCGGTATGAGCAACCAATATACTTCCTCCAAAAATAGCTGCTGCGCAAAACAAATAGCCAAAAATTGTTTTTGCAACGGAAACATTCTCATATTTCTTTTTTTCATCTACTTCCCTACCCTGAGATTCATCGGAATTACGATATTGATATCTATAGGAAAGACGCATGCTTACCAAATATATTCCTATTATCAAAAAACTTGCAAAGCCTATAGAAAAAACTGCCACTGTATTCTTTAACAACATACCTAAAATTGCCACTACTGAGAGGATTACAGAAATTGCCCCGAGTAAAATCAGACCAGGATTCACTTTCCTTAAAATCGGCCCATGACCTTGAATAATGTCGAGTATTGCGATTATAAAAAGATTAAATATGATACTTCCAAGGACATTGCCTACAGCTAAATTAGGAGCTTTCTCAATAACTATGGAACTGCACGTGGTGAAAAATTCAGGAAGTGCTGTTGCACCGGCAAGAAATATCATTCCTATCCACGCCCGACCGATACCTGTCTTTTCAGCAATTATATCCCCGTACTTTGACAACTTAAAACCGGCAAAAATAATTATAATTGCGCCTATTGAGAATTGAATCCAAATCTTTAGCATTTATTTAACCAGTTTAGAAAGTTTTTTATTCTTCTTAATACGTTTCAATAATTCTTTTACATTCTGAGCCTCTGTCTTCTTGCAGACCAGCACAACATCCCCTGTGTTTACAATGATTAAATCCGAAACACCTATAGCGGTTATTGGACTCTTATCTCCTATTAATATACAATTATTTGTATCAATGCCTATATAATCTCCTACAACGATATTATTATCGTCGTCTTTTTTATAGACTTTCTCCAAAGCGAGCCATGAGCCTACATCATTCCAGTCAAAGAGCCCTTCTACAACACTTACATTTTTCGCCCTCTCCATAATTCCATAATCAATTGAGACCTTCTTTAATTTTTCGTATTCCTCTTTTATAACTTGATCCCTGTGTAACGATGAAATAGAATTTCCTATAACTTTTAGCGCATTATAAAGTTCAGGCATATATTCTTTAAACGCTTCTTCTATGCGCTGGGTTGTCCATACAAACATACCGCTGTTCCAATAATATTCCCCTTCATTAAAAAACTCTCTTGCAGTTTTCAAATCAGGCTTTTCTCTGAACTCCTTTACTTTAAAAACACTTGGACTCCCGCTACCATCGGCAATAAATATCTCATCCCCTCTGTGAATATATCCATAACCGGTTTCAGGATAGCTTGGTTTTATACCTATTGTAACAAGATGCCCTTCTTCAGCCGCTATACAAGCCGTAGTAATGGTTTTTTTGAATTGTTCGATATTTTTTATGATATGATCAGCCGGCAGTACAACTGTAACGGCATCCCTATCTCTTGAGACATTGTCTCTTTTCTGAATAATTAAATTGGCAAGCCCTATTGCTGCTGCAGTATTTCTAGCAACAGGCTCAATTATAATATTCCCTTTTGGGATATGAGGAACTTGTTTGTGTATCTCTTCCTCTAACCCAATTCGAGTGACTATGAAAATATTTTTTGGAGAGGTTAGTGCTTCTGCTCTTTTTACTGTTTCCTGAAGCATGGTATTTTTAGAAGCTATTGGCAACAACTGCTTAGGAGTCCTTTCTCTGCTCTTTGGCCAGAACCTTTCTCCACTTCCCCCTGCTATAATAACCACATTCATCATAACCATAGCCCTCACTTTTAATAACGCAAGAATATCATAAATTCCATTTTAAATAAATAAGGAATTATGGCATAATGTTGTCAAAGTCTGAACGATGAGGAGATTTCCGTGGTAAGAAGTAAAGATTACATAGCTGTAGATCTAGGCGCAGAAAGCGGACGACTAATGCTCGGTAAATTCGATGGTAAGAAAATAGTCCTTGAAGAGAAACATAGATTTACTACAGGAGGCACAAGGCTTAATAACACAATCTACTGGAACGCCATGAATTTCTTCAGCGAGATAAAAAAAGGATTGCAAAAATGCAACAAGTCTGAAATCGCAGCAATTGCAACCGGTGAGCTTTCATCCGTTAAACAAGCAAGAGAAATTGTTCGAAATTCGTTGGAGCTCATCAGATATGAACCTGAACAAACAAGTATATGGGAGGAAGCTTACCAAAAATACAAAAACCATAAACATAACGGGTCAGGCACGCCTGACCCCTACATTAGGAGAAACTAAATGCAAAAAATGAAAGTTGCTTTTTTATATACAGACAGACCTAAACATATGGGAATAGAAAATGTTCTGAAACCGGATTGCAAAGAGAACGACGTGCTTATAAAAGTTACCGCTTGCGCTGTTTGTGGAACAGACGGAAGAATGTACGAAGGCACAAAAGACGCAACTAAAAGATCTGTTCCCCAAATCAGAGGATATGGCGAGGGTAAATTTATCATAGGACATGAAATCGTGGGAATCGTGGAAGAAATTGGTTCTGAAGTTAAAAATCTGGAATATGAGATTGGAAACAAAGTAATCCTTGTAACTTCAGTAGGCTGCCAAAAAGAAGATTGCAGACCTTGCAGAGAAGGCAACTGTAATATGTGCGCTAACAACCAGCCTATTGGGTACTATTATCCCGGAGGTTTTGCCGAGTACATATTGGTTCAGGATCGCGCTGTAAAACAGGGCGTTATAATCCCTCTCCTAGACGACGAACCTATTTTGGATGAACATCTGGCAATGGTTGAACCGCTTTCATGCGCAATAAACGGTCAGAATTATCTAAACATTAAAAGAGGAGAATATGTTGCCGTAGTAGGAGCAGGTCCTATTGGTTTGATGCACTGTCTATTGGCAAAAGCCAAAGGAGCAAAGGTTATACTGGCTGAATATTCTGAAGAGAGACTCGAAAAAGCAAAAGAATTTGATTTTGACCATTATATTGCTACTAAAGATACTGATTTAATAAAGAATATATCAGAAATTACTAAAGGCGAAGGTATTGACGTTGGAATAGTTGCATGCTCCGTTAGCAAAGTAGCAGAAGATCTTTTAGTGGCAATGGCTATGAAAGGAAGGTTGAGCTTTTTTGCCGGATTTCCAAAACAGAATTCCATGTTAAAATTGGACGGGAACATAATCCATTATAAAGAAGTCTCTATTTACGGAGCCTTTGCTTCACATAAAGCGCAATTTGAGGAAGCATTAAAACTGATTGCAGGCAAAAAAATACTTATGGATAAAATAGTTACGCACACATTCCCTTTAGAAAACATAGTTGAAGCAATGGAAAAAATGCTGGACAAAAATGGAAATGCTTTAAAAGTAGTTATAAAACCCTAAAAAAATACAAATAAGAGGAGCTTGAATAAAATGTCACAAACTAGTTTAAAAGACAAAACAGTTTTAGTAACTGGTGCAGGACAGGGATTCGGAGAGGCAATAGCAATGTATTTTGCAAAAGAGGGATGCATGGTGGCTGTTGCAGACATATTAGAAAAAAACGCAGAAAAAGTAGCCGGAAAAATAGAAAAAAAACATAAAACCAGGGCAATTGCGATAGGAGTAGATGTAACGCAGGAAGTCCAGGTAATCAATATGTTTGAGAGGATTGAGAAAGAATTTAAGAATCTGGATATATTCGTCAACAATGCAGGAATTCTTATTG
>Ga0207996_1000317_pt1 | contig 44138 bp, 42 predicted proteins | sample AntAceMetag02UKG_FD_184773 | JGI IMG/M metagenome (GOLD analysis project Ga0207996, IMG submission 184773) | Saline lake microbial communities from Ace Lake, Antarctica - Antarctic Ace Lake Metagenome 02UKG (SPAdes) (version 2) | ecosystem: Environmental > Aquatic > Non-marine Saline and...
TCAAGGGTACTAAGCGTGTCCGGATGAAATCCTGATTTTATAATTGAAGAAAAGCGCGCAATGCCACCATGCTTTTTAAAATAGTCGAGCATTCTCTCTGTTTTTTGTTCCATAGGTTCTCCGTATAAATTGTTGCTACTTGTGAATAAGTATATGCACTTTATACGAATACGTCAACAGTTTTTTCGGGTTGAGGTAGGGGAGTCGAATCATTCTGAATTACAGCCACCACAATTCAGAATTTGAGTTATTTCTTTAAGTAGGCCTTGATAATTTTCTGTTCAATAGTAGGTCTGCTGTCCTGACCAGTGAGGGGGTTTTCTATTTTTCAATAACATCGTAACCTGATGTTACCTCATTGAAAATAGTGTGGTGCATATCTTTCCTTCGGGCTTGGTATAATCAAAGGGATAAATAAGTTTTACGGTTTCAGAAGAGTAATAGATATGATTGCAGTAATGTTATGTACTTATTTTGCTATTCAATCATTCTTTGACTATAGAAAAGCTAAATTAGGCAAAGTTAAAGCGATGATATTAAAAACGCCGGAAAGATTAAATAGCGTTGTCCGCAGATTAATAAGAAACACAAAAGGAGCTGTCATAATTGCGCTGCCGTTGGGGATTGTTATATCCCTGCTGGAATTTGTATGTACTGGCCAGGAATATGTCCCAACTATTTTATATATGCTCAAAACAGGGAATAAAATTGCCAGGGCGATACAACTCTTAACGGTTTATAATCTGGCTTTTGTCCTTCCTCTTGTCCTAGTTGGGATAGCCTGCATCGTTGGGAGCGGGACAAATAGAGTAGCAGGCTTTTATAGGAAGCATTTAGCTGTTGTTAAGCTATGTTTTTGTTTCTTTTTTACAGGATTAGCTGTTTATTTAGGAACAACTTTAATTAACTAAACTTCGGAGAAGTTTATGATAGCTTTATTGAGGGAGTTATCAAACATCCGTATATCACGGTTGAATTTGAGAAAACAAGAAAAGGAATGTGGGCAAAAACATTAAAAGGAGAAATGTGATGGTTCGATTAAAGTATTTAAAGTTAGTTCTATTGGGATCGGTATGTTTTTTATTAGCAGGATGCGCTTGTATCCCCGGAGGTATTTCAGCTTCAAGTACACCTCTTAACAATAAGCCATATCATATACTTGGACATACCTCAGCAACTGATAGTAGATTTCTTCTATTGGGGATTATTCCGCTAACAGGAAGCAACTCAACAAGAGACGCGCTTAATAAGGCAATTAAGAAGGCTGGAGCTGATGCATTAATAGATGTAACAGTAGATGGTTATAACCAGTGGTTCATAATACTATCCAGGGTAGTAACAAAGGTGGAAGGAACTGGAATACGGTTTGAGCATTACAAGCAGGAGCCGGAGAATATAGACGTAAAGAGTAAAAAAGCAGGTTCAAAGCACAAAAGCGGCTTAAAATAGGAGAAACTCCAAGTTCATTTCCATAGGACATTCTACTTTGACTTGACAGTACAGTTAGTTTGACAATGCCCTCTGAAGATGTAGAATAAAATTAAAGAATTTGGATAAAGTTTCGATAATCAGATAACCAAATTAGAAAATAAGAGGAGGGGATACAATGGCAAAGAAAGCAGAAGCAAAGCTCTACTCAGTAAGAATAGGCAAAAAGGAAGAGAATGTATTTAAAGGGAAAGGTGCAAGACAGGCTGCTTTAAAGGCTGCTTCCAGAGGATTAAAGGACAGCGATGGTCTGATCAAGCTCAGAGAACATGGACAAAAGAAAGATGGCAAATGGAGATTGCATATATTTGAAGGTTCGGTACAGAAAGTTGCTAAACCTGCTAACGCACCTGATTGGATGCCGGATATGATAAATAAGCCCGCAGTAAAGAAACTTCGTGTTGAGAAGTTAGATAAGATATAATAAGCCATCCCCTGCGAAGTAATAGAAACGCATGTTGTTAGTTAAGCAGCAGTATAAAACATGTTTATAATTGCAATGAGAATCTTAAACAAAAAGTGTTACCTATGTGCCCAGCCAGCATAAACCCTTGACAGAAGTAAGTAGATTAGGCAAAATACTATTGAGTTTTATTAAAATCTCTGTATTTGCTGGTCTAAATAGGAATTTGGGATTATCTATTTAAGGAGGGTCTAAAATGAAGCTAAAGATAGTGTTAGGAGTTTTTGGTTTATTTCTTATTTCTATGATGCTTTCTCAGACAGTATATGCAGAGGATGTTATTACCAGTCGTACTGGTACAATTATGATTACCAGACCCGATGGGGCAGTCTTCACTATCGGTAAAGATGAGTCTCTTCCAGATATTACCTCCGGTTCTATCGTTGTGGTTTTAGATGGGAGTATTGATATTGTGCCAACAGCAGGGTTTATTCAGCTTGTTGTAGGCGATTCAGCGGCTACTGTGAAGCCAGGTGATACTATTAGCGCATTTGTTGATTTAAAAACCGGAATGGCAGGTTTCAAAACAAGCTCAGGCGAAATAAACGTTGTTACAGGCAATACTACAGCCACGGTCAAGGTTGGTCAGGAAGCATTGATGAGTTTAGATAAGACAACAGGAGAGGTAAGCATAAAGAGTGTTACTGGCGTAATACAAACTGTTACGATTGGTGTTAAAACACAAGTTTTTGAGGGCAGGCTTGCAAAGATAAGCGTAAATGCTAGAACAAGAATCGTTCATATTGAATCCTTTAGAGATAATGTTTTGCTAACAGTAGTTGATGTCCAGGGCTCTCTAGAGGACAAAATTCAGACATTTGTAGAGACGTCAAGAGAAGTAGAGTTATCGCTTCCGGAAGAACCGGTTGAGCCGCAGAGGCCTGAGGGCAGTCCATATGCGCCTTAGTAAAAGAAAGCATAGCATTATGTCATTTTTACAGAGAAGAAAAATAAAGATATTTTCAAACTCTATATTAGCGGTATATTTATTGTTGGTCTTTACCGATAATATTTTCGCTCAAGATGAACCAAATATACATATTGGCGCCCTTGAGATACGCCCTTTTGCTTCTGTCAAGGAGACGTATGATTCCAATATATACCTTGAACCTAAAGGCGAAGAAAACGACGATTTTATTACCGATGTTGCATTGGGCGTAAGAGCAGAGATGCCTTTAATTCCTGAAAGAGAAAAGGATTTTATGCTAAAGGGTTCCTATCAGGCAGATATAAAAGAGTTTTGGGATCATGACAAATGTGACAGGGTTGACCACATCTTAAGAGGATTGCTTGATTGTAAATTTGCCAACGATTTCAGATTAAGGGTAAAAGAACATTTTAAAGAGACAGCTGACCCGCCAAACAGCGAACACACCGCGCTTGAGGAGAGATGGAGAAATGTCGTTAATGGCGCTTTTGGGTATACCAGAGAAAAGATAACGCTTGAAGTCGGCTATATGAACACAAGAGACCGTTATAAACACTCTAATAATCTTAATAAGTACGATCATATGATTACAGGGTCGGTATTTTACCATATCTTTCCGAAGACATCTGTTCTTGCCGAGTATGATTTCGGCGTAATTACATACGATAATAACAAAACAAACAGCGATTCAAAATATCACCAGATCCAATTGGGCTTGGTGGGAGATCTCTGGCCAAAAATCACAGGAACACTAAAGACAGGATATCGATATGCAGCCTATGATGAAAGCGACAAAGATGATTTTTCGGGTTTTACACTATTCGCAAATATTAAGTATGATGTAAGGGAACGAACCAAGATGAACTTATATGCGCAGAGGACTTCGCAAGAATCCTCCTATTCTACAAATAGTTATTTCGAATCAAATAAGATAGGCCTAAAACTTGACCATCAGCTCACGGAAAAACTATTTTTGGTGCTGGGCGGATCGTATCAACTTAACAGGTATCCTGATGATATCACAGAAGATGGTGTTACAGCAAAGAGAAAAGATCATATCTGGGGGGGCAGTACAGGCTTAAGATACGAAATAAATGATCGGATGTTTTTAGAGATAGGGTATGAATACAAACAGAGGGATTCAAAGTTCGCCGCCTTTGACTATAAAGATAATAAATTCACCACAAAACTATCTCTGATATTTTAAAATATCTGCCTACTCTCTACTTTGAAAAATGGAGGTTAAAAGATGAAAAAATTTAGTTTTCTATTACTAATTTTTTTATTTCTTGGCATTTCGTTATGTGCGCAGGCTCAAGACTACCGCATAGGTCCGGATAATAGCCTGAAGATTAGTGTTTACAGGGAGGATGAATTAGATAGGGATGTAAGGGTTTCCTCTGACGGGTTTATATCATTACCACTTCTCGGTAAGGTAAAGGCAGGCGATCTTACAGTCTCTGAATTGGAGAATAAATTGACAGAAGGTCTTAAAAAGTACCTGAAACACCCGCAGGTTACAGTGTTTATAGAGGAGTATAGCACCATTACTGTAACCGGCCAGGTTAAAAAACCTGATTTGTACCCATTAAAAGGAGAACTTACTGTAATTGAGGCAATAGCTCTGGCAGAAGGATTTACTAAGATAGCTTCTCGGAACAATGTCAAAGTTATGCGAATAGAAAATGGCGAGAAAAAGACAATAACTGTAAGAGTGGCAGATATAAGTAAAAAAGGCAATAAGACAAAAGATATATCCCTTAAGCGCGGAGACATTGTGTTTGTGCCAGAGAGCCTCTTTTGAAAATTTTTCAAAAAGTAAAAAAGCTACTATTTTCTGATAAAACCATATAAAAATTACAAAAGAGAAGAGGAGTGTTAAATGATTCAGAACCAGCCACATATCCAGGATTATATCAAGGTAATGATGAGACGCCGCTGGATTATCATCACCTTTTTTACCGTACTTGTTGTAACCGTACTTATAGGCTCCCTTAAGCAGATACCTATATACAAGGCCACCACTACTCTCAGGATAGAACGCAGAAGCCCCCGCATAGTTTCCATGCAGGAAGTTAGCCCTATGGGGACAGGAGGGGGGGACTATCGCGCTTATAGGGACTATTATGAAACGCAGTATAAACTGATTAAAAGCCACACACTTATGGAAAGAGTAGTTGATTCTCTTGGCTTGGAGCCTAGTAAGCCCCATAAAGGGACGGATCCTGCAGAAAAACTCTTAAAGGTCGTAAAGGTGAATCCAGTGGAAAACAGCCAATTGGTTAAGATCAGTGCTGAAGATCCTGATCCTGAGATGGCTGCAAGGATAGCCAATACAGTTGCGGATGAATATATTGGACAGAATCTCGAAAGAAACATTGTAGCTGCAGGTCGTGCCAGCGAATGGCTTACAAAAAAAATCGTAGAACAAAGGCAGAAACTCATAGATGCTGAATTTGCGCTTCAAAGCTACAGAAAAAAGTATAATATAAATGTCCTTTCCCAGATGGTGGGAGGTAGCGCCATAGAGGACATAAAGGCGGAATATTCCAGGCTTCAGGCCCTCTTTGCCAATTATAACGAGCGCTACACCGATAAGCATCCCAAGATGATAGAGCTTAATGCCCAGATAGCGTTGCTAAGAAGCAAGATCTACGGGCTTGAGGATGCGGATATGGGCGACAAAACGATGGAATACCGTGTCATGGAAAGAGATGTCCAGACCAATAGACACATGTATGAAATTCTTCTTACACGCTTGAAAGAAATCGATGTCTCTAGCACACTGGATGTAAACAATATAAGCATTATAGACACAGCTAAGGAGCCGAAAAAGCCTGTCAAGCCGAACTTAAAGTTAAATATGATTTTAGCAATTATAGTAGGCTTGTTTATGGGTACGGGTCTGGGCTTTTTTGTTGATTACTTAGATACAACCATAAAGTCCCCGTATGATGTAAGAAATATTTTGGAATCCTATTTTTTAGGAAGCATCCCGGAAATTCTTGAGAAGGATGTGTTGAAGAAAGATAAAATAGTCCATCTCAAGCCCAGATCCCCTGTATCCGAAGCATATAGAGGTATCCGTACAGAAATTCTTCAGTTAATACCAGAAGGAGACGACAATTCAAAAACTATCCTCATAACCAGCGCTGAGCCACAAGCAGGGAAAACAATGACAGTTGTAAATTTAAGCATAGCTTTATCCCAAAAAGGAAATAAGGTTTTGCTTGTAGACTGCGATTTAAGAAAACCACAGATTCATAAGATATTTGATTTAGACAGAAGATATGGCTTGAGCGAGTATTTAAGAAGAGACATGACGTTAGATTCCATTATCAGGGATACTAAAATAGAAAATTTAAGTATTGTAACATCAGGAAATATTCTTAACGACCCTGCTGAAATCATAGGCTCCAAGAGAATGGATGAATTTATTCGCGATGCAAAAGAAAAGTTTAATTTTGTGCTTTTCGATTCTCCGCCTGTAGCCAGTGTGACTGATGCGGTTGTCTTGGCGAGTATGGTCGGGGCATTAATACAGGTGATACGAAGCGGCAAGCTTCTGGTACCAATTGCGTTAAGGACAAAAGAGAAAATAAAAAATACAAAGGCAAGGTTCTTAGGAGTCGTCCTTAATGATTTAAAGGGCTATCACGATAATTATTATTCTTATAAATCTTACCAATATTATGGTGAAGAAGCCAAAATAAGAAGTATAAAAAAAGAAGTGTCAGTGAAAGATAAACTAAAATGAATAGGTTTTGCGATAAAGCAATTGAATTCTGTATAATTTTTCTAATCCTTTTTACTCCTTTTGCTTATGGTGCAGTCCAGCCGTGGTCTATTGCCATCTTTGAGGTAACCGCAGCTCTTATGGCTATCTTCTGGTTCCTAAAAATGTTTAGAAAGGGAACATTTAAATTTGTCAAAAACCCCTTAATGCCATTCGTCTTTTTTTTTGTTTTTTACGTCTTGCTTCAACTGTGGACTGTGGACCATGGACCATTGACTATATATTGGTGGGCAACCAAAACCGAACTTCTTAAAATAATCTCCTATACCTTCATTTTCTTTGTTACCTTAAATACAATTAAGACCAAACGCCAAATCACACGGATTTTATCCGTTATTATATTTGTAGGTTTTCTGACAAGCATCTTCTTCCTGATGCGTTATTTCGGAGCAAAAGTACACAGCGGTATTATCAATAGCGACCACTTCTCTGGCTATCTCGGCATGATTATCCCCCTTACCCTTGGTTTTCTTTTTGTGGGAGCAAATCGAGCATTTCTTTTCTTCACCATAATCACAATGTCTGCTGCCCTCTTCTTTACCATGTCTCGTGGCGGCATGTTCAGCTTCATCTTTGCCCTGTTATTTATAGCAGGTTTAACAATGACCAGAAAGTCTATTAAGAAAAAAGGCTGGATTCTATCAGCAGTGGCGATATTTATTATCCTGACCATTATATGGCTTGGAGCTACGCCTGTAGTAGAAAGGATTTTAAGTATAAAGGTTGAAATAGCATCACGTTATTTTGGAGGAAGACTGCCTATATGGGAAGGTACACTTAATATAATAAAGGATTACCCCATATTTGGAACAGGACTTGGCACTTTTAATTATATATTTTCTAAATACCAACCCACGCAGATTATGGCAAAACATTATACCTACGCCCATAGTGATTTTCTGGAACTTCTCTCTGAAACCGGCATCATAGTCTTTCTTCTATTTGTGGTCTATGGTCTATGGACTGTTGTCTGGTTATTTCGCCGTTTCAGCAAACGCCATCACCCGTGGGTCACAGGTATGTCAATAGGCCTTTTCGGTTCATTGGCAAGCATTTTTATACATTCATTCGCTGACTTCAACCTTCACATCCCGGCAAATGCCGTGTTGCTTTCAATAATCCTACCGCTATTTATTGCAGTGCTTAATTATAAGCGCGAGCCAAATAGTGCCATCTTGTCATTTATCCGTATCCCAAGACTTGTAAGATTCGCCCTGTTCCCAATAGCCATATTTTTAACAGCTATTTTTATTATAGCATCCGTCAAACCTGCTCTTGCAAATTACTATGCAAAACATTCTGACATCGCTGACCCGGGACAAGCAATTAACCTTGACCCCAGCAACGCCGCATATCACTACCAGCTTGGCAAGCTGTATTCTAAGCCATCAGCTATCAGTTCTCGGCTATCAGCCTATAGAAAAGCAGTTGAACTTAATCCAAAAAACTCCAAATACCACCAATCCCTTGCCTGGACATACGGTCAACTTGTCTTTCTTAATCCCGCTTCTGTCACTCCCGTTTCCTCTGTCATTCCCGCGAAAGCGAGAATCCAGTATATGAACATGGCACACAAAGAGTTTCAACAGGCAATCAGCTTAGGGCCAAACAACCCATACCGTCACCGCAGCTATGCAATATGGCTCTTTAACCATCCAACTAAGGGAAATATAGAAAAAGGAGTAGCCGAATATAGAAAAGCGATTGGATTGAAACCGGAATTGGCAACTGAGGCATTTGACCGCTACTATCAATTGACCAAAAATTATGACTCCTTACAGAAGATAATACCGGCAACTGGCGATGGATGCCTGATTCTGAGTGATTATTTGAAAAAGAAAAATTTATCCGAAAAATCCATAGAACTTAAAAGAAAGGCTATACAAGAACTAACACTGGAAACTAAATCAGCCAGTCCAGAGAAAAAGGTTGAAATATATATGAAATTAGGAAACATCCACCGTTCCTTAACGGATTACGACAAAGCTATAACTGAATATCAAAAAGCACTCAAAATTAATCCCAAAAATTTCTGGGCATATTACTCACTTGGCGTAATTTATGAAAAGCAAGGTAAGGATGGTTTAGCTCTGCAAAACCTTAATGAATCACGGGAAATAGATCCTCAAAATTCCTGGGTATACTATAGCCTCGCTAGGTTATATGAAAAACATAGCAGGTTAAAAGAAGCAAAAGAAATGTGGCAGGCAATTCTTAATCTGAAAACACCGAGCCCTGATGCCGAACGAATTGCTAGGAGAGAGTTAGATAAATGATGGGAAATCAAATAAGTTTGATAGATTTCATATGCTTTAGCCCTGAAAAACAAGATTGGAAAAAATATGTCTAACAATATAACAACTTACGAACCTGATAATTCTCTGAAGAAGGGTTATTTTTCTGTTTTTGGGGAGATATTTAAAGAGCTTAGACAAAGCAGATGGCTTACATGGCAGTTATTTAAAAGAGATTTTTTTTCACTCTATAAGCAGTCATTCATCGGTATTCTATGGGCATTGATAGTACCGCTTGTCAGTGTCGGCACTTTTATCATATTAAACAGAGCAGGCATATTCAAAATCGGCGCAATCAATGTTCCCTACCCTATCTACGCAATACTTGGTATGGCTTTCTGGCAATTGTTCGCTACCGGATTAATTAACAGCTCAAATGCGCTTGTAAAAGCAGGCTCAATGATAGTGAAAATTAATTTCTCCAAAAAATCTCTTGTAATTGCTTCGTGGGCGCAGTCAATAATAGCATTCTTGGTTCAATTAGTTCTCTTGGTTGTATTATTCGTTTTCTATCAACGTTCGCCAAATATGAACGCTTTGTGGATACCTCTCGCTATTATCCCATTAATATTACTAACATTGGGACTTGGATTTATGCTATCTTTTCTAAATGGAATTATGCGGGATATTGGTAATATGCTTTCTATGTTCATAACATTTTTGATGTTTCTGACGCCTGTCTTATATGCAAAACCCACAATAGGGATGCTTGCTTCAATTAGTAAATATAACCCTTTATACTACCTTGTTTCAGTGCCTAGAGAACTTATATTAAGGGGAACAATTTCTGAATTGAAAGGATTTATAATATCAAGCATCCTATCAGTAATTGTTTTTGTCGCATGCCTGCTCGTATTTCACCTGACAGAGACAAGAGTTGCGGAAAGGATTTAAAAACAGTAATGAGTAATGAGTGATCAGTTATGAGTAAACAGTAATGAGTGATCGGTAATCGGTAATGAGTAACGGGGGAACAGTGAAGACACATAAAGATTTAGATGTTTGGAAGAGTAGTATGAGTTTAGTTGAGGAAGTATACAAAATCACACGAGAATATCCACAGGAAGAGAAGTTTTCATTGATTAATCAAATTAGAAGAGCAGCTGTTTCTGTTCCAAGTAATATTGCTGAGGGGGCAGCAAGAAATTCAACAAAAGAATTTATTCAATTTCTATACATTGCACTTGGTTCTCTTTCAGAATTGGAAACACAATTACTTTTATCTCAAAGATTGGGATATTTATCTGATAATAAAGAAATTTTTGCAAATGTTGAACAGATAAGACGAATGCTTTTAGGCTTAATAAAATTCTTAAAAGGAAAAAACTCATGACCCACCACCCATCACCCATCACCCATAACCCATCACCCATCACCCATAACCCATCACCCATCACCGATACAGCCATCAAAGTAGAATGCGTTTCAAAAAAGTACTGCAAATCCCTGAAACGCTCCATGCTTTATGGTATGAAAGATATTGGAAGAAATATGCTTGGATTAAGCTCTCATTCCGAAAAACTACGAAAGAACGAGTTCTGGGCATTAGACGATATTTCTTTTGAGGTAAAGAAAGGAGAGACTCTCGGAATTATTGGTCCTAACGGTTCGGGCAAAACAACGCTCTTAAAGATGCTTAACGGCATCTTTTGGCCGGATAAAGGCAAGATCACAGTCAGAGGTAGAGTTGGCGCTCTTATCGCAGTAGGAGCAGGTTTTCATCCTATGCTTACAGGCAGAGAAAACATATACATAAATGGCGCAATTCTTGGAATGGGTAAAAAAGAGATAGATAAAAAATTTGATGAGATTATTGCATTTGCAGATATAGGCGATTTCCTTGACACTCCGGTAAAGTTTTATTCGTCAGGTATGTTTGTTAGACTAGGTTTTGCCGTTGCCGTGCACTGTGAGCCGGATATTTTGCTGGTGGATGAGGTGTTGGCGGTTGGGGATGTAGGATTTCGTGCGAAATGTTATAACAAGATAGCGAAATTACAAAATAGTTGTGCAGTAATATTAGTCTCTCACGCTATGCCACAGATAAGCAGATTATGTTCTAAAGCTGTTGTTATGCATCACGGGAAAGATAAATTTCACAGCAATAATGTACCTAAAGCGATAGAAGAGTATCTTGGTTTATTTGATTCCGTAGAGAGAAGAATAATGAAATTTGGAGATTCAAGAATTACAAATATAAAGTTGTCAGCAAGGAAGATTGATGATCACTACGAAATAATATTTGGTGAAGATCTCACAATTCAATTAGATGCAAGTATTGAACAAAAATTTAAGAAGCTGGAAGTTAATATTACGATTCTTTCATATGGGGTGGAAACTGTAGCACAATGCAATTCAAAATATAACAATATCGAGGTAGTAAATCTTTACCCGCAAACACATGTTTCAGTTAAGATACCTAATTTAAACTTAAACCCTGGAAACTATTATATATCAGTAGCTATAGTTGATGCGGTGACCAATGATATTTTATGCTGGCACCATGCTTCAATAAAGTTAAAGATGATTGGAAACTTTTTTGGAGGGGCACCAATACAATTTGTGGGGGAATGGAATATTACGAAATTTTAGATGTTTATTTCAGAAAAGTGACAAAAAGGAGGATTATGATGATACTTAAGAATATGGCAAATGTTCTACCACACTTTTTGTATGTTTATCTCCGTAAAAAATTCTATTCTAACCGCCCCTCAAGCAATATCTTGACGAATTTTATAAAATTCTTTAACGTTCAGTATCCAAATTTCAAAATTAAGATGTTAGATATTGGTGCAAGAGATGGCCTTCCTGGGTGGGGTCTAATTCTCAAACACTTAAATAATTTTTATCTAGAAGGTATAGAACCAGATAAGAGAGAAGCACAAGTAATTCTTGATTCGCCAAACTATGGGCCTTATCAGAAAGTTCACACCGTGAGTCTTTCTAATAAGGAAGGTCCTTCAAATTTCTATGTAACGAAAAAGTTAGGTTGTAGTTCCATTCATAAACCGAACTTAAAAAATCTTACAAATAGGACTATTTGTCCATGGTTTGAGATACAGAAAACAATTGAAATTCAAACGACTAAGTTAAGTACACTTTATCCAAATAGGGATTTGACTTTATAAAAATGGATATCCAAGGAGCTGAATATGAAGCTATAAAAGGGGGAGAGCACATCTTTCAAAATGCGATTGGTATTTCGTTTGAAGCACACTTCTTTGAGGTATATGAGAATCAAAAACTATTTTCCCACCTGCATAATTGGTGTACAAATAATAATTTTCGATTGATTTATTTGCGGTTAACCAGCAGAGAAAATTTTGACGGAGAAGTCGGAGAGGCTGCAGAGTGTGCATACATTAAAATACCTGATTTTATAGAGGATAAGGAAAGTTTTTTAAAACGAGTGCTCTTTGCTTTGTTATGGAATAACAATGATTATGTCGAATTTTTGTTAAGAAATTATGGTAGTGTTTTTCTCTCCAAAACTGAAGAAAACATAATTATTCAAAAGTTAAATATTGAGATGAAGGCTAAAAGATCCTTGGGCTGTTCGAAAAATTATTGTAACGGAGAAGGGTATGAAAGGAGAGTAAACCATGGGTGTTGAGACAACTGATTACCAACTTTTAGAAAAGTGTCTGGAAATTTTGACGCCATCTGCCGTATTGGATTACATCGAGCAACATACGCCTGTTGACTGTGTTAAGCTGGCATGCGGCTTTGGCCCACTGGCATCTGTTGCACCGGACTTGGTGCAGGGAATACTTGATAAAATGGATTATGTTTTTCGGGAAGGCGGAAAAAGATTGCCAACAGGCAGGAAGGTTTTAAGCAGTTTTGAAGAACTGGCTCAAATCAATAAGCCGGTTATTGTAATTTTTCTAGGACTGGGTCCGATACGTTTTCAGGAAACTCCCCTAGCGAAGAAGTTGCACAAGTCATTAGGCTCAAAATTCATTAAAAGCCTTGACCCTGTGAATGCTCTCAGTGCAGAATTGATCACAAAACATTGTCCAGAAATTATCCGTCTTTTTTTTCGGGAGAATCGACAGCCAAAGATATCCTTTGTTATACTTTCCGGTCTGAATAATAGTAAGGTTCTTGACGAGATGCTGGCTTCTTTCTCTGCTAAAACTCCACCCAAATCGGATATCGAGATAATCGTTATCGTCAATGGCTCTACTGACGAGAGCGTTGAAGTTCCGCATCGCCATTTAGAAGCCGGATATGACTATCGTGTAGTACGCCTGCCCGAGAATCTGGGCATTGCAGGTGGATATAACGAAGGTATTGCCTTGGCTCGCGGCAAATATATATGTCTTTTGCAGGATGATGTTTTGTTTAAACAGAAAGACTGGCACAGGGAATTAGCCCATTACCTTGATATATACCCTGAGATTGGAGTTATGGGAGGACAGCAGGCTCGTTTCTATTTCCGTCTGGATGAGCCGCACCATGCGTTTGAACCTCCTTATCTTAGTGTAGGCGGTGACGACTGGCCTCCTTTGAGTAAGTTTCTGGTTAGGGTCGATTCGGCACTTTGTATGGCGGTTATGTTCCGTAAGAAACTCGGGTTTTACGACGAAAGATTTTTACCTAATGGTCTCGAAGATATCGCATTTAGCTTCAAGGCTAGAAAAGAGGGTTGGGCTGTTTACGCCACACAGGTTGGCGTTAAACACGAACTTGGCGGCGAGCGGAGTGCTACTCATAAAAACGAAAAAAGTGATATATTTACAAACAAACTCAGGCGATTGTTAAGAAAGCGATTAAGTATGGCTGATGAACCGAAACCAGATCCTAAAAAAGAAGCTTCGAAAAGGTTGAGCCGAGCTTATCATTGTCAGTTGTTTATGCAGGAGTACGGGGATATGTTGCGCGAATTGCCGGCTGGACGGGAAAGTATTACTCTTGATAAAATTGAAGAAAATATTGAAACATTGCCTAAAAACTGGCAGAGGAGGAGTGAATAATATTATGGGTAGTAATAAAAACAAAAATAATTCTGCACTTGACCAGATTACTGTTCTTATTCCTGCTGCTGGAAATGTAAGCGAACAGTTATCCCCTCTGATCCAGCGCTCTTCCTCAGCCATGATGCCTCTCAATGGTAAACCGGTAATATTTTGGACTCTCGATTATTTGCGCCAACAGGGTTTCCATCAAATTAAAATCGCAGTGCGGGATCAGGACTCAATAGTAAAACGATTTGTTGAAACTATTTTCCAGGATTCCATGGATCTGGAATTTATTGTGCCAGACCAAGATAGAGGGGTTGGCTATACAGTTCTTCGGCTGGCTGAGAAAGTTAACACATCTAAGACTCTGATTGTTTTGGGTGATACATTTTTTCAATTTCCAAATCCAGAACTTGCCTTTGTGGACAACTCATTTCTTTTGGTCAGCCCTGTGGAAGAATATTCTCGGTGGTGCTTAGCTGAAAGAGATAAAAACCAACGTGCCAAGCGCTTCATAGACAAATCTGAAGAGTATAATGGGCAGGGTGAGGCTCTGATTGGAGTTTATGCCTTTCATAACATAGGTGCTTTTCAGAAGAGTTTGAGAACTGTATGGGCAGAAAAATCTACTGCTGGAGAGAGGTTTGAATTAAGCAGTGCATTGGAACTTTACAACCAATCCAATCCAATGTTGTGTATAACCTGTCAAGAATGGTTTGACTGCGGGCATCTTGATAATCTCATCAAATCCAAGCGAAAAATGTTACAAGTGCGCAACTTTAATGAAATTACGTTCAATGAAGAACTTGGAACGATTACCAAAAAAAGTGAAGATCTGAATAAATTTGTTAACGAGATTCAGTATTATAGTTTGATTCCAGAAAGTCTACGCATGCTTTTTCCGCGAATTGTACGCAGCAACTGTCACGGATCTGAACCCTTTATAGAAATGGAATACTATGGTTACCCTACCCTGACTGAACTTTTTGTTTTCGAATATCTAGATCCCAATCTTTGGCAGAAAATCTTTCGGCATTTATTTGCAATCCTTAAGCTTATGAAACAATATCGCCGTCCTGCCGACCGTTGGAGCTATAAAAATATGTATGTTCAGAGAATTGAAGAAAGGACGCGCCGGCTGGCTGAGTCCAGCACACAACTTGCATCAATTCTGTATGGAGACAAAATAATAAAAATAAACGAGATAAACTGCCGACGGTTTTCATCACTTTGGCCAGAAGCAAAACTGCGTTTCCAACAAATGATGACAGAAGACGACTTTTCGGTCATTCATGGAGATATGTGTTTTTCTAATGTCCTCTATGATTTAAACAGTGACTTGTGTAAATTTATTGACCCGCGCGGAAGTTTTGGCCATCCAGGGGTTTATGGCGACCCACGTTACGATGTAGCCAAACTCTATCATTCGGCTCACGGGCTTTATGATTTCATCATTAATGATCTTTTTTCTGTGCAAGGTAGTGATGATGAATTTCAGTTTACTATTTTCGTGGATAAGCATATTAACATAGTTTGTGAAGCCCTTTTCGGAGTTTTCGAGAAGGATTTTAAGAGAAGCGAAATTCTTCTTATTGAAGGAATGCTTTTCCTGACAATGGGTGTTTTTCATACGGACAAGCCAGAAAGACAGAAGGCTATGTTGTTGCGCGGACTGCAAATTTGGAACGAAATCTTTGAAAAAGATTGGAGGATAAAAAAGTGAATGTTGTCATTCCCATGGCTGGTCTTGGAACGCGTTTTAAAGACGCTGGTTTTAAGGTGCCAAAACCGTTGATAGATGTACTTGGTAAGCCTATGTATTATTGGGCTGTGAGCAGTTTGCCCCTTGATTCCTGCACCAGATTAATTTTTATCGCCTTAACTGAACACCTTGACAATCTAGGTCTTCGAGAAGATATCCAGCGCAGATATAGCCAATATGATTTGGAAATTATATCGGTAGCTGAACCCACAGCCGGTCAAGCATGTACAGTTCTTCTAGCAAAGGAATTTATTGACAATGACATGCCACTTATAATCCATAACGTAGATACATATTTTGTTTCTAATTTGGCGCGTTCACTGAAGGAGACGCCTTTCACAGACGGGATTATATCTGTTTTTGAAGACACTAATCCAAAATGGAGTTTTGTCCGCATCGATGAGAGCGGTCAAGTTCAGGAGGTTGCTGAAAAAAAGCCGATTTCTAATCTGGCGACAACAGGTATGTATTATTTTGGATCAGGAAAAAGCTATGTCAGTGCAGTGGAGGAAATGATCAAAAAGAATATACGTGTTAACAATGAGTTTTATATCTCTTCTGCTTACAACATCCTTATCCAGCAGGGTGCGAAAATAGGAGTTGATTACGCTTCCGAGGTGTATTGCTTTGGTACGCCAGAGGATTTCAATAATTCTGTGTACCGTCTGCAGTTACAATTTCGCTCGCGTGAGAAAGGGGGACAGACAATGGAAAAGGAACACATTATTGTTATGGACATTGATAGTTGTTTATGCGAGAAAAAAGAGAAATGGAAATCATACTCCGAACTGAAACCGGTTAACGCTATCCTTGAGAGGTTAAGAGAATATAAAAGGAAGGGATTCCATATTATTCTCTATACTAGTAGAAACATGAATACTTTTGAGTGCAATATAGGAAAAATAAATGCGAATACCGCAAAAATTATCCTTGATTGGTTAGAGAAATATAACATACCTTATGACGAAATCTATTTTGGCAAACCTTGGTGTGGATTTAAAGGTTTTTATGTTGATGATAAGGCGATAAGACCCAGCGAATTCTTATCAAATGATTATGATGAAATTGTCACGTTATTAAATGAAGAAAAAAAATGAGGCTGGATCTATTGCGATAACCACTGTCAAGAACATAAAAAAGCAAGGACTTTGCGTTGGTTGTGGTCTTTGCGCTGCGTTTTGTCCAGAGCAGGCAATTGCCATGCATTGGGGGCAAGACCTGACGTGGATTCCACGAACGGATGAAACAAAATGCACGGACTGTGGTCAGTGTTACAAAATATGTCCAAATACACCAGAATGTATCAGCGAATATGCGATGGCTGCCGCTAAGGCGGGTGAACGTTTTGGATTGCCAGAGACAGCCCAGTATTTTATCGCCTATGATCTGAATCCTGAAAATCGAATTCGAAGTACTTCGGGTGGTGCACTTAATTTAATCATCATGCATCTTCTTGAAAGCGGGAAAATTGATGGTGTAATTGCATCTGTTCCAGTAATGGCGCCAATAGGTAAGCCACACTACGAATTGAAAGTTATACGCTCGGTTAAAGAATTAGATAGAGCGCGAAGCTCACATTACCATCCGTTGAGTTACGATAGGATTATTAGAGAAGTAGAGAGAAGTTCGGGTCAATATGCACTCGTAGGTGTGCCCTGTGTCATTCGAGGAATAAAGCGATTGCCAAAGAAATTCCAGAGCAAAATTAGCTACACATTTAGCCTTGTATGCAGCCATAATGTTACAGGACAATTTCTGGATTGTTTGGCAAAGCAGGAAGGCGTACTTGAAGAAGAGCCCTATATCTCTGATCTTAGAGATAAAATTGGGGGTATTCAAGATGCCAACAACTTTAATAATTATTTTAGATTAGCTAATAGAGAAATTCGACGCAACCGCTTTAAAACTGCATTTACAGACATGTGGCGAAACTATTTCTTTGCACATGAAGCGTGTCTATATTGTCCAGATTTTTATGGTGTAGATGCTGATTTATCGGTAAAAGATGCATGGGGACGTTTAAGTGTGGACCCGTTGGGTATTTCGCTTTTGATAGTTAGGAATCCTGAATTAGTTGCCACATTAAAGGAGATGGCTGACGGCAATAAAATCTTCATTAAATCCTGTGACGCAGATGAAGTGTTTCAATCCCAGACAACAACAGCTAGATTCAAGCATATTGAAGTGCGTGATCGGTTGGTCTGGAAATCTGCAATACGGCAAGAGTTATTAAAAAGCAACTATCCTTTGGGCACGTCACGCCGATGGTGGAAGAAAAGTTCGCGTATATATTGGCAATTTCGCATGATGATGAGTGTATCAAATTTCTTCTACACTCATTGGGGGCGTGTGCCTGTGCGTAAGATTATAAAATTCGCTCATATCTCAGCCTATTTAAATCCCCTCAATTATGTTAGAAAATCACTAAAATTATTAATAACACTCAAAAAGTGCATTTATCCTCTTGCATATATAATAAAACCCTTTTTAAAACATCCTTTGACAATACCTCCAAAACACAAGAAAATAAACAACATTCGTGTTTTAATAGCAGGAGGTTATGGTTATCGAAACACAGGTGATGAAGCACAACTTGGAACCGTTATATCACATTGGAAACGTTTATGTCCCAATGTCAAATTGACAATACTGTCTCCAGACCCAGAATATACGGAGAAAGAGCATGGTGAACATTCGGAATTGGCACCAAGGGTTGCTCTTTTTGATGCAAACAGAAACAGTGATTATGGTAGCTCAAATTTTTGGTTTAGATGGAAATTTCGTTGGATTAAACCTCACATGTTATTTCTCGCTAAGTTGTATAGCAAACATTTACCATTAATCGGAGCTTATCCACATGAAATGCATCTATTAAATCTTATTGCTAATGCAGATGTTTTGCACTTGTCAGGCGGCGGATATTTAACAGGGATGACTTTAAGCCGTCTCTGGGATAATATGTTACTTATTCGCATAGCTCATCTTCTTAATACCCCTGTTATTCTTTCTGGACAAACAATAGGTATTTTCAAGGATAAGATGAGCAAAAAATTAGCTCGCTGGGGTTTAAAGAAGGCGAAATTAATTTATCTTCGAGATCCAGAAGGTTCAATGGCAGATATTCACTCCATCGGAATAAAAGGTTCACATATAAAATCTACTTTTGATGATGCATTGTTTTGTGAAGTGGCTGGTAAAGAAAGCATTGATGAATGCTTAAAGAAAAATGGAATTGACCCGAAAGATAAATACGTTGTAGTTAATGTTCATTATTGGGGGCAAAACCAAGCTGACTCACGCCTGGTAATAGAACGATTTGCCCGAATATGTGACTATATTGTATCTAGTTATAAGATGCGAATAGTATTTATCCCTATGCACTCTTCAGATGTAAATTCTATGAAAGAAGTAAAATCGAAAATGACAAATGAGTCTACAGTAATTTATTATAATTACGATTATCGGCTAACAAAAGGTATTATAAGCCGGGCTGAGTTGTGCCTGGCGATGAAACACCACACAATTATATTTGCTATGAGTACAGGAGTTCCTACTATTGCTATAGCTCTTGACGACTATTACATTAGGAAAAATTTAGGTGCCCTAAAATTATTCAATCAAGAAAGATGGTTGGTGGATCGGGAAGACTTATTTTTTTCTGGTATTTTAGAAAATATGCTAGATAATTGTTTCAACGAGATTCAAGAACAAAAATCCTTAATTTCTTCTCGTTTAAAAAAGATGCAAAAGCAAGATGGTGAAGTAATTCAAAGGTTTCTTAAAGAAAATCCAGAAGGATTTGTATCCGATTTTAGTAAATTAGACCCTAAATCGTGAATAGAAAATGGAGTCTGCGCCAACAGGCGAAAAGTTATTTATCATTGGCTATAAAGAGCATAAGGTGTATTAGAAAAAGAATATTTAAAGGAATGAATATGAAGTACTCAGTTTTCGCCATTGGTAAAAGAATACTTAATAGAATATGGCCAAGAAAGAAGATAATTTTTTTAGATTGGTACAAATGGGTTAATGCTCCCTTTAGAGAAATCTTCCGAAAAAATATTTCGTTAAGACTGGAATTTCGAACCTTACATTTTAACAAATCGTATGTTGAGAGTTTAGTTAATTCTTCAAAGATATTAAAATGTTTTTGGAAGAGAAATGAAATAAAAGATTATAAATTTTTAACTTACGATAATCTAAATTTATGGGAACTAAGTAAATCATCAATTTTTGTCAAACTAACGAGATGTACTATTGAATTAGAAGACGATTTTAAAGAAATAAAGGATTGCTTTTCTCGGGCTATCCACTTTATAGAATGTTTTAAAAAGTTATACAACATAGAAAAACCATACGCTATTTTAGTAGAGCAGGGATTGCAGTATGACAGCCGCGTAGCAGTAGAAGTAGCTAGGAGGCTGAGAATCAAGACAGTGGCTATAGAGAACTCCTTTATCAAAGATTTAATATTTATAGATAATTTGACCGGGGCAATATGTAACCGCCATACTTTATCGAGAGTTGCCTGGGATAGAATTAAGGCTCGAGAATTATCAGAGGAGCAAATAGGGAAGTTAAAAGAACTCTGGAACAATTATACTACTCAAATACCACAAGCTTCCAGAGATAATTTAGAAACGATACGAAATAAGCTCAAAATAGACCCCAATAAAAAAATCGCTTTATTAATCGGTCAGGTAATCACCGACGGTGTTATGGCTATGGATTCATATATTTACAAAGACAGCATAGATTTTATTAAAGATACAATTAAATTATTTAGACAACATTCTGAATATCACCTTATAATAAGATTACATCCCAAAGAATCCTATGGAGCGGATTGGATAGGTCGCCCTTACAATAACATTGCCTTAAAGAGATTGAAGAAATTGAAGTTGGATCAAGAAAAGAATGTTTCTATTGTCCATTCTTTAGAAGTAAATACCTATTCCTTAATGGAGATAGCAAGTTTTGCCATTACCATTAATTCACAGGCCGGACTAGAAATGTTGGCTAAATATAAGCCTGTTATTGTGCTGGGAGACGCTTTCTATGCTAAAAAAGGTTTTACCTATGATGTAAATTACAGAGAGACTTACCCAGTGGTGCTTAAAAAAATAATAGATAATCCGATACTTTCTAAAAGGCAAAGAATGGATATTGATAAATTCTTATATTATATGATATTTGAATATCTCTTTCCAAGTAATTTGGAAGGCTGCGGCAAAAAAATGGAAAAGATGTTTAACTAACTAATCCGATGAGAGATAAGTGAGATAGGATTGAGGATTGTGAATAATGTCCAAAGTTAGCGTCATAATGAGTGTTTATAATGGAGAGAAATATCTAAAAATAGCGATTGAGAGTATTCTCAATCAGACCTTTGAAAATTTTGAATTTATTATTATAAATGATGGCTCTACTGATAAAACAGAAGATATTATAAAAAAGTTTATGAGGAAAGATGAGAGAATATGTCTAATAAATAATGAAAGGAATGTTGAACGAGCGGAATCTAGAAATAAAGGTATAAAATTGTCAAAGGGCAAATATATTGCAATGATGGATGCAGATGACATTTCTTTACCTCAAAGGTTAGAGAAAGAAATTAAGTTCTTAGATAATAATCCTAAAATTGGACTTGTAGGTAGCTGGCAACAAATAAAGATTGACGAAAATAATGAGTTTTTAGGAATAAATCAATTCCCAACAACTGATAAGGAAATTAAAAAACGGCTTATTACGAATAATAAATTTTTTCTTTCTTCTATTATGTTAAGAAAGGAATGCATAGAAAAAGTAGGAGGATTTAGAGAAGAATTTATTCCAGCGGAAGACTACGATATGTGGTTGCGAATTTCGGAGGAATATGAAGTGGCAAATATTCCTGAGCCTCTTGCAAAATATAGAACCTATTTCAACTCCTCGTCTGTGCAAAGAAAATGGGAGCAAGAGAGATATGCTCAATTAGTAAGGGAATTAGCAAAAGAAAGAAGAGAATTGGGAGAAGACAGTTTGCAAATTGGAGATAAAAGTAAAATAAATAAGATTTTAAAAGACCTATCTTCTTTATCTTGGATAGAAAAAAGGCGATTTACAGCTAATACATTTTATGGATACGGAAGTTATTTATTTTACAATACCAATTCAAAGAAAAGAGTAAAGAAGTGGATAAAACGAGCACTTTTATTTTATCCATTTGTTAGTTTAAATGCCTGGCGAATACTGGCCAAATGTTATTTGCCTTCTTCTGTTGTAGAGATGATAAAAAAAGTAAAAAACAGGTGGTGTCGTGAAAGATAAAAAGTGGAAGATAGGTTTTTATACCAACTCCGGACTTGAAAAACCGGGAGGAGGAGAGGTTTATTTAAAAAGTATTTTAGAACATATTGATTATAATAAATATGAAATAAAATTCTTTTGTGCTGATTCTATATTAGCTTCATTTTATAAGGATTCTGACAATTTTTCTAAAATTGCTTTTGCATATTTTAGGAATCCATTTAATTCTAAACTTGATAAGAATCAAAAATATTCAAAAAGCAAAACATCTCGCAAAAAACATTTTAAAAACTCAATCCTAAAAATTTGGAATAAGTTGCCTCAAGGGAATTTGAAGTCTGCCATTAATGAAATCTGGAAGATTAAAAAACTAAAAAACTATTTTTCGACCTTCGATGTAGATTTGTTGCATATCAACGGGATGGATACAAAAGCAGTAATTGCTGCTAAACTCGCTGGAATACAAGTAATTATATCAACCTGTCACCTACTTCCCTTTTCTCATAAACAAGATGGGATAGTTCAAAAGTTACTGAGATATCTGGCGAATCGTTCTCTTATAAAAACAATATATGATGCAGATGCAGTAAGAGATATTTGGGTAAAAGAGAAAAAAATGGATAAAAGTAAAAATAAAGTTATTTATAATGGTGTAGATATATTTAAATTTAAATATAGTGCAAATACTAATAAAAGTTCGTTCAGTAATTTGAATATTGGACATCAAAAGATAATAATAGGTATTACAGCCAGGCTTTATCCTATAAAAGGTCATATCTATCTCCTGAAAGCAATCCCGAAAATAGTGAAGAGAGTAAAAAATATAAAGTTCTTGTTTGTCGGAGATGGGCCTTTAAAGACTGAACTAATAAAAGAAGCTAAAAGAATGGGAATATCAAACTATGTTCTTTTTTTGGGACATATAGAGAATATGACCCAAGTAATAAATTTATACGATATAGCAGTGTTGCCTTCTATCGGAGAATCGCTTCCGATTAGTAATCTTGAGGCAATGGCTTGCGGAAAACCGGTAGTTGCTACAGATGTAGGGGGAGTTAGTGAGGTTGTTGTGGATGGAGAGACAGGAATAATTGTTTCTCCTGGGAACTCTGAAGAATTAGCTAATGCCATTATTGAATTAGCAATAAATGAAGAGAAAAGAGTTGCTATGGGCAAAGCAGGAAGAAAAAGGGTGGAAAAATATTTCACAGAAGAGGTAATGTTAAATAAAACTTTTTCTGTTTATGATGAGTTGTTAGAATCTTCTGAAACGTTGAAGGGACAAAAATGCGTATAGCATTTGATGGAAAAGCAGTAATTGATCGTGGTGGTGCTGGTAGATATGCAGTGAATTTGATTGAAAATCTATTAAAAATTGATAATTGCAATGAATATAAATTTTTATTTAATTCAGTAAGGGGTAATATATCGGAATTACCGGAAGTTTTAAATAATAAAATTAAAAGTATAATAGGCAGATACCCGAATCTTTTTGGAAGTGCTCATTTTTTAAGTCCGTATAAAAGGAATTACCCTTTTTTACTCCGCAGAGAAAAGATAGACATTTTCCACGGTTTATTTAGTATGCCCGTTTTTTCTAAAAGCACTAAATCAATTGTGACCCTTCATGATATAACACCGGTGTTATCACCAGACTTATTTAACAAAGATTTATTAAGAGTCCGGGCTAAGAAAATTAAATTGGCTTTAAATTCTGATTTTATCATAGCTCCATCAAATTATTCAAAAAATACGATTATAAATCAATTCAATATCTCAGATAGGAAGATTAAAGTAATTTACGAAGGAATAAGCGATATATTTTCTCCGATTCCGAAAGATATCGCTCAAAGATTTATTAAGGACAAATATAACATTGAGAATAAGTTTATCCTTAATGTAGGGTTATTTTTACAATATAAAAACAAAGAAAATCTTGTAAAAGCCTATCATTGCCTAATTAAGAATACTGAAATTGGACATGATTTAGTTTTAATAGGTTCTAAAAATAATGAGTTTGAAAATATCCAAAAACTTGTAAAGGAATTAAACATTATGGATAAAGCAATATTTACTGGATTTGTTCCCGATGAAGATTTGTCCTATTTTTACAGTGCGGCAGATTTATTTGTTTTTCCTTCATGGGCAGAAGGATTTGGGTTTCCCCCTTTGGAATCTATGGCTTGTGGGACTCCTGTGGTAGCCTCAAACAGCACTTCAATTCCAGAAGTTACAGGAGATGCTGCAGTGTTGGTGAATCCAGCCAATGTAGATGAGATTGCTGAGAAAATGTTATTAGTTATTAAAAATGAAAGATTACAAGAGGAATTAAGAGAAAAGGGCTTAAAAAGGGCAAAATGTTTTTCATGGAGGAAAACGGCAGAAGAAACCTTAGAGTTGTACAAACAGGTATGTAATTCTTAAAAAACTTAGGTAAAAATGATAAACGTTACTGTTAATAGTCAATTAAAACAAAATACCATCATAGGCTTATTTGCGTTACTGCTTGCTTATTTATTAGTTTCACATTCGCCATTATTATTTGTATTTGCAATTGGAGCTATAGTATCTGCATTTCTAATATTTCAATATCCAGAATCTTTCTTTGGGCTTTGGATGGGGGGCATGTTTAATCCTTTGTTCTATTTTTATCCTTTCTTAGGTTCTTTGAGGGGGTGGAGCTATATTCCTCTTATTGGAGTAGCTTTTTATGTTTTAAAAACCAAAAAAAGATTGTTTCCAGTGTTGAATCCTATGATTATTCTTCAATTTGTTTTTCTGGCATTATTATCTCTTGGAATATTGTGGACCCCGGATAAAAGTTATGGAATAACAAAAACTCATCACTTTTTATCTTTAAATATAGTTTCTTTTATTAGTGTATTCTATTTTTTGAATGATACTGAGAAGTTGAAAAAACTTGCTTATTCAATAGCAATTGGTGGAATATTTATGACTCTGAGCGGGTATTATTTTTTACATATTGGTGCGTTTGAAAAGGGTTGGCTAGGAGCATTTACTGCCGGTTCAATTAGCTATGGTAGAATTGCAGGTGCATCGGCTATTTTTATAATCGGATATCTATGTTTTGGAAGATTGAATACATTTAAGAAATCTTTGGCTATCACTCTTATGTTACTTTTATTATTAGCTAGCATCCTCTGCGGACAAAGAGGTGTGTTAATTGCGCTTGTTATAGGAATATTTGTACTATTTTTCTCCAGGTTAAATTTTAAGAATAAACGAAGTATTGTAAAAATATTTGTTTGGTTTTTTCTCGCAATAGCATCATTAACTCTACTCTTTCACTATCTACCGGAAGAAAGAATATGGAGATATACGCAAATGTGGCAAAATCCAACAGAGGACCCTGGCTTTAAAGCCAGAATAGAACTTTTTAGGCGGGGTATGGAACTTTTTTCTACCTCTCCTATTATCGGAATTGGAACAGGAGGATATCGAAAGTTAGGTATAGGTAATATCTGGATACATAATATCTTTTTAGAAACAATGGTTGAGTGGGGTATTATAGGTTTAACAATTTTTTGTCTCTTTATTTTTCTGACTTCTAAATACGCCCTTAAGGTAATTAGAAATTCGGAAATCCCAGCATCAATTAGAAACCTAATTGCTATTTTATTCAGTTGTTTTGTGTTTTATTTAGCAGCAGCTCAGGTAAGTTCTAATATAATTGGTAACACACCAATTTGGCTTTTCTCAGGGTTAATTTGTGCTTTTTATTTTGGTTTGATTAGAAATAAAAAAGAAAAGGTAAGTTAAATGAGAAACGAAACTATTCTTTGTTTTGGATATGCACCAAATTGGGAATTCTGGCGCCAGGACCATGAGGTTATGCTTCTTTTGTCTAAAAACAACAAGGTGGTATATGTAACCAAACAATTAGGATATTCCGAGCATAAAGTAATAAAAAAAAATATGGGGGATGAAACTTTGAAGAATGCGGAACTGGAATGGATAAATGCTAATTTAGTTGTGGTTTCTCCACCTCTAAGATTTCCAAGAGGAACACCTATTCCCTCTGCTAAAATAAAAAATTTATATGCATATATGTCAATTATTGCAAGTAAGAAATTATTGAAAATTAAGATAAAAAAGGTGCTTAATAAGTTAAAACTTAAACCCACTGTTTTTTGGTGTTATGACCCTTTTGACTTACCTATGGCAGGTCATTTTGGAGAGAAAATAAAATGCTATAGAGTATATGACGAGGTTAGTTTATTCCCGGGTTGTAAACCATTTAAAAATGCAGTAGAAGATATGGAAAAGAAATATATTAAAAAAATAGATTTTGTATTCGCTTCTTCTCGCTTTCAGTATGAAAAAAGAAAAAGTTTGAATTCTAATACATTTTTTATTCCTAACGCTTGTAATTTTAACCATTTCAATAAAGTTTTAACTAACAATCTTTCTATTCCGGAAGATATGAAAGCAATTCCACGTCCTATAATTGGTTTTGTTGGGAAAATGGATAACAGGTTAGATATTGAAATTATTGATTTGTTGTCAGTTTCCCATCCGGAATGGTCTATTGTTTTTATTGGATGGGGAGATAAAATTGTTACTGATAAGATAAAAATGAATCAGCGTAGCAATATATATATATTAGGAGCGAAAGAATTTGATGTAATCCCAAACTATGTTAAAGATATTGATGTATCAATAATTCCGTATATATTATCTGAGTCAACAAAAACAATGTATCCCTGGAAATTACATGAACATCTGGCAGCAGGGAAATCAATCGTGTGTACAAATCTTCCGGAAGTAAAACCATTTGAGAATGTAATTAGAATTGCTAAATCAAAAGAAGAGTTTGTGCGATACGTAGAGGAAGAGTTGATGTCAAATCGCCAGGAGAAAATAGAAAAAATAGTGGAAGTAGCTAGAGAGAATACCTGGGAGAATAGAATTAGAGAGATGGAGAAAATAATTCAGAGAAAATAAAATGATAAATTTTATAACACCATACAAGGACATGAGTCCCCAAGGTGCTGGGGTGACGGAACGGCTTGAATTCTGGCGTGCCATTAAAAGGAAATATTCTGATGCTAATTGGTTTCATACTAATCCTCAGGTTGGCTCAAAATTTTTGAAGATATGGAAAACTCCAATTCAACTACATAGATTTATCCAACAGGTAAAAAAAAGTGAAAATAAAAATTTTATTTTTATTTATCCTAGTTTCCCTGCAATACCCTACCTTTCTATTTTTAGAATGAAAATTGCTACCAGAATCTTTAATTTTATAAAAGATGAAGCAAATAAACGGGGTGGACATATAGGAATTAGAGTGACTGACTTGCCCCGCTTAGCAGGAAATGGTACAATAAAACCATTAAGAGTAAGGTTCAAACCTGATAAATTAAAAGAATTTGAAAAGATGTTAATGGATAAGGCTGATATCGTTTGGGTAACTTCACAGTCTCAAATAGACTGGTTATCTAAAGATGTAAATCTGCCCAAAGATAAACTCAGCCTTTCAATAAATGGAACACAGGAAAACGTGAAAGATGCATCTCCTATAAATTTAGATGATGTTGCGCATTTTCGCTTTGTATATTCAGGAGTACTTAAAAAAAATAAAAATATTGAATGGCTTATAAAAGAATTTTTAAAAATTGCTGATAATACTTCTGTAATTCTTTATTTAACCGGGCCTTTTGGGAATTGGATAAATAGAGAATATGATCATCCCAAAGTTAAATATCTCGGTAATTTACCTACACCTAAAGATGTAGCTGAGGTAGTAAAATCCTGCGATGTGGGATTAATTGTATATGCACGGGATGCTTTTTCTGACCTGATGTGCCCCAATAAACTTTCTTTCTATATTACATGTGTGACACCAATTTTAACCACAGATATTGAGGAAACTGCCCGGCAGGTAAGAGAATTAAATATAGGCACTGTTGCACCCCTGAAAGATTTTGCTGATGCTATGCGTGAATTAATAAATAAAAAAGAAGTTTTATCTACTTGGAGAAAGAATATGGCTTCCGTACGAGAAGAATTTTTCTGGCCCAGAATTTACGAAAAGGCATTAAATGAATTTGAGAGGTTATAATAAAAAATCTATATGTATCATAAAATTGGGGGCGGTAGGAGATGTACTGCGAACAACTCCTATCCTTAGAGCACTGCAAGATTTTGAGATTACTTGGATAACCAGTGATGAATCTTATCCAATTTTGGAAGGCAACCCAATGATTGACAACCTTATTCTTGTTTCAAATGTATCAAAGTTGTCCAGATTGGATACAGTCTATAATTTTGATGAGGATGAAAAGGCATGCAGGCTTGCTGAAAAACTATTGGCTAAAACTAAAAAAGGTTATGGATGGAAAAATGGGGAATTCTATCCTTTTAATAAAGATGCTGAATACGCTTATAGATTAAGCCACGACGATACTCTTAAGTTTGAATTAAATAAGAAGACATACCAGCAAATAGTATTCGAAATGGCAGGCTTAATCTGGAGAGAAGAAGACTATGTTTTAGGTTATAAACCGACAAGTAAAGTTGTCCATCCGGTAGGCATAAATTATATGGTTGGGAGAAAATTTCCTAATAAACTATGGCTACATTGGGAAGAACTAAAGCGAATGATTCCTTCAGCCTCTATGCAGAAAATGTTTAACAATATAAAAGATTACATTGATTGGATAAATAGTTGTGAGGTTGTTGTAACCAGTGATTCTCTCGGAATGCATATTGCTTTAGCCTTAAAGAAAAAAGTAATTGCTCTTATGGGGTGTACAAGCAGTGCAGAAATTGAAATGTATGGCAGAGGAATAAAGCTTTCAGCAGGATTAGAGTGTTCGCCGTGTTATAAAAAAGAAAAATGCAACATATTTCCCTCTTGTATGGATTTGATTGCCGTAGAGAAAGTTTATAGCAAGATTCAGGAACTTTTTAAAACATAATATGTTGTTGAGACTCGATAGAATTGCATTTGAAGTAAAGGTGAGAGTTTATGGTAACGACTAAGCAAGAAGTAAAAAATTGGTATAACAAAAACTTTTACTCAGTGTTTAAAGGTTCTTCACTTTTTCTCCGAGATTATTCAATGTTTTTAAATCACCTCAATACTAAACCAGGAAAAAGAATATTGGATATAGGTTGCGGAATAGGACACTTTCTAAAAGCAGCCGAAGAAAGAGGACTTAAAACCTTCGGAATAGAGATTTCTAATAAGGCTGTAGAGATTGCACTCAAGACGACAAAAAAGTCTATTATCATGGAAGGAGAAGCAGAAAGCCTGCCTTTTGAAACACACTATTTTGATTATGTTGTTTGCTTGGGGGTATTAGAACATACTTTAAATATGCAAAAAGCAATTCAGGAGATGGTTCGTGTTGCGAAAGACGATGCTTTGTTTTGTATAATGGTACCAAATAGCGACTCATTAACTTGGAAGATCAAGAAAAATAAAGGAACAGAACAGCAGGAAATTGGTGAAAAAATGATGACCCTGAAGGAATGGATGATTTTTTTGAAAAGTAATAGATTGTTAATTAAAGAAATACATTCGGAAAAATGGTGGCCAAGCAACTTAAAAGTCAGTAATAATTTATTAGGCATAAAACAAATTCTCAAATGGTTAATTGTAAAGATGATTTGGCTTTTTCTTCCGACTAAATATGCTTATCAATTTATATTTATTTGTAAGAAATATGAGATTTAAGATTAATATGAATAAGTTAAGTATATTGATATTTTATACAGATTAAACCTAATGATGGAGAAATAGCAGAACATATAAGACCTTAGTTTCGGAGAAATTTTATGCTGGCCATACGGAATGTTACATTAACAGTTTTATTTTTCATAGGAAATTTCTTTTGGAAAATTTATTTATTTTTCAAGGATAAAGAGGTACCTACAGATGTAAAGAAAATTCTTATTATTACTACTGCAGGCATCGGGAATAATCTTCTTCTTATTCCCGCTCTTAAAAATTTAAGGAAAATATTCCCAAAATCATATATATCTGTTCTCGTTGCCAATTCAACTACTGCTGATATTTTAAGAAATATTGATGAGGTTAATAATATCATAATTTATGATGTAAGTAGAATAGCAAAAGCCCCTAGATTTATGAAGCAAAACTATAGTTTTATCCGAAACTTACACAGAGAAGGATTTGATTTAGTAATAATCCCTTATCCTCTCCAAGATATAACTACTGCTATGGTGGCATTTCTTTCCGGTTCTCGTTTTAGATTGGGTTATTCTTATCCAGCAGGGTACCTTCACAACTGTTGTTTTTTATATACTAACTGTTTGGTAGCAGGGAAACAAAAACATGAAGTTGGGATGAACCTGGATTTGATAAAGTTATTTGGGATGAGTGATTTTGATCAGGAATTTGAATTGCCCATTTCTGTAGAAGAAAAACAATTTGCACATAGATTTTTCCTTAGAGAGAAACTCTATAAAAATGATTTTGCAATTGGAATCCATCCGGGTTCTGGTTTTACGCAAAAGTATAAGCGATGGCCGTTGGAACATTTTGCCGAACTTATTAATCAGATTAGTTCAAGAAATTGTAAGATTATTCTATTTGGAGGAAAAGAGGAAATAGAACTTTTCAAAGATATAACGAAATTAACGAATGTGGAAGTAGTGAATGCAATTGGCAAGTTGACAATTATGCAGACGGCTGCAGTTATTAAAAAATGCACTCTATTTATATCTAATGATAGCGGACTTATGCATTTGGCAGCGTCTGTAAAGACTCCTACTGTTGCTATTTTTGGACCTACAAATCATATCAAAAATAAACCTTTAGGGGGTGGCCATGTTATAATTAGAAAAGGCTTATTATGCAGCCCTTGTCATAAGCAAGGTTTGACAGACCGAAATTTTAAATGTAAAAATAGAAAATGTTTTCAATTAATTTCTGTTGAGGATGTGTTAAAAGCTATTGATGTGCAACTTGATAAAATAGAAAACCGGAGACAAGTTTTAAAAAAGACTAAATGCAGTGAAAAATTATAATATTCTTTTCATAACCCCTCGTTTGGATATTGGTGGCGAGGAGTTGTCTACTATTGCCATAGCAGAAGAGTTAAAGAAAAGAGGACATAGAGTTTTTTATATGTCTAGCGGAGGGCCGCTGTTTGAGGAATTAAAAAATAAACGAATTAATTATTTAGAAGGTAAAGTTAATGGGAAGAATATTTTTGGAATTATAAGAGGTGCTTTTGCCATCGGCAAAATATTGAGAAAATATCAAATAGATATAATTCATGGCTCTGAGCCAAGAATGGCAATTATGGGGTATTTTGCGACAAAATTAATCCAGAGAAAGAAGATTAAAGTTTTATGGCACGACAGAGGAACGATGAATCATGCCTTATCAGCAAAATTGTTTAATTTTATGGCGGATTTTGTAATTACTAATTCGCGTTATGAGAAAAACGAGCTGGTAAAAAGAGGTCTAATGTCGAGCAAGGTAAAAGTTGTGCATAACAGTATGTATTTATCAATAAACGCTAATGTTTCACCAAGTTCTGTTTTTAATAATTTTAAGATTCAGATAAACAACGATCCTATTATTGGAATAACTTCAAGGCTTATTGACCGCAAGGGTCACAAATATTTCCTCGAAGCAATTCCTTATATATCAAAATATTTCAAAAACACAACATATATTGTAGTTGGAGATGGAGAATTACGGGAAGAGTTAGAGTCAAATGTTCAGAATCTGAAAGCCAATGCCAACATACGTTTTGTAGGTTACCGGCGAGATTTAGAAAGAATTTACCCATTTTTAGATATCTTAGTTGTACCTTCATTGTATGAGCCTTTAGGTAATGTTTCTATGGAAGCGATGGCATTTGGGAAACCAGTTGTAGCAAGTAATACAGGAGGCATCCCGGAAGTGGTGGAAGATGGAATCACAGGGATTCTTGTGCCTCCAAGGGATTCTAAAAAAATTGCTGAAGCAGTTATTTATTTATTGAAGAATCCCGATGTTGCTAAAAAAATGGGCGAGGCAGGAAGAAGAAAGGTTCAAAAATATTTTACTATAGATAGAGTTGGGAATGAATTGGAAGAAGTTTATGAATATGTGATGGAAAATAAAAAATGAAACAGAAATGGACATATCCTGAATATGTTAAAAAAACTCATCCAGGTGTAGTTAGGAAATTTTATAGGAAAATTTTAAATACTATTGCCCGCCTGACTGTTTTTCCACAGATAAGAATGCTTGCATATAAAATGATGGGTATGCATATAGGTGAAAATGTTTTTATCGGTCCTGATTGCTATTTTGATGATACATTCCCGGAATTAATTTATATTGAAGATGGGGTTACTATTTCTTTTCGCGTTACTATTGCGGTACATGGGGAAGCGAGAATGCGTGGCGAAAGTAAAGTATCTCCTGTTTATATACGAAAGAATGCATTTGTGGGGACAGGGGTAATTATTTTGCCGGAAGTTGAAATCGGAGAAAAAGCAGTTGTAGGAGCAGGTGCGGTTGTAACAAAAGATGTTCCTGCAGGAATAACTGTGGCAGGTGTTCCTGCGAGGGAATTAAAGTGAAAGATGAAAGTAAAATAAAAGTTTCTATAATTACACCTTGTTTTAATGAGGGAAAATATATTGGACAGTGTCTTGATTCTATTACTGCACAGGATTATCCGAAAGATAAACTTGAAGTTTTGGTTATTGATGGAAAAAGCACTGATAGAACAAGAGAAATAGTTGAAAAATATATTAAGGAATATCCTTTTATTAAATTGTTAGACAATCCTGAAAGGATTCAGACATTTGCTACAAATATAGGTATTAGAAATGCTAAAGGAAATGTGATTATAAGAATGGATGCTCATGCAGGATATCCATCTGATTATATTTCAAAATCAATTTATTGGCTTAAAAAAAGCGAGGCAGATTGTGTAGGAGGATTATGGATAACAAATCCAGGGAAAAACACTTTAATTGCTAATACTATTGCTTTTGCTCTTTCCAATCGTTTTGGTGTAGGTAATTCTTATTTCAGAATAGGTTCTAAAGAACCTAAATATGTAGATACGGTTCCATTTGGATGTTATAGAAAAGAAGTGTTTGATAGAGTCGGATTGTTTGATGAAAATTTAAATAGAACTGATGATATAGAGTTTAATTTAAGGTTGAAAAGAGCAGGCGGCAGAGTTCTTTTGGTTCCTGAAATCAAAAGTTATTATTATGCTCGGTCCGGTTTAAAATCTCTTGCTCAACAGAATTTTGGAAATGGGTTCTGGGTGATTTACAGTTTAAGGTTTGTAAAGTTACCGTTTTCTATAAGACATCTCATACCTTTTGTTTTTGTGATTACCTTATTGGGAAGTGCATTATTGACATTAATATTTAAACCTTTTGTTTATTTATTAATTCTTGCAGGAGGAAGTTATTTAATTGCAAATATATTTTTCTCGTTACAGGTTTCTTTTAAAAAAGGTTTAAAATATTTCCCTGCTCTTGTTCTGACGTTTTTCACACTTCATTTTTCTTATGGGATTGGCTCGTTATCCGGATTGATGAAGTATGCTTTTGGGAAGAGAGGGAATGGATGTTTCCAATAAGGGAATCGGCTATAATTGCCGGATGAGTAATATTTTGGCTGGAATTGAATCTCGCCCATTATGGAAACCGATGCATATGCAGCCGGTGTTTAATGATTGTAAAAACAGGTTAAATGGAGTTTTAGAAAAGTTGTTTAAACAGGGTCTCTGTCTGCCTTCAGGTTCCAATTTAAAAGAAGAAGAGTTGGAAGAAATTGTTGAAATAATAAGAGGTATTGGTGAATGATAGGGATATTAATTGCATTTGGATTGGGTTTATTGATTACACCTTTTATGGGTTTATTGGCAAAAAAGGTGGGGGTAGTAGATAATCCTGCAGGTGATGTTCTTAAAATACATAAAAAACCTATACCGTATTTGGGAGGAGCAGCAGTTTTATTATCTTTTTTAACTGGCATATTAATTGAGGTTTTTCGAGCAGGTGATTATAAATTGCTACCACTGATTTTAATTCTTTCTGCAGGAATACTGATTTTTATAGTTGGGCTTTTTGATGATATTCGCAGGGTCAATCCCAAAATCAGGATTTTATGCCATATAATTGCAGGTTGTTTTATTTTATCAGCAGGTTTTTCAATAAATATTATTCCGATTTGGTGGATATCAATGCCTCTAACCCTGTTTTATATAGCAGGTGCCATAAATGCGTTTAATATTACTGACGGGATGGACGGGTTATGTGTGGGAATTTCGCTTGTTTCATGTATTGGTTTTTTCTTTCTTGGCTTAAAGAGCAGAAATGCGCTTTTGATGGTTTTGTCTGCTATTTTGTTTATGAGTTTATTAGGGTTTCTGCCGTATAATTTCCATCCGGCAAGGATATTTTTAGGTGATGCAGGCAGCGGTTTTTTAGGGTTTATGCTGGGGGTAATGGCAGTTATGGCGACATCAAAGCCATATAACATAGCGAATTTTATTGCGCCGATATTAATTATATGTGTGCCGGTACTGGATATGGCATTCGCGATTTTAAGGCGCTTGATACAAAAGAGGGCTCTTTTTATCGGAGATAGGGATCATGTGTACGATTTATTGCTCAAGAGGGGATGGAGCCAACCGAAGGTCTGGTTTCTTATGTGTGGTATGCAGACAGTAGTTATGCTAGGAGCACTAGCAATATGAATAAACGAATCTTTCTATCACCACCGCATATGAGCGGCAAGGAATTAGAATTTGTACATGAGGCGTTTGAGAGCAATTATATCGCTCCGATTGGACCGCAGGTGGACGCGTTTGAGAAAGAGTTTGCCGAGTATGTGGGGATAAAGCATTGCGTGGCCCTCTCTAGCGGGACAGCGGCCATGCATCTGGCGCTCAGGATTTTGAGAGTGGGCCCGGGCGATGAGGTGATTGCTTCTACTTTGACCTTTATCGGAAGCGTGACACCGGTCATTTTTCAGGGGGGTGATCTTACATTTGTGGATTGTGATCGAAAAACGTGGAATATGGATCCGGATTTATTAAAAGAGGCGCTTGAGGATTGCAAAAGGCGAGGGAAGACGCCGAAGGCGGTGATACCTACCGATCTTTATGGGCAGTGTGTTGATTATGAAAAAATTCTGAAGATTTGTGAGAAATATGAGGTGCCGGTGGTAGCTGATGCGGCAGAAGCGTTAGGCTCGAAGCGCCTGCTCAAAGCTCAAAGCTCAAAGCTCAAAGGAGAAACTGAGTGGGTCAATGCTGGAGTGGGAGCGAAGGCGGCGGTGTATTCGTTTAACGGCAATAAGATAATAACAACCTCAGGCGGAGGAATGCTAGCTTCGGATGATAAGGAGTTCATTGATTATGCCCGCAATCTTTCCCAGCAAGCCCGGGAACCTTTCCCGCACTATGAGCATATAGAAATTGGCTATAATTATCGGATGAGCAATATCCTAGCGGCGATTGGGCGTGGACAACTCAAGGTGCTGGATGATAGAGTAAAGAAAAAACGGGAGATTTTTGATTATTACAAAAATGCGCTTGGCGGTATTTCAGGGATTGAGTTTATGCCGGAGCCCGAGTGGTCGAGATCAAATCGATGGCTAACTGTTATGTTGATTAGCCCTGATAAGTTTGGGGCGGACAGAGACGAAGTTCGCATGGAATTGGAAAAACAAAATATCGAAGCGAGACCGGTATGGAAGCCCATGCATATGCAGCTGGTATTTAAAGAATGTAAGATGCGCGGGGGCGATGTATGCAAGGATTTATTTGACAGGGGGCTTTGTTTGCCGTCCGGGACAGCAATGACAGGGAGAGATTTAAACAGAGTAATTGGAATAATTAGGAAGATACACGCAAAAGATGAATAGATACAACAAAAGAAGTTGGCAGGAGAATCTGGTTTTAACAACAGATATCTTTATTATCATATTTTGTTATATCGCCGCGTATTTTATCAGATTTGACGGAATACCGCCTGAGAAATACCTAAATATGATGATAAAAATATTGCCGATTGTGTTGATAGTACGGTTAGCGGCTTTATTTTACTTTAAGCTTAATACAAGCATATGGCGGTATGCAAGTATAAAAGATTTGGCACAAATAATAAAAACAGTAAGCATAAGTTCCATGATAATCGTAGCGTTTGTAATGCTGTTTGCCATCGGACATCCTCGTTCGGTGTTTATAATCGATTGGCTTTTGCTTATAGTAGGCCTAAGCGGCGCAAGGTTTACTATTCGCCTTACAAGGTCCATTAGGTGGTGGCACCAGAACAGTAATGGAAACGGCCGCAGAAAAAAACTCCTTATCGTTGGAGCGGGCGATGCCGGAGAGATGATATTGAGGGAGATAATTTACCATTATGACCAGCGTTATAATGTAATCGGCCTTGTAGATGATGACCCTAGGAAATACAGAAAGCGTATCCATGGTGTTATGGTGCTGGGAACGAGATCGGATATACCGGATATTGTCAGAAATAAGAATGTGGAAGAAATAGTTATAGCCATTCCATCTCTCCCTTCTGACCAGATGCAGGATATCGTAAATTTGTGCATAAAAAGCGGCGCGAAATACAGAACCACTCCGAGCATCTCTAATTTGATTGACGGGACGATTAAGATAAAAGAATTAAGAGAAGTAAAGCTGGAAGACCTTCTCAAAAGAGATGAAATATTTCTCAACAGGGAAAAAATAGAGAGTTATATTAGGGGAAAAAGAGTGCTTATTACCGGAGCTGGCGGCTCAATAGGTTCAGAGCTGGCGAGGCAGGTTGCCCGGCTATCTCCCGAAAAGTTAATTCTTTTTGAGAAATCAGAAAACGTGCTTTTTTACATAGACATGGAGCTAGGAAGCTTTTTTCCTGCGCTGCAAAAAATTGCCGTGGTAGGCGATATATGTGACACAAAAAGAGTGAAAGAAGTGTTTACAGCGTTCAAGCCGCAAATCATTTTTCACGCGGCAGCTCACAAGCATGTTCCACTCATGGAGACAAATTCCATGGAGGCGATTAAAAATAATGTTTTTGGGACAAAGGTTATAGCGAAGGAGGCGATAAATTGCGGTACTGAACGATTTATCATGCTGTCTACTGATAAAGCGGTTGAGCCTGTGAACCTTATGGGTATTTCAAAAAAGATTAACGAGATGTTCGTTGCCGCTATTGCTGAAAGGCACAAAACAAAGTTCATGGCGACAAGGTTCGGAAATGTACTCGGCAGCGAAGGGAGCGTTATTCCCACGTTTAAAAAACAGATAGAAAAAGGAGGACCTGTTACTGTAACGCATCCCGATATTAAAAGATATTTTATGACAATAGCCGAGGCAGCGGGGCTTGTCATGGAAGCAGGGTCCATGGGACATGGCGGCGAAATATTCATTCTGGAAATGGGCGAACAAATAAAAATAGTTGATATAGCACGTAACATGATAAAACTTTCGGGTTTAAAACCTGATAGGGATATCAAAATAAAATTTACCGGGCTGAGACCAGGCGAGAAGATGCATGAAACCCTTATCGCGAACAACGAAGCAATGGCTGCAACGGATAATAAAAAAATAATGGTTTTAGAAGCGCCAAAAGAAAAACCGCGTAATATTTTTAAGGATATAAAAACCCTAGAGAAAATCGTCGGGGAAGGCTCTATGAATATGCTTATAGAAAAATTGAAAGAAATTGTTCCGGATTACAGGCCAAGCCAGCAGATTCTCAGCATTCTCCAAAAGGGGTTCTAGACATAGAACCGCCATAATGTTGAGAGCCATTTGTAAGTTTAACTAAGCAAATAACAAACGTCCTTTTATCTTAACATTTTTGATGTCATAATTGAGTCTCGTTTTAAATTATTAACATTTAGAATCAGGAGGCTCACATGATTTCAAAAATCCGCCCTCATTCTCACCAAAAATCTCTTTCTCTTCCCATTTTCGGATCAATTATTGAGGAATACGTCCAGTGGTGTCAACGAACCGGATACAGTATTGAGAGTATCCGTTCTTCCCTCAAACACTCAAAAAAGATAGTTCGCTTTTTTCGTCGGCACGGAATTAAAAGCACAGATGATTTGTCCCAGACTTCTTTTGAGACTGCCTGGAACTATTTTCATAAACAGGAAACTCATATAGCGAGTTCAATAGGTCGTTTTCAAAAGTTCTTTGCACAGACTCATAAATTAGCTATTTCCCCTCCTTCTCCGAGGGGTCTTATTGAATCAGAAATATATAGTTATCAACTTTATTTAACAAAGGTTCGTGGCTTATCGAAAAATACTATTTTGACATATGAGGGTATTACCAAGAATCGTGTAAAAATGTGACTTAACGGTTCGAAAAAACGACCGTTTTATCGAACTTTAATTAGCAAATTAAACATTTAAGCGGTCAATTGGTAAAATTATTCTCTAAAAAAACGGGCGGTTTTAGCCTCAAAAAAGGTCTTGCTTTGCCCATGTGGTGACAGCTTCGCTCTTATTGGGCATTTTCTGAGGGATTATCTCACATTTTAGTTTATGCTCTTCAGTAAATACTCCTTAAACATTGGATGATAAAGAGAATATTGGGTAAAATTAAACATTTAGGGGGAATCTGTCATAGGATTTACTAAAAGGGGTTCTATGTCTAGAACCCCTAAAAATCGTTGCTCTTGCAAAACAATTTTCTAAAATTTTTAGTTCCCATTTTAGCCAACTTTTAATACCAATAATTCTGGAAGAATATTTTTTCGGAACATAACATGCCTTACGGGTAATTGCTGACGCTAAATCCGCATATTTCTACTGCTTTTCCCTGTTTTTTCTACGAAAAACCCGCTTTTGTAACTACACATAAGATTTTTTGTATTAAAAATATATTTCGACATATTGTATTTTTCTTGACATATGTTTTATTATAGATATAATAGAAGAGATTTAAAATTAGGGGATGATTTATGGGAAAGTTAGAAAAACGGAAAATGGTAAGTATCCATTTTTCTCAAGATCTCATTGATAAAGCAAAAGAAATTAGCAAATTGGGCAATATGAGTTTTTCAAAGTTTGTGAGAGAAGCAGTTAAGGATGAAATCAAGCTGGCAAGACAAAGAATACAGGAAGATTGGGAAAAAGATCCTCTTTTAGCAAAAAAGAAGGTTATAAAAACAAAAAAACCAATAGAATTTACATATGATAAATACTTATCCAAGACGTAAATTATAAGGAGATTCAGATGCCATTTAATCCAAAATTTATTATATCTACTAAGATCAACAAGTCTCTTGTAGAAATAGAGAGAGTGAGAGGGTTTTTAGATGCAATAAAGATAAAAGGAGAGTGGGTTTCTGCAATACAAAAAGAGGCGCTTGCTTTAGAAAGTCATTATTCTACACATATTGAAGGGACCGCCTTAACTCTTGAACAAGCAAGGAAGCTTCTCAGCGGCAAGAAGGTAGATGGCGTAAACCCGGATGACAGGAAAGAACTCTTGAATTACAAGAAAGCAATGGATTTCGTTTCTACATACTTGGGTAAAGCAGACCCTGTTACTGAGGGACTTATAAGGGAAATACATAAGATTCTTGTAGAAGGTGTAAGGGGTGGCCAGGCTGAACCGGGGAAATATCGTAAGGTTCAAAACTATGTGGTAAATTCCAGAACTCGTGAGGTTATTTATACTCCGCCTTCTCCTTTGGAAGTTCCACGCCTTATGCAGGAGTTTGCGGACTGGCTTAATAGAAATGAGGAACTATCCTCTGTTCTTCTTGCAGGAATAGCTCAATTTCAGTTTGTTCATATTCACCCATTTTTAGATGGTAATGGTCGGACAGCAAGATTGCTTTCTACTCTTATTCTTTATAAGACAGGATATGACTTTAAGAGATTGTTTTCGATCTCAGAATATTATGATAAAGATAGACCATCTTATTATAATGCTATCCAGTCTGTTAGGGAAAATAATATGGATATGACCTTCTGGCTTGAATATTTTGTTCAGGGATTAAGAACGCAAATGGATCAGATAAAACAGAAGGGTAAAAGCATAGTTAAATATGATTCGGTTTTGCAGAAAGCAGAGACAGTAGGGTTAAAGGAACGTCAAATAAATGCTTTAAAATTTATTATCCAAAATCAGCATATTTCACGTTTGCAATATGTTGAGAAATTCAAAGTGTCTTTGCGTACTGCAAATTACGATTTGAATCAGATGGAAAGCAAGCAATTAATTAAGAAGACAGGTGTGGGTAGAGCTATAAAATATATTTTAAGGTAAAATATTTGCACGCAAATTGCACGCAAATTGCACGCAAAATCAATAGTGTATTAAATGAAACTTTATATTGATGCAACAGGCTGGTTAGCGTACTACATGGAAAAGCATCCTTATAGCGACGATGTTATAAAGGCCTTTGAAAAAGTTAAGGACACAGGTGGATTCCTTTATACATCGGATCATGTTATTGCCGATACACTGGAGATAATAAGGCAAAGAATAGACAGGGATATAGCAGTTGATATTGCAGATTCTATGTCTAATAGTAAAGTATTGAAGGTTATATATATAAATGAAGACATAATGAAAAGAGCAATAAAGCTTTTGGGAAAATACAAAGACATGAGTTTTTCTAACTGCCTTAATTATATAATAATGACTGATCTAAACATTGAAAGCGCAGTAAGCTTTGATGGAGCATTCAGAAAAATGTCTAAATTTAAGATGTATCCAGTACTGAGGGCCAAAAAATGACGGATAAAGATAAGTTTTTGGCAGAGATACCAAGGCAGTCAATAATAAAAGTTGCAGCTAATTACAATTTTCTAAAGTGGGCTGAGAAGTATGTCAAAGAGGTAATACTGGCAGCCGGATCTGTTGATACTAAAAAAGCAAAACTAAATGACCTAAAAAAATTCGTTTTTTTCTTTGTGGCCACTTTTAAAGGTGATATCCGATTATGGCGGCCTGTAGCAACTGAGGCTTTCAGGGACGAACTTTTGAAGCAGGAATATAAGCCGGCAACCATAAATAGAATCCTTGCAACAGTAAAACATTTTGCAGGGTTTTGTTTTTGTTCTTCAAAGTTAAAAGAGCTGCCATCTCCTATCCGGGGAGTGGCAAATGTTAAATCGGAGAATTTAAGACCAAAGGCATTGGATGAGAAAACGATCGCAAAATTAAGGAATACAGCAGTCAATATGATTTTTACAGCAGAAGGTAAAGTTGGTCAATTGAGAGAAAAGCAGATGCCTTTAACTTTATACAAGACGCATAGGGATTATGTGGTATTTGAAATGCTTTTATGCACAGGGCTAAGGGTTTCAGAAGTGTGTAACATTAAGTTAGATAATATAGATAGAACACGCGAGAGAACATGGTGGCTGGTAAATTTAAAAACAAAAGCGCAAAGGATCCGTGATTTACCAATCCCAACCAGGTTTGTCTCTGTTTTAGAGAAATATATGGAGATCAGACAAGGGTTAGTTGATAGATTAGGGGTGGACTCAGGATATCTTTTTATAAGCAAAAGCGGTAATACGTTATCAAGAAGAAGCGTTGAGGGCTTATTTAAAAAACTGGAAAGATTATATTTCGCTGATTATAACGAAAGTATACGCATATATCCGCATCTACTAAGACATACCTTTGCGTTGAATAAGCTGAAATCATTGAATGGAGACCTCCCTCAGCTTTCAAGATTACTTGGTCATGTAGGGTTGGGGCACGTTCAAAGATACACAGTCCCGTCTGATATGGATATGGAAAATGCGATGGATGGTTAGTTTTTTGAACCATTAAGTCACATTTTTACACGACTCTTGGTAATACCTTTATATAAAATATCCAAAAAGTCAGACACTGTCTGACCAATTGACATGGAGCCATTATGTTGAACTTTTTTCAGAAGACTGGGTAAAATTAAACATTTAGGGGAAAAGTTCCATAGGATTTACCAAAAACCATTGCTTTTGCAAGAGAATTTTCACTACATTAGATACTTTAATATACTTAGTTATATCCAAAAAGAAATAACAAGCAGTAAAGAAAACGTCCGTTTTCTTTACTAAAAAATTTATTCTTGAAATTTATAGATGTTAGATGATATCATGGTTAAAGAATTACGTTAAGAATTCTATGTTAATTAAAAACCTACTTTTAACAGTTTTTTAACTATATTTCTCAAAATGAGATATTTGGGCTTGACAGGAGACATTTACCGTTCTATTATATGGAGCAGTTGTTCCATGCAATAGGGTGTAGAGAAAATATGTTAATACCTGCTGGAAGAAAAAAAATATTAGACGTTTTTTTGAAATCTCCCTTCAAAGAGATACATCTCAGAGAAATAGCCAGAATGTCAGAAGTTTCATTAACTAACACTGATAACTCTTTGCGTTTATTTTTAAAAAATAACATGTTTAAAAGAAGAGATATTTCTAATATGTCCTTTTTTAAGCCCAACTTAGAGAACGAAACTCTTCTGAAGGTATTTGAATTCTTAGAACTTGAAAGAAAAAAGGAATTTTACAACAAGAACAAAAAAATAGCCAGGTTATTGCAAAAATACACACAGGACGTAATAAACCTATCAAACAAAAAAATCCAGTTAGCAATACTTTTTGGCTCAGTAGCAAGAGGTGAGTGGAGCAAGGGTAGTGACATAGATATACTAGCCATTGTTTCGGAAAAGGAAAAGGATGTAATTGCGGCTCTAAATAAAGGCAAAATAGATGTAAGCCCATTATTGGAAATACGACCGATAAGCACTACAGTTAATAAATTTACAGAAGGGTTTAGCAAGAAGACCGAGTTTTATGAAGAACTCTGGAAAGATCGGATAGTTTTGTATAATGAATTTCTATTTTGGCAACTGATTAAAGAAGGAGGCAAATCATATGTCTAAATATGTAGAAAAAACCTTACGTGAATGTTTCCATCCTAAAGCGGGAAAGCCCAATCTTCGCAGAATGTCTGTAAATACTGAAAGGGTTAAGCAACATATCAATAAGGCGCATAATAATCTGCGGGCTATGAAGATAATGTTTGATAACGATTTGTTTGATTGGGCAATCATTTGCGGCTATTATGCTATGTATCATGCAGTATTAGCATCATTATTCAGGATAGGCATCCAGGCAAGAGCTCATTATTGCGCTATAGCAGCCTTTAAGAAATTCTACGTTGAGCGCGGCAAGGTAAAGCCGGAATATATTGACTATATTAAAAAGGCAAAGCAGCTTGAACAGAAGTATTCAGAAACATTGGAGAAAGCGCAGGAAAACAGAGTTGTTGAACAATATGGTGTTGAGATTGTTACTAATGATGATGCAGAATGGATCATAGAGGATGCCGAGAATTTCGTCCTCAAAATAGAAGAAGTGATAGCTGAATAAATTATTGTTAGCATAATTAGCGAAAATAGCAAAATATGCTAACAATGCTAATTGCGCTAAAAGGAGAGACGGTTTTGTTTAAGCAGTATTTAAAACAGGTTGGATATAAGGAATATTTATAATGCTTATTGGCTATGCTAGAGTTTCAACACATGATCAGAATCTTGATTTGCAAAAGGATGCTCTTGAAAAAGCTGGATGCAAAAAGATATATGTAGAGCAAATGTCAGGCAGCTCACGTATTAGGCCGGAATTAGAAAAAACACTGGAGATGCTTCGCAATGGAGATACTTTAGTTGTTTGGCGTTTAGATCGTTTGGGACGCTCTCTAAAACATCTTATCGAACTGATCTCAAAATTAGAACAGAGAGAGATTGGGTTTAAAAGCCTAATGGAATCTATGGATACAACTACTTCTGGGGGGAAATTGGTTTTCCATATTTTTGGAGCCCTTGCCGAGTTTGAACATAATTTAATCAGGGAGAGAACAAGCGCAGGGTTAACTGCTGCCAGGGCAAGAGGACGTAACGGAGGAAGGCCGCTAAAACTTGATGAGAAAAAAAGAGGACTAGCAATCAAACTTTACAACGAAAGAGAACGTTCTATAAAAGAAATATGCCAGATTATGGGTATCTCAAGGCCTACACTTTATAGTTACATACACAAACATGATAAAGAAAAATCTTAAAGGAATTGGTTATGATGCAGGAAGAGATTAAAAAGCTGATAAAAAAAGGCGAAGACATGGCAGTAGAATTTAAAGAAAGCCG
>Ga0207996_1000321_pt1 | contig 43974 bp, 31 predicted proteins | sample AntAceMetag02UKG_FD_184773 | JGI IMG/M metagenome (GOLD analysis project Ga0207996, IMG submission 184773) | Saline lake microbial communities from Ace Lake, Antarctica - Antarctic Ace Lake Metagenome 02UKG (SPAdes) (version 2) | ecosystem: Environmental > Aquatic > Non-marine Saline and...
TTTACTTCATCATGCTGAACCGGTAGTTATGGCTGGTGACAGTTATAGAATGAAGGGCAAAATTAACTGAAAATCTGTACCAGTTACGAGTGCCAAAACTGTACCAATTTAAAATGCCATTGACATTATTCGACAGTTTGGCATTATCAGGGTTATTTTCGATGAGCCAACCCACCATCAGCACCTTATTAGCATAGCATAGGCAGCCTATTAGTATCTTACGAGTAACAAAGGAGTATCTCAACTGGGCTACCAAGGGGTTGCCTATTGTTTACCCGGTTATTACTTGAGGTCTGGGAATATTGGAATACTATATCAGAAAAGGTGTCGAAACGGCTGGTGAGATGTGCGGGTGAAATTACAGAAGAAAAAGACTTCAGGACAAATTTTAGTTGAAAGTTCAAGCAGATGATACTGCACACATATACACAGTAAATGTAGTCCGAAAGTATTGCAATGTAATATAACTCAAAAATATCTTGCCTGTTAGAAAACGATAATATTAATGACTTTGGATAATATTATAAGTATTCAGGAGGTGATTATGAGAACCCTGGAAGGAAAATTAATCAGTAGTGGCGGTCGCTATGCGATTATAGTGAGTCGTTTTAATGAGCTGATAAACAGTAAGCTTCTTGGTGGAGCAAAGGATTGTCTTTTGCGTCATGGTGTTAAGGATGAAGAAATAGATGTTATCTGGGTACCGGGATCATTTGAGATACCACTGGTGGCAGATAAGTTATGCGCCAAAGATTATATAGCTGTGATAGCACTGGGAGCAGTGATTCGTGGGGCAACTCCTCATTTTAATTATGTAAGTGCCGAAGTTAGTAAAGGCGTAGCCCAGGTATCACTTAAGCATGGCAAACCGGTTATTTTTGGAGTATTGACAACTGATACGATAGAGCAGGCAATAGAGCGTGCAGGAACCAAGTCAGGAAACAAGGGATGGGATTCAGCCATTTCAGCACTTGAGATGGTAAACCTTTTGAAGGAAATAAAATAGATGGGATTAAGACGTAAGAGTCGAGAGATAGCATTTAAGGTATTATATAGTCTGGAATACACGGAAACCAATGAGGTGCTGGGACATCTGGAACTGCTGGAATATTATCCTGATAAGCTTAAGGAATTGATGGATGATTTTGATAGACCACCAGATAAGCGAGTTGCTGAATTTGCGGAATTCCTGATCCGGAATACTATTCTGCATGAGGAAGAAATAGACAGACTTATTGAGCAGTATTCAAAGAACTGGAGTTTAGACAGACTCGCTGTTACGGATAAATCTCTGCTCAGAATGGGAATATTTGAGATATTATTTACTGAAACACCTGCAGCTATCATTATGGATGAAGTGATCGAGATTGCCAAACGGTTTTGCTCAGAGAGTTCCAGCAAGTTTATCAATGGCGTTTTAAATGCAGCGGCAAATTACGGTGAGAATTCAAAAGGTGAAGAGAAAGAGGATTTGTAGAAATGGGGCAGATACATTGTGAAATAGGGCTTATTGTATATAACGAAGCGGAGAATATTGGCAGGCTTTTGCAGGCAATAGAGCAGCAGGAGCTTAAGCAGGTAGTTATAGACCGCATAATCGTTGTATCCAGTGCCTGTCATGATGGTACAGATGATATTGTTCGCGAGAAGATGAAGCTCAATGACCGGATAGAATTGATCACAGAAGCAGAGCGGAATGGTAAGTCAGCAGCTATCAATAAATTTCTAGCAGCAGCAAAGAGCGAGATATTGATCGTGGAAAGCGGGGATACTTTACCGGCAAAAGATACTATTGAAAAGCTGGTGAGTGCTTTTTCTGATAAACAGGTGGGAGCAACTGGAGGCAGACCGGTACCCGAAAATAAACGCAGAGGGATAACAGGTCATCTGGTTCATATCCTCTGGGAGATGCATCATTTGATGGCAAAGGAATCACCTAAACTGGGAGAAATGATAGCCTTTCGCAATATATTTCCGGCAATACCATCTCATAGTGCAGTAGATGAAGCCAGTATTGAAGCGATAATACTGGAGCATGACCTTAAATTGCAGTATGTGGGAGATGCTGTTGTATATAATAAAGGACCGGAAAAACTGAGTGAATATATAAGTCAGCGCAGGCGTATTGCCAGCGGACATTTGTGGTTGAAAGAAAATCAGCAGTATAACGTAGCTTCACAGGATTCTGGTTTGCTGTTCAAAATAATGAAAAAGCAATTTATAGACAGACCAGGAGAATGGTTTTATCTGATATTATCTATGAAAGTAGAGATATTATGCCGTTTTCTGGGCTGGTGGGACTTGAAAGTATTAAAAAAGAATCCCTTTAAATGGGATATAGCAGCTACAAGCAAAAATATAAAAAGAGAAATATAAAAATGTTGGAAATATTACCTAAGATATTAAAGTATAAACTGGCTTATTCATTGGGTGGGCATTGTCCCATGCCCATGAATTACACGATCAGTCTGCTGTATACCTGCAATTCGCGTTGCAGTACCTGTAATATATATAATAAAAAAGCAAAGAATCTTACCTTATCCGAATACAAGGAGATTTTTAAACATTTAGGTAAATCACCTTACTGGATAACTTTCAGTGGGGGAGAGCCATTTTTACGAACTGATATAGATGAAATCTGCCAGGCAGTATATAAGCAATGCAGACCGGCGATTATTAATATTCCTACAAATGGGATCCTAACTGAATTGATAGTTGAGAAAGTGCAAAAGATTACCAGTTCATGTCCCAGGACACAATTTGTGATAAATTTATCAATAGATGGAATAGGAGAGCAGCACGACAAAATCAGAAACGTGGAAGGTAATTACGAGAAAGTGCTGGCTACCTATTATGGATTAAAAGAATTGAAGGCAAAGAATCTTTCCATTGGTATTCACTCAGTTATCTCTACCTTGAATGTAGCTGATTTTCATAGTATAGCGAGTGAATTGATCCAGTTAAAACCTGATTCTTATATCACTGAGATTGCAGAAGAACGGGTGGAGCTTGATACAATGGGTTCTGATATCACTCCGGATATGGTATCTTATAAAGCAGCTATAGATTTTTTGATCCATCGCATCAAAAATGGGAAGTATAAGGGAATAGGTAAGATAACAGAAGCTTTCAGAATAGAATATTATCAATTGGTAAAATTGATAATGCGCGATCAGAAGCAGGTAATCCCCTGTTATTCCGGGGTCACTTCTGCTCAGATCTCACCAGATGGAGATATCTGGAGCTGCTGTATCAAGGCAAGATCAATGGGAAACCTGCGTGAAAATGATTATAATTTCAGACGTATCTGGAATAATCATAATGCTATACTGGAACGCAGATCAATAAAAAATATGGAATGCTGGTGTCCTTTGGCAAATGCCGGATACACAAATATGCTGATGAATATACCCATTCTGATGCGGGTATTCATTCGCAGTTTTATTAAATGGTATAATTGAAGAGGAATACATGATCAAGATATTTGATAGTTCAGATAATTTCCTGAGTAATTATATCTATCTGGATCATTTTCCAGGTCAACCCAGGAATATGATGCTAATGCTGAAACATCACTCTGAAGATAGTTTTGCTAATCAGATGCTGGAAAAACTATTGAGCGAGATAATTGAACTTGACCTTGATAATTTGCCGGAAGATAAGATCATTCCTGCCTTACAACGTTTCTTCGTTGAGATCAATTGGCGTCTTTATTCATTATTTGGTCAAAGACCTGATCTTGAACGGGGAATATCCTTATTTCTGTGTGTAATGGAATCAGATCGGATGTATTTTGTTCAATTTGGCAGATATTTCATAGGTTTATTAGATAAGTCAGAATTCAAAGAAATCGGACGAAAATGGGAAAATCTGACAATGACATCTCGTGAAGATCTGATGCTTTTAGGATCAAGAGATATGGATATCGCAGTAAAAGTTGAGCAGGTAACAATTCCCGAAAGCAGTTATTTTCTTGTGATGGATAGCGTTGCAGCTATGCGTCTGCAGGATCTGGGACTTCATTTTTTAAGTATTAATGAGCATATTGGTCAATTGAAAGAAGCAGATAAATTTGGGTATATAATTCTCAAAAACTGGGAACAGAAAGCATCAAGTAATACACCCTGGCGTCGTCGAAAGCGAGTAAATAGGACTGCAACCATTTTATTGCTCGTGATCATATTAAGCGCTGCTTATGTATATTATGGTAAAAACTTGATTGATGATCTTTTCAGCAGACTCAAATTTACTCGTAATGAGTTCACCCGAAATGACCTAAAGGAACAATTCTTTTTACTCCAGGAGCAGGCTCAGGATCTATTGAATGAGCTGGCAAATGAAGATATGAATATTGCCATTTTCCCGCAGCAGAAAATTGTGATGGAAGCTGACTGGGAAATGACAATCGCAAATAAATTCAGCAGTAATACATGCTTTGATTATCGGGGTGTTTATGCTGCCAGTGACAGATCTTTGTATCAGATAGATAAAAGGAATGCAGAGATCAAATGGGAAAAGAGTTTTGATTCCAAAGTAGAGGTGCTGCGATTGGTGGATGCCAATCGCATTCTGGTTTCACTTGCTGACGGAAGATTGATCAGCCTAAATCGGGATGATGGCAAACAGATATGGGAAGAGAATTATCAGATATCCGGAGAACATAACTCTCAGAAGGGAGTTTGTCTGATCAACCTTAATCAGTATCGCCAATTAGATGACAGTGTGTTTTTGATCTATAAAGATAAAAGACTCACATTATCTCAGGTAAGAAGTGGTGAAGTGATTGCGGAAATTGTAAATGATGCAAAAATTGATAATATCAGTGAATATGATATTCTGGATAAGTGCATCTATATCACTGCCGGTAATAAGTTAAAAAAAATAAATATAAAAGTAATGACTTGAGGAATATATAATTATGGATATAAAAAAACAATATGAACCCCAGGAGATAGAAAAAAAGTGGTATGACCACTGGATAGAGAAAGGATATTTTACCCCGAAGATAGATAAGACTAAAAAGCCTTATACAATATTGATCCCGCCACCTAACGTTACAGGACATTTGCATATGGGACATGTTCTCAATAATACGATTCAGGATGTAATGATACGCTATAAGCGTATGACAGGAGTTCCTACATTATGGCTGCCCGGTGTAGATCATGCTGGGATAGCGACTCAGAACGTGGTAGAGAAGGCACTTGCGAAAGAAGGTAAAACCCGACACGATATTGGCAGAGAAGAGCTTCTGGAAAGGATCTGGGCCTGGAAGCATGCCAAAGGTGGAAGGATAATTCAGCAGCTTAAAAAGCTGGGAGCTTCCTGCGATTGGACACGTGAACGCTTTACGATGGATGAGCAATTATCTGATTCAGTGAAAGAAGTATTTATCAGTCTTTATGAAAAAGGTTTGATCTATAAAGGCAAGAGGATAATCAACTGGTGTCCCCGCTGCGTTACTGCTCTGGCTAACGATGAAGTTGAGCACGAAGATGAAGCAGGAAAATTATGGGAGATCAAATATCCAGTAAAAGATAGTGGTACTTATATATCTGTGGAAACAACCAGACCGGAGACAATGCTGGGAGATACTGCAGTTGCTGTAAATCCAGCTGATGACCGATATAAAGAAATGATTGGGAAAACATTGATCTTACCTTTAATGAATAAAGAAATACCTGTAATCGCTGACGACTACGTGGATATAGAATTCGGTTCTGGATGCGTTAAGATTACTCCTGCTCATGATCCTAATGATTTTGAGGTAGGGCAGAGGCATGGTCTAGAGCAGATACTGGTAATTGATGAGCATGGCTTTATGAATGAGAATGCACCTGAGAAATATCAGGGTATGGATAGATATCAATGCAGGAAAGCAATTTTAGAAGATCTTAAGGATTTAGGTCTTCTGGGCAATATAAAGGAACATCAGCACGCTGTGGGACATTGTTACCGGTGTGATACAGCAATCGAACCTTACCTTTCTGACCAGTGGTTTGTTAAGATGAAGCCTATGGCAGAAAAAGCTATTGAGGTAGTAAAAAATGGACAGGTAAAATTCCAGCCGGAACGCTGGATAAAAGTCTATCTGCACTGGATGGAAAACATACGAGACTGGTGTATCTCACGTCAGATCTGGTGGGGACACAGGATCCCGGCCTATTACTGTGAATCTTGCGGTAAGATGTTGATAGCAAAGGAAATGCCTGAAACTTGTCCAGATTGCCGTAATCATGAATTTAAGCAGGATGAAGATGTACTGGATACCTGGTTCAGCAGTTGGCTTTGGCCCTTCAGTACATTAGGCTGGCCAAATGAAACTGAAGACCTGAATTACTTTTTACCTACTAATCTGCTGGTGACAGCTCCTGGGATTATTTACCTGTGGGTAGCCAGGATGATCATGAGTACACTGGAATTCAGAGGAGTGATTCCGTTTGACACGGTTTTGCTTCATGGTATGGTCTTAGATGAAACTGGTAGAAAGATGTCAAAAAGTCTTGGTAATTCACCTGACCCGATTGATATTATCGATAGTATTGGTGCTGACGCTTTACGCTTTTCGATGATCTATAATACACCCAAGGGTCAAGACAGTTATTATAGTGAAAATATTCTGGAAACGGGGCGTAATTTTGCCAATAAAATCTGGAATGCTTTCAGATATATCATGATGAATGTAGAGAATATCGAAGGCAGTTTGAAAGAATCTGAATTGGAAATGGAACTGGCAGATAAATGGATATATAGTAGATTGCAGCAGACAATTGCCAAAGCAGAATATTACTATGAAAATATCAGATTAAATGATGCTGCCCTCTTGATCCAGGAGTTTATTTGGAAGGAATTTTGCAGCTGGTATCTGGAATTATCTAAGGAGCGCATGTATAATGAGGATAATCCCATAAGGCAAATGACAGTGAAATATATTCTGCTTGATGTTTTGCAGAATTCCATGCGCCTTTTACAACCATTGATGCCGTTTATTGCTGAGGAAATCTGGGATAATCTCAAAAACTGGGTTACGGATCTGGAAGAATCAGTTGTGATTGCCAGTTTCCCCACAAGCGATCATACTAAGATTGATAAAAATATAGAAGCTGAGATGGCAATGATCCAGGAATCAATCACAGTGATCAGGAATTTGCGGAAGCAGGTTAATCTGCCCCCGAAGACACAGGTAAAAATCAGCATTAAGACAGCAACTGATAATCAGGATAAATTACTGAACGAGAATCTTAATTATTTCAGTAAACTGGCAAATGTGGTTGAAATTGAAACCGGAAAAGAAATGCCCAAACCTGAGGGTGCATTAGCCGATGTTGTTATGGGAATGGAGATATATCTGCCTTTGAGCGGATTGATCGATGTGAAAGCAGAACAGCAGCGTCTACAAAAGCAGATAGATAAACTGGAAATAGAATTACGGAAGATAAACGGTAAATTGCAAAATGAAAAGTTCATCAGCAGCGCTCCGGAAAATATCGTTGCAAAAGAGAAAGAGAAGTATAATGAAGTTAAGACCAAATATGATAAGACGTTGGAGCTTTTAAACGGGTTAAATTGACAGGAGGATAAAATGACAGAAGAAAAAAATGAACAGGCTCAGGAAATCATTGTAGAAATCAATGAAGATTGTAAGAAAACAGATGATATTTATGATAATCTTCGCAAAAAAGTGAATACCTTCAGAAAAGATAAATTTCAAGGAAAGTATGGCGAATTGATCGATTATCTTTTACTATTACCTGATTTTATGGCTCTGATGGTGAGACTTGCTAAAGATAAACGAGTTCAATCTACACAGAAATTAATGATTGGTGGGATAATTCTCTATGTGATCTCTCCAATAGATATTATACCAGATTTTATCCCCGTGCTGGGGCTGGTAGATGATCTTTTACTGGTCGTTTATGGCTTGAATGCCATTCTTAACGAGATTGATCCGGAAATAGTTCGTGAACACTGGAGTGGGGAAGATGATCTTCTACTTACTCTTAAGAACTCGATATTCGTGGCTGAGAGATTTTTATCTCGTAATGTTGTCAAAAAAATATCCACTTTCTTCAATAAACTGACAAGAAAATAGTTAATGAAGATCTTAATTGGTACAAAGAATAGAGATAAATTCAGCGAGATCAGAGAAATCCTCTCTGATCTCGATTTTGAACTGCTTTCTGCAGCAGATTTTGATGATCTCCCTGATGTAGTGGAAGATAAAGACACTATTGAAGGTAATGCGATCAAAAAAGCTGAAGAAATGGCTCTGCGCTCAAAGATGTATGTACTGGCTGATGATACTGGATTATTTGTGGATGCTTTAGATGGAGACCCTGGAGTGTATTCTGCCAGGTATGCCGGAGAAACCTGCAGCTATCGTGATAATAGAATGAAATTGCTGGATGAGATGACTGACATCGCAGATAGGAATGCCAGCTTCCGAACAGTGGTCGCATTGGCTGGTGGTAATGGTAAAGTGATAGCCACTGTCGAAGGAAAAGTTGAAGGTGAAATCATTTTTGAGGAAAAGGGAGATAAAGGTTTTGGCTATGACAGCATATTTTTATGTCATGAAACTGGAAAAACTTTTGCGGAAATGAGTTCTGAAAAGAAGCATAAGATCAGTCATAGAGGAAGGGCTTTCAAGAAAATGATAGAAAAAATTAAGGAATTAAATATACTGTAAGGGGGAACAATGGTTAATCCATCAATATTCAGAGAATATGATATTAGAGGTGTGGTAGATCAAGATCTTACACCGGAAGTGCTTTATTTAATTGGTAGAGGATATGGAACTTATATAAAACGAAAGGGAGCTAAAAATTGTGCTATTGGAGGAGATGCCAGACTCTCGACTCCTGAATTTAAAAAAGAATTCACTCGTGGTATGCTGGAATGCGGTTTAGATGTGATCGATGTCGGTATAGTAGCAACTCCAGTGCTTTATTTTTCTATCTGGAAACTCAATACAGATGGGGGAGTGGTAATTACTGCAAGTCACAATCCTGCCGAATATAACGGGATTAAAATGAATCTTGGCTTAGGAAGTGTTTTTGGCAAACAAATTCAGGATATACTGCATCTTATCCAGAATAATGATTTCGAAGCAGGAAGTGGAGTAAGAACAGAAGATGATACTTTGAGTGATACCTATATCAATTATATAGTAGATAACCTGCATATCAGCCGTCCAGTAAAAGTTGCTGTTGATGGAGGTAATGGTACTGGTGGTCCTTATCTGCCTGAAATACTTAGAAGATGCGGATGTGAAGTATCTGAAATTTACTGTGAGATGGATGGCACATTCCCTAATCATCATCCTGATCCTACAGTTGAGAAGAACATGAAAGATCTGCAGAAGCTCGTTAAAGATGAACATTTTGAAATTGGTCTGGGGCTTGATGGAGATGCTGATCGTATTGGCGTAATTGACGAAAAAGGCAAAATGCTATATGGAGATCAGATATTGAATATTATCGTACGTGATTTCCTCAAAGATAATAAAGGTGAAAAGATCATTGCAGATGTGAAATGCTCTAAGAATCTATTTGATGACATAGCAAAACAGGGTGGTATCCCGATAATGTATAAAACAGGTCATGCCAATATCAAGATGAAAATGCATCAGGAAGGTATTAAAGTATCTGGTGAGATGAGTGGACATATTTTCCTTAAAGACAGGTATTTAGGATATGATGATGCTATCTATGTGGGAGCACGACTGGTGGAAATCGTGGCAAATTCTAAACTCCCTGTAAGTGAGATGCTATCCGATCAGCCAGTTATGTATAATACGCCTGAATTACATATAGAAAGCACTGACGCTGATAAATTCAAAATTGTGGCTAAAGTACGGGATTCCTTTATCGCTGAAGGATATGAAGTCAACGATATTGATGGAATGAGATTAACTTTCCCGGATGGCTGGGCGTTATGCCGAGCATCTAATACCACACCACTACTAGTACTCCGTTTTGAAGCAGAGACTCAAGAAAGACTAAAGGAAATCCAGCAAACCGTTGAAGACAGGGTGAAGAAATTTTTAATTTAATTTATCAGGTAAATATATACTAAAACCACCAGATTATGGTGGTTTTTTTATTGGTAAAATTCGTAGATAACTTGTTGTGTTAAAATTCCCGGTCTGATCCCCTGAGAATCCCATTTCTTAATATCAGATAATTTATCAAAACTATGAACAGGACTTACAATGCTTTCTATCCCAAGAAGCATTGGTTCAGTTTTTATCACAATCTTTGTAAATTCAGGATCAGTAATCCCTTCTCTATTAATAATATTTTCATAGAAATTACGCTGCATCCCTATTCTCCAGAAGCTGATGACTCTTTCTGCTCTGATCTCTCCGACTTTAGTCATACCTTCAGGCTTATGATCAGCAATATTTATATCCTGATAAAAAAGTGGATATTGAAATACAAAACCCTCACAAGCACGATTATAATCCATTCTAACTTTTCCAGCAAAACGAGTGAATAGGGAAGAGGCAAATTTTATTGATAAGCCAGTATAGATAGTATTATCAACAGTTTCGTAATAGAGATTCAGGTCATAGCCCTTCCAATTAAAACCAATTAAACCACACCAGCCCCAGGCAGATTCCATAAGTACTGAATCGCTGCCATGATCTCTAATCGGTAATTTTCCAGCTCTGGCTTCCAGTATCATCCAGTCATTATCATAGTTGAAATAAAGATAATTATTCAGAAGACTGATATCTGCATGATCATATCCCGATTGATAGACAGTATTATGCCAGCCAATATTCCTCCAATTAAGATCATTTATCAATATTGAGCCATTATAACCGGATGGTTCATATCTTGAGCGTATATCACTCATTCCCGCAACTTGATCAAATCTGGAGATGATATTATTATCAGGAAATTGCAGAAATCTAATTCTTCCTATCCTGCAGGATGTGCTAAATTGCATGTCATTATAATAATAATGCCCATATAATTCCAGATATGATTCATCAAATCCTGGCTGCAATTGATTATATTCTGGCTTATTTTCTTTACTGAATTCAATTTGATTTATTTCCTTATTTCCTCGGGCTACACAATTTATTCTTATTCCAGGATATAGATATACCAAACCTCGAACCTGCAGATTTCTTAAATAAAGGTGATCTTCCCAGAAGTGCATACCAAGCGAGGTTTCGATGTGTCCGCTTAACGATTTTGGACAGGGCAGCCAGATCTCTCCTGATAGAAAGTACACCAGAATAAGCATCAGGAACAGCATACGGATCTTCATCAATTATTACTCTAAATACGACTTGATTGTATCCAGATTTTCTTCCAGTGAATGGGCATTGTTTATCAGTACATTACGGGCATTTTTCCCTGTATTTATCCTCAGATCATGATCAAGATATAATTCCAATATTGTCTTGAGTAGATCTTGCTGCTCAGCTATGAATATGCCTTGCTTTTCCAGCAATCTATTAACTGATTCCCTGCAGGAAGAATGATATACACCCATTATCACAGGTTTATTGTAATATGCTGCTTCCAGAGGATTATGTCCACCAAAATCAGTAAAACTGCCCCCAACAATAACCAGATCAGAAAAACTGTAAATCTCTGTTAATAAGCCAATATTATCAATAATAAGGATATCAAAATCAGTATGGATTTTGAACTCAGAAAGCATTACAACTTTTTGACCGTTAAATATTGCTTTCACTTCCTCAATGCGCTTCAGATGTCTGGGAGCGATGATCAGTTTCAGATTAGATATTTCTTTTTTCAATTGAGGATAAATATCCATAATTAACTGCTCCTCACCAGGTCTTGAACTCCCCACAGTTAAAACAAAATCTTGATAAGAAATGCCATATTTTAAATATTTATCAATATTGCCATGATCAGGAAGATCAATAGCAAACTTCAGGTTTCCACAATTTCTCACATGGGTGAAACCTAATTCTCTAAATCTATTCCTATCATGCTCTGACTGAGCATTAATTGCCTTTATGGCCTGCCACGGTTCCTGCCAGAAATGTCTGGTCCCAAGATATTTACTAAAAGATTGAGCAGTAAGACGTGCATTCACCAATATTACCGGAATATTCCTTAACTTAGCTTGAAAAAGCATTTGCGGCCAGAATTCTGTTTCCATGATCACAATGAGCTGAGGGTCTATCTTTCTGTAAAATAATGACATCATAATTGGTAAATCAAATGGTATATAGGATACTGCTATTGGCAGATCAATTTTTGATGCGGTCAATAGTCCTGTAGTAGTCATAGTAGTAAGAACTATTCTCTCGGCTCCAAATTGTTCTGCAGTTTTGATCAGAAGAGGCTTCAGGGCATTTACTTCGCCCATAGATGCAGCATGGAACCAGATGCTTTTTTGTCTGGTTAATATATCAAGCCCCAATCTACCCTTCATACCAGCTAAAATGAAAATGATCAATAAAGGAATAAATAAAATTACTTCCAGCAGTGTTATGAGTAATAAATATAAATAAAAAATCACCATATTACTTATCTTTAATTTCAAATATTATATCATCATCTACTTTAACGAGGATTACTTTAAAACGGTCAGCCAGGCGAATTGATTGGGCTTTGTGAATTCCCAGCAGAGTATCATAAGCAGCATGATATTCATAATGATCATCCTTGATCGATGAAAGTGGAACTATCCCGCTGACGGGGTACTTATCAATCTCAATAATTATCCCTTTTGCTTTCACTGCGATCACGACTCCGGAGTATTCTTCACCAACTCTCTTTTTCATAAAGAGAAGTTTGTTTTTGGTATCAACTTCCCTTTCTGTAGTATCAGCCAGTTTTTCCTTTTCCGTAGCTATCACGGCAATATCTTCCAGTTTACTGCGAGTGAATACATACCCATCATCACTTGCGGAATTCTTGATCAACGCCTTTATCTGATGATGTACCACCAGATCACAAATCCGCCTGATTGGTGATGTAAAATGTGTATAATTCTGCAAAGCCAAACCAAAATGCCCCTGATTAATAATATCATATCTTGCTTTTTTCATGTGCCTTAGCAGCACGCGGTCAAAAACCCGATGCCTGTCTTCTGTATCCAATGATTCCAGAGCAATCTGAAAGGCTTTATTAATAGTATGTGAAAGATCAAAACTAAAGTCATAGATACCTGCAAGTCTTTTAATATCATCTAATTGATCCGGTCCCGGAGCTTCATGCACCCTGTATAAAGTAGCTGATCGCGATAGAGTAACTGCCACATATTCATTGGCAGAAAGCATGAAATTTTCTATCATCTGATGTGATTCTGTCTCCCTGCTTCTTTGCAGATCGATAACGTGCCCTTCTTCATCAAAGATATATTCTGTTTCAGGCATATCAAGACTCAGATAACCTCGTTCAATTCTTGTTTTCTGCAATTTGGCCGAAAGCTCCTGCATCAGTAATATCAGTTTTTGTGTGTCCTCATCCAGATTATGCTCTCGCTTCTCCATAAAGTCATCTACTTCTTCATAAGCCAGCCGGGCATTTGATTCTATTACCGATTCCACTACTTTTTGATCAAGAATGTAACCGCCTGCATTATATTCAGATATCACCGTTAAAGTAAGCTTTTCCTCATCAGGACGCAATGAACATATTCCATTGGATAGTTTTTCGGGCAACATAGGCAATACTTTGCGTGGAAAGTAATAACTGTTTCCCCGCTGTAATGCCTCTTCAAATAAAGCAGAACCTACATTTACGTAATGCGCAACATCTGCAATATGCACATATAATCTATAACCTTCAGCAAGTCTTTCAAGTGATATCGCATCGTCATAATCTCTGGCAGATGCCGGATCGATAGTGATTGTGTATATATCCCTTAAATCAGTACGTTCATTGATCACTTCTTCAGTAATCCCATCATCCAGCTCTGATACTTCCTGCATAACGCTTTCAGGAAATTCCAAAGGTAGATTATATTCACAAATTACTGACATTATCTCTACTTCCGGTTCTCCAGCTTTACCTAATATTTCAATAACTTTGCAGCCAGGTAATAACCTTTTATCAGGATCCCCCCAATTGGTGATTTGGCAAACTATTTTTTCTCCAGAAACTGCTGCTCCTGCATCATATATCTCAAAATCACTATGTAAGAGTGAATTATCAGGAATCAAATATTTTCGACCTTGATATTTCTCCATTCTACCAACCACTCTCTCTCTGGCGCGCTGGCGGATTCCCGTGATATAGCCATGTAATTTGCCTTTACCTTCAAATTTGATCCCAACTGATACTTCATCTCCATCATAGGCATTCATTATATCTTCCCGTGAGATATAAATATCTCCTTCTTCGCGAATCACAAAAGCAAAAGATCTGTCTTGAGCCAGCGGTCTGGCATCAAAGATTCCTATATATTCCTGCGATAGGGTAGAGGCATCAAGATAGTAACGCTTATTTTTACCTGATATTTTGCGCTTCTGCTTCAATTTCCTTAATGTGTCTTCCAGATCACGTCTTTTATGCTTCTTTAAATGCAATGCTTTATATATCTCTCCGCTTTTAAAATCTTTCCCTTCATTATGCTTCAGGAATTTCTCTATTCTTTCACCTAACTTATTGTCATACATTAATATCGCTCCCCAACTTTTTCAGCCAGTAATTCAAATAATTTACCTTGTTCATGCTTATCTTTACTGAATCGCAATGATTGACCGCGAAAATTATCTAATCTGCGGGGTCTTTTAAATGTGCTGAGCATAACACCCTTTTTATCTGTATACCAGCACCCAAAATCAGACCAGTTTCGTTCTAATTTTATCTTCCAATACCATATCTGTATCTTATCATCAAATAATATATAAGTAGTTGGAATGAACCATGTTATCATGCTGCCTATAAAAAATAGCATCCCAAGATAAAAATAGATAGGTGCTTTCCAGGTAATTATTGCTGTCTGGTATAATATCATTGACACTAATACCATAATTGCGATCAAAAATATTGTTTTAACTGCTTCATCTAATAGTGGGTGAGAGGTCCATCTCAGTAAATCTTCCCTGTTTTCCATTAAATTCACTCCCTTATACTATGTTTTGGACAATTTCCCGGCATTTCTCTATTTCTTCTTTAATATTGATCATTTCTTCAAAAATGGCATTATGATTATATTTTGAACCTAAAGTATTAGTCTCTCGATGCATTTCCTGTAGAATGAAATTAAGATTCTTGCCCATATCGTCGTCATTATAAATAGTTTCCTGAAATTTATTAAAATGATGATGCAACCGTACTATCTCTTCAGTAACATCAGATTTTTCTACATATATAGCTATTTCAAGCGCTAATCGCTTTAATTCTTCATCACCTAATTGATTACCATATAGTTCTTTAGCATGTGATTGTATCTGCTCATTAACTTCAGTTTTATAGGCGGGAAAGGCAACTTCTATCTTGCTTAAAGATTCTCTCATCTCTTTAAGTGCTTTCAGCATATAATCATGCATTGATTTCCCTTCCTTTAAAGCTGAATCCTGATGATCTTTGATCCCATCTTCTACTACTGTTATTATCTTGGATTTAAGATCATTATCCTTTGATAGATCATCTGACTGATAGACAATTTCTTCATTTTCCAGAAATAGCTGTAAGGGTATATCGTCTTTATTCCCTGTAATTTGCTTAATTTTCGCAAAAACTTCATTATATGCTTTTAATTTGATCGCATTTATCTTAAGCTCTGGTGGTTTGAATGATATTAGGCTAATTCTCCCGGATATTTTTCCTCTATTGATCCGATCTTTGATGATATTATTTATTTCCATCTCCATGAATGACAACTCACGTGGTATATTTATCCTTATTTCTAAAAATCTGCTGTTAACAGACTTGATCTCAAACTCAATCATATAATCTTCGCCAGAATATATTGATTTACCATATCCGGTCATACTTCGCATATTATCCTCCAAATCTGAAAATTGCTGTCCACTACATTTAGTCAATCTTTTATCAGAATGTTAATGAAATAACTTTGAATCTAATTTCATATTAAAATAAATTTCAGATCCATAGAGCCTCAATAAGAGCTTAAAAATAAAAAGTAATATTAAAACACATTCCCGTCAGAGAAAGTCTGCTCTCCCCGATCCACATCAATTTTTGTATAGTGCCATAATATATATTATGTAAACTTACGTGAGTGAAGATATGTTTCTATGCTGTATACTGATAGTCATCCCGTCTTAATGCGCTTTTTTGACTATTTTTTGTCGAAATAGTTTAGGTGCTGTTTTGAAATTAAACGGCATATCTGATCTTAATATTTCAATAAATCAGATGAAATAAAAGCATCTTGTCAGCATACCTGACACTCCCCCATTTAGGATTAAAAACAATTTTCCAACCAAATTATTTGAAGATGTTGAGTAGAAAAAGTAGCATTGAGATTTTCTATTTACCTAATACTCTTATCGAAAAAGTAGATACTCCAGGAAACTGCACTCAAGACGACACAACAAAAAAATGTGGTATCGTTTCGAGTGCAGGATGAAGTTATGTGGTTTTGCTTACCCAAAGTCTCTTATTTAGTATTTATCCAAATCGGATACTGTTGCTTTGATAATTTATTTTATACTATTCTATTTAGTTGTGGATTATTATAGTAATCTCAATAATTCCTCTTTTTTAAAGTGAACCATTATTTATGCAGAGACTTATAAGGGATGTGATGATACACAACATAACATTGGAATGCTACCACAAGCATCGTTACAGTTCTTATTTCATACCTGTTGAGAACTTAGATAGCATTTAGTTTGCTTTAAATGAGATTTTTTCGCAAGTTATAAATTATGTGATTTAAGGACTCCTTATCTTGAGTATTGTTAGAACTGTCATCCCCCTGTTATTCTTTTAATATTTTATCATAATTAATTGAATTATAACATGTTACATCATACAATTTAATCAAATTAAATTACACCCTATAAGGTTGATATTACAATAGCCACGGGTGAAACCCGTGGCTATTATTGTGATGCCCCTCCAGGGCATTCTTGAAGTCAGAAAACATTTTAATTTCGGGGGTATGCCAATTGAGTATTGTTAGAAATATTGACAATATGTGGGGGAGATAATATCTTCAAATTATGAAAAAAGCAGAATATTATCAAGAACTAGGTGATGGTAGAGTTCATTGTCAGCTTTGCCCTGTTAATTGTGTAATTTTGCCTGATAGACTGGGCAGGTGCAAATCAAGGAAAAATGTCATGGGTAAGCTGTTTACCCTCAATTATGGGAATACTGTGTCTCTTAATCCTTATGATCCGGTTGAGAAAAAGCCTTTATATCACTTTCTGCCTGGAGAAAGGATATTATCAATAGGGCCTAATTATTGTAATTTACACTGCAATTACTGCCAGAATTATCAAATATCACAGATGAAAGCTGATACCCAGAAGCTGACCAAAGAGGGATTACTACAGATATTGCATGAATATAATCTCAACTCTATTGCTTTTACTTATACAGAACCTATTATCTGGTATGAATTTATGAAGTCAACATCTGAATATCTGCAGAATAATGGGATCAAGACAGTAATGATATCTAATGGATATATAAATCATGAGCCTTTGGTTGCGCTTCTCCCCCACATCACAGCAGCAAATATTGACCTGAAATCAATAAGAGATGAATTTTATCAGCGAAATTGTCTGGGAAGTGTGCAACCAGTACTTGATACGATCAGATATGCTGCGAAACATTGTCATTTGGAAATCACAAATCTTTTAATAACCGATGAAAATGACAGTGATAAAGATATTAATGATCTGATAGATTTTATTGCCGGAGTAGATTATCGCATACCGCTTCATTTTTCCAGATATTATCCGTGTTATAAATTAAACAATCCGGCAACAAATACAGAAAGACTTCATTACGCTTATAAACAGGCACAAAAGAAACTGGCTCATGTATATTTAGGTAATATTCCCTTTGATAATCGGCTGATCTGTGAGGAGTGTCAGGCTGATTTAGGAGCACGTGGTTATAATATCCCTTTGAAAATTAAAAATGGAAAATGTCCGGAGTGTGGACATATTAATTATGGTATCTGGAAATAAAATAAAACACGGACTGAAATTGCTCAATGCTGCTGACAGGATTTTGATAATTTTCCTTTTATTAGTCATCTTTGTGGGATTTTATCTGCAATTATCAGGTAAGCAAGCTCAAAATATTCAAATAGTAATTAATGATGAGGTATTTGGGAGATACCAATTAGCAAAAGATCAGGTGATAGAAATCAATCAGGGTACAATTTTAGAAATCAAGGATGAAAGATTCAGATTAAGAGAATCATCATGTCCACATCAAATATGCGTAAACCAGGGCTGGAGTAATGGACAGCCGATAATTTGTGTACCTCAGAGATTAGTTATATCTGTAATAAAAGAAGCTGGTGATAAGGAGATACCTTTAACTTATTAATTTGGAATCTTTTGGGCAACTACTATCAATCGATGAGACTCATTTAAGAAATCCGAAAAATCATAATCTCCAAAAGTATTTAGGATATAAAAACCACTTTTTGTTAGTAAATCAGTAATTTCCTTAAGAGAGACTTTCTTTAAAGAAATATTACTTGTGAAATCAGTTATTGATCCGTCATTATATCTCACCTGATAATGATCGTGCCAGTGTCTAATATTTTGCGAATTATCAGTATTCCAGAAGGTGGACATGATAATATCAACCTTTAGAGGGGTATTATATGAAGAGTATAATTTAGTGAGAGGCAGATTTTGAGGTGGATGAAGGATATCATTATCCAAATCAAGACATAGTGTTCCTCCGAGAGGCAGGTGATCATTTATAGTTTTTAGGCATTTATACTGATCTTCAGAATTCAGCAAATATTGAAAGGTGGAATATGTAGCCAGACAAATAGAGAATTTTTTATCAAGATCAAGATAACGCATATCCGCTTCTAAAACAATCAGCTCTCCCCCATCAGTAATGGCAGCTGCTTTAGATTTAAGTTTCTGTAAGGCTGGAGCAGAATTATCAACGGCACAGACATTTAAACCCGATTTAATTAAAGGGATAGTGAAACATCCGGTTCCTGCTCCTAATTCGAGAATATCTCCTTGATAATTTTCAGCAATAGTTTTCCAGAATTTGATCTCAATAATTCTATCACCGAGAATGAACCTTGTTTCCCAGTCGCAGATGTCATGATAAGATAAAGGAGGCATATTATTCTTCAAAGTAGGGATTAAGTCTTTCTACTTCTTCTGACTGGAGGATTTCATAAACTTCAGCAGGAGATTTAGCTTTGATCAATTTTTCCTTAATCAAGGGCTGATGACCAAAAATTCTGGCAACGTGAGCAAGTACATTCAAGTGCAGATCTATGCTTTCTCTGGGAGTAGCGATCATGATCACGATATTAACGGGTTGATCATCAATAGAATCAAATTCGATACCCTGGGATGAAATACCGATAACACCCATTATCCGCGGACCACCTTTTATAATAGCGTGCGGGATAGCAATATTATTACCGATACCCGTAGAAATCTCACTTTCTCTTTCGTGAACAGAATTTTTGAGTTCTTCCAAGGTCATGTATTCCTGGCATTTATGGGTTCGAAAGAGAAATTCAGTGAGGATATCGAGAGCTTCCCATTTATCCTTATTATCAAGGTTGATGAGAATAAATTCCTCCTGGAGAAATTCCAGCAGTCTGATGCGGTCTTTATCTGCTTCACCTACTCTTTTGAGAGCCTGGCCAGTGAAGATGGGACCCAATAACTCATACACCACAACAGCGGTAAGTATCACAGCAGTTATCTGGGCAGAATATTCAGCTAAAAATGGTGAATTAGCACAGAGCATCACAAGACCTATTGCCAGACCGGCAATGGGAAACATACTGAATCCGATATTATTCCTTAAAGATCTTTGGGAGCCGGAGAATAAGGCACCCAGATATGGACCAGAAACCTTCCCAATGAATCTGCTTATGATCAGAATACTACCAGCAAAACCTGCAACAGCAATTGCTTTGAAATTGAAATGCGTACCTGAAAGAACAAAGAAGAGAGAGAAAACTTCTTTTTCAATATCAGTGAAAGCTCCGAAAAGTTCACTTTTGTACCTTGATTTATTAGTGAGAATGATCCCGAGGATCAAACTGGAAAGAATGCCTGAGAAATGCAGTGATTCTGAAGCACCTACCGTAATGATCACAGCCAGAACCACCATAGTCAGAAATGAAAGTCTGGTTTTATGTTTTTCAGTAAGATAAATAACGCAATAACCTACAAACCCGCCCACTATAAGACTTTCAATGAGCAATAAAAAGGGATTAAAGACAGTCTGGATCAGGGAAAAGGTAGTTTGCGAGGATTGGGCAAATAAATAATAATAAAAGGTATAGAATATCAATATTACCAGCACATTATTAAATGCTACTGATGCCAGGAGAGTTTTGGTGAAAATACCCTTAGCTCTTTTTTCACGAACTATATGAATAGTAGAGCCTGGTGCTGTGGTCATAGCAATTGCAGATATAAGAAGAGCGGAAGGGAATGGCATTTTCACCAGGAAATATAGTGCTGAGAAAATTATTGAGCCCGTGATAATTACATCACAAACAGTTATAAGAAATATCCTGGTTCCTGAATTATGCAGCTTGCGGAAATCAAGATGACTACCAATAGCAAAACCAATAAAACCAAGAGCAAAATTTGTGATCGGGCGAAATGATTCATATATTTCTGGATTGAAAATATTGAGGATATGGGGGCCAATAATGATACCACCTACTATCTGCATAGTTACTGATGGGAGATGGATTTTTTTAGCCAAACGAGAGAATATAAAGCCGACAATGAGAATTACTGCTATAACAAAGAGGACATTAACCTCTTCCAGTAAAGCGCTTTTATGTTGTATCCAGCTGCTTAAATGTTCCTGCATTAAATTTCTTTTCCTTTTAATGTCCAGCCTACAGCGTCAACTATCTTCACATTTACAAATTTACCGATTTTATCTTTAGTACCTGGAAATACAGTCACTTTGAAATCAGGGGTTTTCCCTGCAACTTCAAGTTCAGATTTCCTGCTGATACCTTCCACGTAAATCTCACGCGTCTTCCCTATCTGCTGTTGATATATCTTATGAGTGATCTTTTCCTGTTGAGTGATCAATCTTTGTAATCTTTCCAACCTTATCTCTTCTGGGATCTGATCTATGAAACCGGCAGCTTTTGTACCTGAGCGAGGAGAATATTTGAACATATAAGCAAAATCAAACTCAATATCCTTCATCAGGTTATAAGTGTTCATAAATTGTTCTTCTGATTCACCCGGGAATCCGGCAATCACATCAGTAGTAATGGCAATTTCCGGCATTGCCTTTCGGAGTTTTACAATCAGGTCATAATAGTGCTGAGCTGTGTAGCCTCTATTCATTCTTGCTAATATCTTATCATCACCAGATTGCATGGCTAAATGAAAGTGCTGGCAGATTTTATTTGAATCAGCCATTACCTGGATGAGATGATCTGAGAGGTCTTTGGGATGTGAAGTTGTGAAGCGTATCCTTTTTATATTGGGGATTTTATTTACCATTTCCAGCAAATGAGGGAAGCTTATATCGTCATACTGGTAAGAATTTACATTTTGACCCAACAGCATAACTTCATATCTTCCCTGATCAGCAGCAATTTTCACATCTTCTAATATCTCTTTATGGTCACGGCTGCGTTCTCTTCCTCTGGTGTAGGGAACAATACAATAGCTGCAGAAATTATTACACCCACGCATGATAGTGACAAATGCTTTCAGCGGATCCTGGTGTATGGGCATAATTTCGGGATATACCTGTTCATTATTAATATCCGTAACGCTGAGCATTTCCTGATGAAAGGCAGAATTGATAATGTCCGGCAGTTTGTCATACATATCCACGCCTACCACAAAATCAACTCCAGTACTGAGCTGCATAATGTCTTCTCCCAGTCTTTGTGCCATACATCCAATCACGCCAATTTTAACATTTCGAGAGATTTTATACTTCATCTCATTATTGATCCTGCCCATCACGCGATCTTCGGCGTGTTGACGCACTGAGCAGGTATTGAAAAGAATCACGTCAGCTTCGGCAATATCTGCAGCTTTTTCATAACCACTTCTTTCGAGAATGGTCATCACCAGTTCGCTATCTGCCACATTCATCTGGCAGCCATAAGTTTCAATAAAATATTTCACTTGTCTTCCTGTATTTATTAGTTTTTTTTTAATTTCTATAACGATCAGCCAGCAGAATAATATCACGCAGTGAGTCAACATTCTGGGCATTGAGCCATTTTTCCTGAAAATCATGCTGCTGCACTATCTGAGCAATAGCAGCCAGTGATTTCAGATGGAATTGGCGTTCATCCTTTGATCCTGCAATCACAAAAATTATTTTTACTGCGGGTGCAGTTTCTGAAAAATAAACACCTCTGTGCGACCGTGCTAATAGTATTTCAAATCTTTTCTCTCCTGAGAGAATGATATGAGGAATTGCCAGAATAGGGGTTAACACAGTAGAGCTCTCTTCTTCTCGGCTGATAAGTTTATGGTATATTTCGCGCTCACCACAAGTAAGCGAGTCATTTAGTACACCCGCAACCCGAGCAAAGAATTCTTCTTTGCTTTCTTTATCGATCATATCTAATATTGGACATTTCTCAATTATCATATCAAATCGATCCTGCTGAATACTGTCCCTTTCCAGAATAATTTCCTTTAGCTCCAGCTCCAGTTCGGCAGAGTCCAGTTCTGAAGACTTTATTCTTCGGATCAGATATAATAGGGCACTTTCTCTATTTGATCTTATCTTACCGTAGAGATGATACCAGATATAGCTTATAATCAAAAATGCTGATGAGATCAAAAGTGGTGTAGACCCCATCTCAAATATAAGGAAACCATAAACTACTATTGCAGTAACTTGAAGCCAGGGATATAAAGGTGATCTAAATTTTGGCTGATAATTCTGGATATGGCTTTCGCGCATGATAATAACGGCTAAATTAATCATGGCAAATAATATCAAACTTATTGTGGATGCTGTTTTTATAAGCAATTCCAGATCAAGAAAGATAATTACAAAGACCATAATAAGAACAGTCATAATGATGGAAAAATGAGGTGTCTGATATTCCTTATTAATTCTACTGAAAAACTTTGGCAGCAAACGATCTCTGCTCATGGCAAAAGGGATTCTGGAAGCAGCCATAATGCCTGCATTACCGGTGGATATAAATGCCAGCAGGGCAGCAACAGCCATGATCAGCATACCCAGATTGCCGGAAAACAATCGAGCAGCATCAGAAATAGGTGTTAGAGATGGTATTCCAGCGCTGTTTATTAACTTATCACCGCTTATACCAACTGTAATGAAAACAACTAAAACATAGAGCAGGGTTACGACGATAAAGGTGATGATCATTCCTAAGGGTAGATTTTTGTTAGGATTCTTGATCTCTTCCGCAATACTGGCAATTTTGGTTAAACCGCTATAGGAAATAAAGATCAGTCCTGCTGTGGCAAAAAGGTCTCTCGTTGAACCCCGATTGAAATTTGAAAAATTTGATAATTGCACTTTACCTATTCCAAAGATAATAAATAAAGTAAGGATTATCAGGAGTCCTATAATCAGAATAGATTGCAGTTTTCCAGAATGTCTGGCACTCACCATATTGAGGAACATAAATAATATGCAGAAGAAAAGGGCTATCAACTTAACCTGATTATAAGTGATACTGGGAAATAATATAGTAGAGAATGCGCCAATACCCAATAATGCGAAAGCACTTTTAAATGCTAGACTGAACCAGGCAGCCATACCTGCAATGGTACCCAAACCAGAACCCATACTGCGATTGATGAAAAAATAATCCCCTCCAGCTTTGGGCATTGCTGTTGCCAGTTCTGCTTTGCAAAATAAAGAAGGTATCACTAGTATTCCAGCTAATAAATAGGCAATAAATACTATAGGTCCCACTTTTAAATACGCCAAACCTGGTAAAATGAACAAACCTGAAGAGATCATTGCTCCAGCAGCAATGCTAAATACATCAAATAAACCCAATTCTTTTTTTAACTTCATACTTCATTTCCCTTACGCATTTGCATGTTTCTATTCATTAGATTGGGTGAAATATTGTCAATTATTACTCTTAGTTGCATTAAAAAAGTAGAATTCCTTATGTTATTAAAAGTGAATATATCGTAGAAATATATTTTGGGGTGAGATATCAAGGATATCGTGTTTTTACATTAGGTACGTTATAATATATATAGATAACATTAATGGACTTATAGATCACAAAGATAGTAAATTATACACTCATAACCCACAGGGAACCCACTGGGGAGTTACAGTGAGCAAAAAGAGGGCATTTAACACCTCTAATACAATATAATATTGATATTTAACCTAAAGCTGTAAAAAAAGTGATCCAATTTGGGTCAAATGAAACAGATTGCTAAATAATTTGAATAAAAGAAATGGGATATCCTTTAAGAAAACAACTGTATTATTTATCAAATATGTCAGCATGATCTAGACCATAGAAATTTATAAATAAGCTAACTTTTTAACATTTTCTTGACTTAAAATGTCTTTTTTGAGTAAATAGTATTTGTAAGAAGCTAATCATTATTAATACTTTCTTTTTGGAGGGTCTATGAAATATTTTATGTGGATACTAGTTGTTTTTTTTGTTTTTGGATTTTGCAATAATTTATATAGTCAAGAAAAATACAGTATTGAAGAACTTCTGGAAATGTCACTTGATGAACTACTTAATCTTAAGATCAGAACCGGTACACTCATTGATATCAAAGGAAGTGAACTTCCAGTAGCCTTGACAATAATTAATAAACAGGATATCCAATTGACACCAGCAAGGAATCTTCTTGATCTTCTGGAGATTTACGTTCCAGGATTTACTTATGTGGAACATTTTATGGGACCAAGAATGGGACTTAGAGGTATTCTGGGAGATCAGAATTATTCATTTCTTCTACTTGTGAATGGAAAAAATGAAAATCTTAAACATAGCCATGGACCTTTCTTTGAATTACTGAATAAAGACATATCTGATATTCAAAGGATAGAAGTTATCAGAGGACCTGGCTCAGTTACATATGGACCTGGAGCAATTGCAGGAATTATCAATATCATTACCATTAATAATTGTGATAATGATCTTAATCAATTATCTTACTCAAAAAATACGCTCTATAATTTTAATAAATATTCCTTTGAAAGCCATTATAAATATAATGCTTTTGAGTCTTACCTGAAATACAGCCAGGTGAGATCGGATGGAAACAAAGAAACTAAATTCTGGTATATTGATAGAGCTCATGGATATGGCTATGGATTTATGAGTCCTTCATGGGGAAATATGGATACTGGTTCACTACCTCCTCCCCTATATGCAGATTACAATGACCAGCCAGAAATCAAGATGCAATACTATGCAAAATACAAGGAAGATTATGAGCTTCTGGCAAGATATTCAACTACAAGCCAAAACTATACAACTCAATCAACAACTCTTTTTAACGATGACATCTGGAGTGGAGTTTCAGGCAAATATGCCAGTATTGAGCTCAAGCATCATTACTCTTTTTCAGACATTCTTAGTTATAAATCATTGCTAAGTTTTGACTCCGCGGATATCTGTGAATACCGTTATTGGAGAGGAGAAGACGCGAATCTGGAAGATATATCTCAAAAAGGACTATCTTTCTCAGAAAATGAATATAATTATAATATTCAAATAAATTTTGAGCCGAATAAAAAAATCAATCTTGCTTTTGGAGCAGAATATAGTTATGAATTTTATGCACCACAATGGGGAAAGGAAGATGACACTTTTTTGATGTCATTCCAGCCACCTATACGCTTTGCTGTAATTGACAGCAGTTCCGGTTTTTACCAATATTTCCATGATTTGGGATATGCCACCCTGATTGATGATGATATTTCCTGTAATACGATTTCAGTTTTTGGTGAGGGCTATTTTGATTTACATCCGAAGCTTAAAATGATGATCTCAGGACGTTATGACAAGCACAATCTTGCTGATCAAGCCATAAGCCCACGACTTGCTTTGATCTCATCCATTAACGAAAATAATATAATGAAACTAACTCTTCAGAAATCCGTGAGAATTCCTTTATTCAGTGACCTTTATTCTCAGGATTATCTTGAAACAGGTAAATCAGAATTTGAAGAACTTCGGGGTATGGAATTATCATATCAAAGGCTGCAAAATCAGAATTTGTCTCTAGGAATGAATCTCTATTACAATGAAATAGATCAATTTGCCTGGATCCCAGAAACTTCTGCTTCAGGATTAGCCGGTAATCTTGATCTGATGGGTTTGGAGATGGAATTACAGTATAAAACAAATAGAACCCAGGCAGGTATGAATTATTCTTATGTGAAGCAGCTGAACTGGGAATCTTCATTTAATGATACTGCCTGGATAACTGGACTTGATGGAGAGATCATTTACCTTGAGGATAATGCCAGTGATCGGCTGAACAATTTACCGAGTCACAGTTTGAAATTCTTCTTGAACCGTAACCTTACAGAGAATTTGAGACTTCATCTGGATGGTCGTTTTGCCTTTGATTATCAACAATCAATAATGCTGGATAAATTTGAAGAAGCACATGAGGAATATGGCAATCCTGTAACTCTTGAAGAAATGAATGATATCATTGACGCATTAGAAGATCATGGATATGCCCAGCCATCCTTCACCTCAGATATTTCTTTATCCTGGAAGAAAGAACTGAGTAAAATTAGTTTTACTACCATGATATTTGCCAGAAATATTTTGAGCTATAACCATGTGCGATATATCATTCAGTACTGGGAAAATGGTAATCTCAGGCAATATCCCCGTCAATGTGGATTTATCGAAGAGCCTTTAGATATTGGCATTGAAATTTCCTGCAATTTTTAATAAAAAGTAAGCCTCATCTCTCAAATGAAAGATGAGGCTTTATTAATTCCTAAGCTATTGAGTTAAGACGATGTACTCATCGGATTGACTTAAGAGCGACCATTGCCACTCCAAAAAAAACCTTAAGTCAATCTGCAGTAGCATCTTAACTCAATATTTTTTCTTATTTCAGCAGGAGCATTTTACTTGTTTCTACTCCCTTTGAATGTGAAATTCTGCTAAAATAAATTCCACTGGCAATAGCTTTTCCACTATTATCTGTACCATCCCAGACTTCAAAGTGATTTCCACTTGTTTGAGTTCCATTATAAAGAGTCTTAACCAGTCTTCCAGCTACATCATATACAGAAAGATCAATATCAGTGCTCTGCTGCAGTGAATAATCTATTCTTGTGGTAGGATTGAAAGGATTGGGATAATTACCTCTAATGATAACAGAGGAAGCATCAATTACACTTTCAGTTGTGTTAGATTCAGGATACATGTCTGCAACATAACGTGGATTAAGACTATATTCATCATATGAATAAACTACCATTCCAACCAGTCTTCCCCAGAAATCACCGAGAGTGATAACTATTTCTGGTTCAACTTCGTCCAGATAGAAAAAACTGTCATCTATCTGGCAGGGTGCTGAGCCATCAGTTACATACCATACTCCATATTCATTCTGGGCAGCAGTAACTGTGACATCATCTACCTGCACCAGGCAACCTTCATAGGCTTCCATACTTGCCAGATCTGCAGTTGATATTTCAACTGGTGCTGGAACTGCTGCTGTACCTATCACTTCACATTCTTCTATTGAAGCAAGTTCTGTAAGTTCATAATATTCATCAACAGTAGCAGTGATAGTTACCAGATCACCTTCGGCCAGACTCCACACATAAGCTTCATCATAATCAAATACATATACGCCACTCCAGGCACCACCATCAGGGTCTACTATAAAGAAACTAGCATGACCGCCACCGGGCTTCCAGCCAACACCTACTACAACTGCTTCCTCAATTGTCACCACCTGTTCCAGGTAAGGTGAATCTCCACTCGGGTCTTCAGTGAATTGGATATCATGAACAGTAACAGCGAATAAGCTGCCTATCATGATTGCAAACATAAATAAAACTAAGGTCTTTTTCATTATTTCCTCCTTGGATTAATTAAAATTTTAATTCTACTGTTGTAGCTATATTGAATTTAGGTGCAGGTACTACGTAAAGATTTTTTTCTTCCAGCATATAGTCATTTCTGCCGTAATCTGTACCTACATATCCTTTAGTATAATTTTCGTCCCGATTATTGACATTCTTGAAATCAACTTTAACCATCAATTCTTTATTACCAAATACAACACAATCATATGTTACTGACATATTTACTGTAAAGAAATGTGGCAATTTTGAATCAAAGGTAGCTTCAGTATAATGGGTCACACCATTTTCATCAATATAATCGACAATAGGTCTTTCATATTCATTTTCTTCATTACAATAATACTCATCCCACCATTTGAAATCTGTTCCCACTTTCAAGCTGCCGTCATTTGGCAGATATTTGAAGGTATATGCAAGATTTCCTGATGCCATTTGTTCTGGTGAAAAAGGTACTACATTCCCAATTAATTCTTCTGCAGGAGTATTGCCAATAGTTTCTGCATTCATTTTGTTCCAGCGGTTACGACTAAGCGTACCCGATAAGCCATATTCAAATCCCATGCTTTTCCCAGAGAATGATAATTCAATGCCTTGATGGGTTGCATCTCCATAATTAGTCGTCAAAGTCTGCTCTTCCCCATCAACCGGCATTGTTACTGAACCTATCTTATCCAGATAGTGAGTGCGATAAATATTAAGGTTGATTTTACGATTGAAATCACGATAACTATATCCAAATTCATAAGTAACCACTTTTTCCGGTTTAAGTTCTTTGATCTGTACTCCGTCAACGAACCCATCTTGATTTGGTCCATATTTATAACTGTACCAGTCTCTTACTTTGGGCTCTTTTTTGGCGATAGAATAATTTACAAACATGCTGAATTTATCGGAAGCTTTATAATTCATACCGAATTTGGGAGAAACAAATTCCCAGGTTCGCTTGTAGTCTTCATCATCAAATAAAAGAGTATCATTATCTGTCATCTCTTTGGTATTATAAATATATTCATCAAGGAATTGACCTGTTCCGAAATCAAATATTTGAATTGGATTTTCTTCTACCTCAGAATAATACTGGGCTGCCTGTACATCAGCCATAAAATTAATTTTCTCACTGGGGCTGATATTGAATCTGCAAAACCCTGATAAATTGCGTACAGAACTTGAATAGTCACTACTTACTTGTGTCTGATCATAAATATTATAAGCATCGGTTAAGGAATCATTTGCTGCGTAATGGAAGTCATTTGATTCTACATAGTGATCTGCCATCCAATAACGGAACTCATATCCTGCTATCACTTCAAAGTAATGATTAACCTTGTTTTGATAATATGAATTAATTCCCAATTGCTTATGTTGATTCTTCATGTCATTTTCAAAACCATTTTCATATGTACTAGTTATCAGATTGGTTGCGCTGCTGTAGCGGAACCGATATTCTTCTCCCTGGTAAGTATAGATATAAAAGTCATCATTTGTGGGATCAATGATCAAACCTTCTGGTAGTTCACCGGTCTGCTCATATATCCAGGCTGCATGCTTACCAAAAAGTCTTCTATCGCTATCCATATCAGCATCCAATGGTCTTACTTCACCAGTTTCCACATCAAAATAATCATTTTTAAGATACTTTCCACCACCAACGCCCATCGTAACAAAGAAATTGGTCATCACTGATGATTGATCAGTTATCTTCCAATTATCACGAATAGAAAATTGAGGCTTGAAATAGTAATTTTCCTGATAGCCAGAAAGACTTCTATTATAATTTCTTCCTAAAGTATCAAATAAATCAGGATCAGAAGTAGTTCTAGCCTGATTATGACTCTGAGGAGCAGCGATCAATGAGAAGTTCATTTTATGAGGACCTGCTCTCAGTTCACTTTCGGCTCCAAATGACCAGCCATCATAACTGGTTCCTTCAATATAGGAATCACCTGCTTTCCGTTCAGTAGATATAATCAAATTGAAATTTCCAATATCACCAGAATTGTAGCGGACAATTGCATTATAATTTATAGGTTGATATTTCTCTATTTCTCCTTGTCCATTTGCCGTTTCATCTGGACTTTGATAACTATTTACAGAACTACGAAGACTCCACTCTGCTTTTGGTGTAGCTTTCATAGTCTCTATATTCAATGAGCCCCCAAAAGCTCCAGAGCCATATAATGATGATGAAGCTCCTCTTTGCACCTGCACAGAATTCACATTTGATGAAAGCCCTGTCCAGTTAGACCAGTAAACTTTCTGGGATTCTGGATCATTTACTGGAATACCATTAATTAATACCTGAATTTTCTCTGCATCAAAGCCTCGAATACTTAATTCAGCTTCTCCCAATCCACTGCCAGAGGCAAACACACCAGGTACATCCTCGATTAATTCCGGCATATCCTGGGTAGTATACCTATCTGCAATATCCTCATTAGATAATTCGGTAAATGCTACAGGACTTTCTCCCGGAATTGATCTGAGAGCATTAATTGAACTTCCACTGATCTGAAGAGCATCGATTTCCAGATTGAAATTGACACTAGTGGTTTCGCTTTCTTTCACAACAATCTCTTTTTGTTGAGGCTTATATCCAATAAGCTCAATCGATAATGTGTGAGTCCCCAAAGGTACATCTTTAAAATAAAACTTCCCCTGGGAATTTGTGTAATTACCTTCATTAATATCTGTAATCCTCACAACAACCATTTCCAGCGGGTCGCCACTTTTGGCAGATTTCACCTCACCAAATATATTGCCCCCGATGGCAAACAAATTCACTGATAATAATAATACCAAAAACATAATAACAAAGCTCTTCTTCATCAATTACCTCTCATACGGTTATTTATTCTTTTCACTTAATATGAAAACAATAAGTTCTTAGAGTAAGTATTTAAGAATTACTGAATTAATGTAAAGAAATAATTATTATTTCCTGTAATTTTTTTTCTGCGATTTTATAACTTTACAATTTATTACCACTTAAATAATTCTTCACAAAAATATATAAATATTCAGGCGAAGGTGATATTGGTAATAAAGGAAAGTTATTTGATAATTTTCTTACTACTCGCCAGTAGAATCATCCATAAATATAAGGAGAATAAAATGAAAAAAATTATAGTCCTTGGTGCTGGAATGGTCGGCAGTGCAATAGCACTTGATCTAGCCCAAAATTACCAGGTCACTTCAATAGATATTAAAGATGAAAATCTGCTTCCACTAAAAAATATCCCCGGGATCAAAACTCAAGTTGCCGATCTTACAAAATCTGAGAATATTAAGAGAATTATTGCAGACTGCGATCTTGTAGTAAATGCCGTTCCTGGTTTTATGGGATACAGAACGACTAAAGCCGTGATCGAAGCCGGAAAAAATATCGTAGATATCTCCTTCTTCCCAGAAGATTGTTTTGAGCTTGATGAACTGGCAAGGCAAAAAGGGGTAACAGCTATTGTTGATTGCGGTGTTGCTCCTGGAATGGGCAATATCATCTTAGGCTATCATCATGTTGCAATGAGCGTGGAAAGCTATGAATGTTATGTAGGTGGATTACCATTTAAACGCAGCCTGCCCTTTCAATACAAAGCTCCCTTTTCGCCTATTGATGTCATCGAAGAATATATCCGTCCCGCACGTTATCTCAAAGATGGTAAACTCGTCACTATGCCTGCCCTTTCTGAGCCCGAATTCCTGGATTTTAACGAAATCGGTACGCTGGAAGCATTTAATACTGACGGTTTACGCTCTCTGCTCTTTACTATTAAAATTCCAAATATGATTGAGAAAACCATGCGCTATCCAGGTCACATCGAATATATGAAAATGCTGAAGGATTCCGGCTTTTTCAGTGAAGCTGAAATTATGATTAAGGGTATTAAAATCAAGCCTATTGATATGACTGCCCGTTTACTTATCGATAAATGGAAACTGGGTAAAAATGAACCTGAATTTACTGTAATGAGAATTATCATAAAAGGAAAAGAAAATGGCAAACCAATCCGCTGGCAATATGATCTCTTTGATAGATATGATGAAAAAACCGGCATATCTTCAATGGCACGCACGACTGGTTATACTGCCACTTCTGCAGTTTCTCTGGTTTTAAATGGTGATTTAAAGCGCCCTGGTATCAATCCACCAGAATACATCGGAGAAGAAAAGGACTGCCTTAATAAAATCCTGCAATACCAGAAAGAAAGAGGAATAATTTACCGTATAAGCAGTTCTTGATCATTTCATCTCATAATGTTAGATACTGAAATTGATCTTTCTAAAGCCTTGCTTATGGTCGAGCACCTTGGCAATGGTTGACCGTTCTGAACCGAATATCATCATTGCTAACTGGCTTATATATAGAGTTTTATAAACTTCTATCCTCTGATCGACCATTGCGAAGGTCATTCGACCATACGCAAGGTCTTGGCTGGTGAGAATTGAACAGGACCTAATGTTATTTTTTTGTTCAGATTTTTTATAACTTTACAATTTATTACCTTGTAAATAAATCTTCTTCAAAAGATATTATTATTTATGTGAGGTTATATGCGTAATTTATTAGTTATCTCGATTTGTTTGAGCCTGGCTCTGCCCCTCTTTTCAAGTGCATTCACTCCCCCTGCAGATTATTATCAGGGATGTGACGGGTTAAAAAATGAACTGCTTAAAGCTCAGTTACACAAAATTATATCCGGGCACACCGTCTTTCCTTATTTTGGTGACGGTGAAATTGCCACAGCCGATATCATGATGGAAGTGGATCAAGATCCCGATAATCCTGATAATATTATCTGTTTTTATTCCGGTTTCAGCTATCCCAAATCCTGGACTGATATGGGTTCCAGAACCGATTATAAAGCATTAGGCACTACTCATGAAAATTCCTGGAACCGCGAACATGTCTGGTCTAAATCTCATGGATTTCCCGGACGTGAAACTGATATTGCCTACACGGATGTCCATAACCTGAGACCCGAAGATAGATCAGTCAATTCAGCAAAAGGTGATAAAGATTTTGACTGGGGCGGCTTTGATGAACAGGAAGTAGAGAACTGTTATACGGATATTGACAGTTGGGAAGCTCCTGACCGCGTGAAAGGCGATATTGCCCGTTGCATATTTTATATGGCAACCAGATATGAAGGCACAGATACTCCCTATGATCTGGAAATCGTTGATTATACAAATACTCAAGGTCCTCTTTATGGCAAACTCTCCACCCTCCTCGAATGGCACAAACTGGATCCTCCTGATGATTATGAAAAAAGACGCAATCAGATCATTTACACTAAATACCAGCATAATAGAAATCCCTATATAGACCATCCTGAATATGCATTTAGTATCTGGGGAGAACCAGAATATAATCCACGGCTTACTACTTCTCAGGAAATTATTCACTTTGATGGAGTTCAAAATAGCGATATTACAACTTTTGAATTCAATGTTACTGCGGTAAATCAGAAAGTAGACTTGAAACTTTTCATAGAGGAATTTTCTGATATTTTCTCATTTAATGATCATTCATCTACAGTCCAACTTCCTGTTAATAAGAACATTATCAATCAAGTGGTAACAATCTACTTTAACCCTGTATCAATTGGTGCTATCAATTCAGATATTCTTTTCAGCGGATTTGATCAGGATATAGAGCTTAAGGCATTTATTCTACCGGAAAAAGGGAAATGGCTCATTGATCAGACCTTTGACGAGTCTCTGGATGATTTCACTCAGCTCGTTTTACAGGGCAATCCGCAGCACGGCTGGCATCATTCTTCCTGGGATAATGACAATTTTGCCAGAGCAAGAGGAAATAAAGACGAATATACTCCACGGGAAGCCTGGCTCATCTCTCCCCTGCTTACTTTAGGAAATGCAGGAATGTTTTATCTCAATTTTCGTACTGCCCGTAACGATAATAATTCACCTGACCAGTTCCAGGTTTATATAGCTTCAGACCTCCCTATTGATGGCATTCCTGCTGATGCCGTAACGCTTGACCCTGTATTATCAGAAGGTAATTATAACTGGCAGAACAGCTCCTGGCTGATTTATGATAAAGATGACCTGCCAGATGAAGAACAGATTTATCTACTCTTCAGATATTACTATGATGGAAATCCCGCTGGTCAGGAAACCTGGGAACTGGATGACGTAAAGCTATACGCAAAATAGGGTATTTTGCCGAAAATTACCAATACTCATATTGTTCCTGAGAATATCTCTGGTATTAGATTAACAGATTATTTGCTTAACTATGGTAATGAACTGTTGGAAAACCAATGCACACGAAATTATATTAAGAAGATAATTAAAGCCGGTTATATTATGATCGATGGCAGCCAGGCAGCTACTGCAAGCTGGGTGGAAACTGGTCAAAGAATTGAGTTTATCAAGCCAGATATTCAACCAGCTAAGATCTTTAAATTGCAGATACCTGTTATCTTCGAAGATGAATATCTGGCAGTGATAAATAAACCGGCGGGAATAAAAGTAAGTGGAAATTGTTTCCGCACTGTCGAAAATGCCTTGCTATATAATATTTCACTTTCGTCTTTACCAGCAGCTCTGGCTTTGCCAAGACCTGTGCACCGCCTGGATGCTCTCACTTCAGGACTTTTACTGATTGCCAAAACCCGTCCGGTTCGCATCGCACTGGGTGAGATGTTTGCTGAACACAAAATAATCAAAACCTATCAGGCAATTGTCATTGGCAAAACGCCTTTGAGGGATACCATCACATCTCCCCTGCAGGATAAAAAGGCTGTTACACACTATGAACGGATTAAGCTAATACCTTCTTTAAGAGATGAATGGCTTTCACTATTGGAATTAAAACCAGAGACAGGTAGAACTCATCAACTGCGGATACACCTTTCAGAATCTGGCTATCCTATCCTGGGTGATAAATTGTATGGCACTCCAGGACAGATATACAAAGGAAAGGGGTTATTCCTGACTGCTACTGGTTTAGAGTTTTCCCATCCAATCACAAAGCAGCAGATAGATATAAAGATAGATCCCCCAGCAAAGTTTGACTTACATCTAAAGCGAACTGAAAAAAGATATAGAAATCTTAAGGAACAACAACAAAACACTATCTAACATTAAAATGTCAGTACGTGCTTTGTTGTTATTCCTGATTCCCTGATTAGGTCTGTTAAGTAATCGCAAGAGGTTTTATTATTATTTAAGCCAGTCCTTGTTTTATAACCCGATAGGTTTAACTTTTTATCAGTTGATAATCCGGGGAGCCTAACCCATCTTTCGACTTAAAGTGACACTGCCTGGCTCCGCGGAATTTCTTGCCTTTTTGCCTGATCAAATCATGACATGCTTTATCAATTGCCACGGGATCAGTAGAAATGAATATCCCTACATCTTCCATCAGAATTTTCATTTTTCTTGGTTCACAATCGCAGCCAGAAGTGATGTTCATGGCAAAATTGATATAGATATTATTTTTCCCTTTTTGAGCAGCAAGTGCGTATTCGACTATTTTTTCCTGAAAATTATTGCCGATCCCGAGAAAATGGAGAATACTCGTCAAAGTAAAGATCGAAACTGCTTTCTGAGGACATATAGAGACGCAGGCGCCGCAACCTACACATTTTTCTGGATCGATGAATGACTTCTTTCCGATAGTTATTGCCTGCTCATTGCATCTGGTTTTGCACAGATTACATTTTATGCATTTTCGATTCACGATATGCGGCTTGATCCCCATGTGCATTGCCATCTTTCCCCCTTTAGCAGCATGTCCCATTGCTAGTTGCTTTATGGATCCACCAAATCCTGCCAGAGTGTGACCCTTGAAGTGAGAGATGACTATTAGTTGATCATAATCCAGAAATGACTTTCCAATCTTACAGGTTTTGAAGTTTTTTTGATTGATCTCCACTTCAGCAAATGCCTCTCCCTGTTCCCCATCGGCAATGATGATCGGCAGCTGCGTGAAACCATGTTCCTGAGCAGTTTTAATATGCAGTTCTCTATTATGCCTTTGTCCACCATACATCACACTGGTTTCCATATAACAGGTTTCAATTTCTCTTTTTTGCAAAAAATCTATTATGCCCTGATAGTTTTCTGATTTAATAAATGTATGATTACCCTTTTCACCAAAGTGGACCTTTAAGGGTATCTTTTTCTCAAGGGAGATATTTTCTTTATCAATAATCTCGTTAAGTAATGCACTTGTTATTACTTGCACTTCTTCAATTGAAGTGCTGGCATTAATTTTATGAAAATATACATTAGACATTTCATCTACTCCTTTGATCTGCATATCACAAATCAGGTAGAGCATATTGTGTTTTAAGAGATTTTGTCAATATAATCGATTCGGGCATCCTCGCGGAATTATAGCGATTGTTCAATTCTCACCAGCTAAAACCTTGCGCATGGTGCCAGCACCTCCGCAATGGCTGATCAGAAGGAATGAGGTTATAAACCTATACCAATATACCAATTAGCACTGCCATATTTTTTTGTTAATAACGGTCAACCATTACGAAGGTCTCAGAAAGGTCAATTCCCCAAAAATTGACAAATATGATGCATTTGAGTAAATTAATTACTGCTATAACTTCACGTAGTTCACGCCCCACTTCCGGTGTACCGCCCGCTATGCACGTTCTACTTAAATCCTACTTATCTGATTTTATTTTAATTAACTTGCGTCTTTTGTGTTTGTAGAGAATTTTAGAAAACATAAAAGGAGATTACTATGTTGGGAACTATAATCAATGCTGGGGCAGTAATTGCCGGCAGTTTGCTGGGTTTGCTACTGAACCGTAAACTGCCAGAGAAGGTCACTCAGACGGCATTTAACGGAATTGGTGTTTTCACTATATTTCTGGGAGTTTCAATGGGTATGAAAACGCAAAACTATTTGATCCTGGTATTCAGCATAGTATTGGGTTCTATTATAGGTGAATTAATTGATCTGGAGAAAGTAATCGAGAAAATCACAGATCGGATCAAGCAAAAAGTTAGCAGCAGTAATGATAGATTTTCAGAGGGTATGATTACTGCCTTTCTCTTATTTTGCATGGGCTCAATGACAATACTGGGAGCGATTGAAGAAGGTTTGGGAAATAAACCTAACCTATTATTAGCAAAGTCGTTACTTGATGGGTTCGCAGCAATTGCTTTAACTTCAACCCTGGGTATTGGAGTGATGTTTTCTGTGATACCGCTGGTGATCTATCAGGGGGGGCTCACATTGCTGAGCAGTCTATTTGGAGATTACTTTAACCCATTGATCATCAACGAGGTAACGGCTACTGGTGGGTTGATATTAATAGCAATGGGTATTAGAATAATGAATATAAAACCTGTTAGAGTGCTCAATATGCTGCCAGCTTTAGTTTTCGCTGTTATCTTAAGTTTTTTATTCCTTTGATATCAGGATATACCCAGTTCTTTCTTTAAATTATAATAATCAAGCTTTAATTCTATCATTTCCTCCTGCAGTTGCTCAATTTTTTCTTTAAGCTCAGCAATTTCATTTTCAGGTTTCTCTTCATTAATTTCTTGTACGTCATCGATTAATTCTTCCTGATCATCAAGGAGATGGATATAGCGCTGTTCTTTTTGCCCAAGCTGGCGTGCTAAAAGCATAACCAATGGGATTTCACGATCAGTAAGTTTTTGTAAAAATTGCTGAACTTCATTGAGAGAATCAAATTCATGCATTCTTTGAGTATGTAATCGCAATTCACCCAGAGTTTGCGCTCCTCTCAGAAAAAGGGCTGCCAGTAAGGAGATTTCACGTTGATCAAGACTCAGAGCTTCTCCAATATTATGCTTATACTTTATCACTCGCTGTCCCTGCCCACTGGAAAATATCACAAGTTTCTTCTCCCGCAGTTCATCAAGGGTATGAATAAGAGTTCCTTCATCTACATTCATTACTGGATCACGATTTGATTTCTGATTGCAGGCATTACGCAAAGCATTTAGACTCAAGGGATAGTAATCTGGAGTTGTTAGTTCTTTTTCTATTAATGAACCAATTACTCTAACTTCTGTTTTAGTTAGTTTCATAATCATATCCTTTTTCTTTTTACAAAACAATAATTATGAATGTAGTGACAAATAGTCAAACAATTCAACTAATCAATCTTAAAAAGGGAATCCTTGATACTTTTTTTATTAATATTTGTGTTGACATTGGAAGCGAGAAAGACAATAATAAATTATAAAATAAATGGGGTGAAAATGAGAAAACATATTGATACGCTGAAGTATTTTATAGACAATCATTCAGATTTGATCATTATATTTGAGCGTGATTATAGAATCCGCTTCATCAATAATGCCTATTGTAAGATATTTGGGAAAACATTTAAAGAACTAAAAGGCACAAATTTCCTTTCACTCATTGTAGAAGCTGACCGTGACAAAGCAATTGATTCTTTAAGTAAAATATCTGAGAAGAAAAACTATTCATCTCATCAAGAACGGATTAACAGTGCAGAAGGTATAAAATGGATAGAGTGGAAAGTCAAGGGTAGGTTTCAGCAGAATGGCAGATTATTAGATTATTTTGCGGTTGGCAGGGATATTACTCAGCAAAAGATGTTGCAGGAAGAATTGGAAATAATTAAATTACGTCATGAAACAGCAGAACTAATAGGGAGCGTAGGTAATTGGGAATATGATATTATTAAAGAAAGATTCTGGGCTTCTGTGGGAGCAAAAGCTCTCTATGGAATACCACTTGAAAAAGTTGATATAACTACTGAATATGTAGAGAATTGCATTCCCGATCGGGAGAATGTACACCAGGCATTGGAAGATTTGATTTCAAAAGATATACCTTACGACCTTGAATTTGAAATACAACCACTTGATCAAATAGAACCAAGAATAATCATATCCAAAGCTATTCTTAATAAAAATGAAACTGGTCAACCCATCAAAATTGTGGGAGTTATTCAAGATGTTACATTAAGGAAATTAGCTGAATTAAAACTTGCTGCCAGTGAAGAACGCTATCGTTATCTCATAGAAATGGCATCCGATGCCATTTTCCTTATTGATAAGAATGGAATATTTGTTGAGGTAAATGAAAATGCCTGTAAGCTGCTGGGATATTCCAAAGAAGAGTTTTTGGCAATGTCCATTAACCAGGTAGATAAAAACTTCCCAATAGATGCATTCATTGACTTCTGGGCTAACACTGAGGATGGAAAATCAGTTATTTTTGAGACTATTCATATTCACAAAGACGGTCATCAGATAGCTGTGGAAGTTTCTGGTTCAAAATGTATGATACAGGGTCAAATAGTATATTTTGGACTGGCAAGGGATATCACTGAACGGCAAAAGGCAGAAGAAAAATTAAAAGCCAGTGAAGAAAGATTTAAGCTTGCTGTGGAAGGCACTAATGATGGCTTATGGGATTGGGATCTTAAGACTGATTACACTTATCATAGCGACCGTTTTGCCACAATGCTGGGCTATGAACCAGATGAACTACCATATACAATTCATGCCTGGGAAGACCAGCTTCATCCTGATGATTATGATGAAGCTCACAAGAAAGTTGAAGAATATTTGTCGGGTAAAATTACAGTATATAAATCAACTTTTCGCATGCTATGCAAGGATGGATATTACCGTTGGATCACTGGTAGAGGAAAAGCACTTTGGGATGAGAATGGAAAACCCTATCGTTTTATAGGTTTTAACACAGATATCACAACCCGGAAAAATGCAGAAAAGGAATTTATAAAAAGTCAGGAAAATTATCATCGCCTGTATGACACACTCACCGAAGGTGTGATGTTCTTCAATCAAAATGCTGAAGTAATTGATGCTAATCCAGCCGCTCAAAGAATTCTCAATTTCTCTTTGCATGAAATTAGAGGAACAAAACCAGAGCCTCGAAGATGGAAATCATTCCATGAAGATGGTTCAGATTTTACCATTGAAGAAGATCCAATATTCCTAAGTCTAAGTCAGGGTAAATACTGCCAGAATATCTTAATCGGACTTATTGATAGTCGTACTGAAAAAACAATCTGGTTATCAGTTAATTCTGCTCCAATATATGAAAATGACAGTGACCAGCCATCCGGCGCTTTTTCGATTTTTTCTGATATTACAGAAAGAAAGCAGGTTGAAGATGAATTGAAGAAAACAAATGAAACTTTGCTTGCAGCTCAGGATATGGCTAATATCGGATATTGGACCTACAATATTAAAACCGGAAATTTGACCTGGTCAAAGCAAATGTTCACCATCTTCGGTCAAGATCCTACTAAGAATGCACCAAATTATGACCAACATAAAAACCTAATTCATCCCGATGATTGGGAGATGTTTGATGAAAGTGCGAAAAAATGCCGTGAAGGAGTACCTAACAATCTTAAATTGAAAATCAATTTTCCAGATAATACTATTCATCATATTGTGACACAGGGATTTCCACGATATAATGATAATGGAAAGATTTTTGAAATTTATGGAATCTCTCAAGACATCACAGAATTCAAGCTAAAAGAAATAGAATTAGAACAGCATCGTACCCATCTTGAGCAATTAGTTCAGCAAAGAACCGAAAAGCTGGAAAAGCAGAATCAGGAACTGCGGCATTATCACGAGCTCTTTATTGCCAGAGAATTCAGGATCAAAGAATTGAAAGATGAGATTCAAGCTCTTAAAGAAGAAGTTTCCAAAAAATGATCAATTACTTGAGTAAAATAAAACTAATTTCCTCGCATAACTATTAGTAAATTATATATTTGACAACTTACCCTGTTTATTATTTAGTCGATTAAAATAAAAATTTATTATGGAGTAGAATATGAAGTACTTATTAATTTTTGTTTCCCTGTTTATTTCTTTTAGTATGATTTATGCAAATGCTGAGGGATTTACAGACTTTCAAGCTGATATTACCCGTCAAACTGAGAGATTTCTCAATAATCCCGAACATCAAAATATAACTCGAGAAACCAGAGATTATTCGGTTGGTGATACAGATGTATTCTGGAGCTGGGACTTTTCAGATATGCCACCAGCCTGGATTCAAACCCCGTCAACCTGTCAGGCAGTAGGTGAACATTGCTATATTTTCGTTGCCGATAGCGAATGGAATGTGAATATGACTCAGGTAGATGTTGATACTGTCCTGGCTAATTTTGAAGAACACACTATCGCATTTCCTGATCAGGGAATTTATGATCTTAATACGGAGTATTTTGGTCCAGTACCAGATGAGCTTGATAATGACCCCAAAATGATCATCTTTTATTCCGCTTTGGGGAGTTTTCAAGGAACTTCCTTTGATGGCTATTTCAGTGCCTATAATCAGGTTACGGAAGCAGAAGCTCAGCAAATGAATCCTCCAGGTCACAGTAATGAATGCGAAATGATCTATATGACCTGCAATCCCTTGAATCCCATTTCACCCATCAGGCTTTCTGTACTGGCTCATGAAATGCAGCATCTGATCCACTGGGGTATGGATATCAATGAAGATACCTGGGTAAATGAAGGTTGCTCTGAATACGCTATGTATCTTTATGGTTATCCGGATCCAATCGTGGATTTTCCCAACCAGCCTGACAACAATCTGATAGTCTGGGACCAGGAATTTGCTGACTATGTCCAAACTTACCTCTTTACCGTCTTCCTTTCTGAAAATTATGGAGGACATGATATTATCTCTGAGATTGTTGCTGAAACGGCAAATGGCATCACAGGTGTCCAGAATGCCCTGATAGAGTTGGGTTATCAAGCTCCTTTCAATTATATTTTCTCTCAATGGACAAATGCCAATTATCTGGGTGATTATACCACTATTGACCTGCCTACCTTCCACTGTGTAAATACATATAACAGTTATCCTGTAAGTGGCAGTGCCTCCGTTAATGGCTGGGCGGCAGATTATTATAAATTTGTAACTGGTGATGTTGATCTGGATATCAGCTTTACGGCAAATACAGGAGAATTCATTGTTAATCTCCTTATGGTAAGTAATTCCGGAGCTACAGAAGTTATTAATCTGGTTGCTTCAGGTAACGAAGGATCAATAACCTTACCTGCTTTTGAACCGGAATATGATTACATGGTAATGAATATCTCTAATATCACTTCAACCACAAAAACGTATAGTTTTACCTTGGAAGAAAGCACTTTTGAAGAAAGGAATTTCTGGGCATATAACTTTAATAATAATAGTTACACGGAAATTACTGCTACCCGTCAAATTTCGGGAGAATATTGTAATGTATATGTAGATAACGATTTATGGAATATTGATATTACACCGAATGATGTAGAACTGGTAGCAAGAGCGTTTGACGATTCTACTGCTGCTGATCCTGATAATGGCATTTATGAACTTGATACCCAGATGTTTGGGATGCCTTCTGATATTGACGAAAATGGAAAAGTTAATATCCTGATATATGATATAGATGATGCGGATATTAACGGATTTTTCGCCCCTAATGATATATCTGGAGGAACTCACAGCAATAATATGGAAGTTCTCTATATCGATAAAAACCCGCATGGTTCAGGAATAAACAGCTCCTACTGCTTCTCCACAATTGCTCATGAATTCCAGCATCTTATTCATCATACCATGGATTCAAACGAGCAAACCTGGGTAAATGAAGGTCTTTCCTGTTTTGCTCAAACGGTTACCGGCTGGGTAAGTCCCTACTGGATGGTGATGTTCACCATGAATCCCGATAATAACCTTATCCAGTGGACTGCGGGTCCAGATTATCCCCAAACCTGGCTTTTTATGATCTATCTCTGGGAACATTACTGCCTTGATGATGTGAATATTATCCATAACCTTGTAGCGGAGCCATTAAATGGCATGGATGGCATAAATGCTGCTCTAATTACCACTGGCTGGGATGATGTGAATGCAGAAGATGTATTTAATAATTGGGTAATTGCCAATTATATTAATGACCCCGGCTTCATGGATGGAAGATTTGGTTATAATGATAATCCTGTAGGTACTGGTGATTATGCTATGGGAACTATTGACGATATAGCCTTCTACCCCACCTCAGAGACTAATTCCATGCAGCATTGGAGTGTGAATTATATAACCTTCTCAAATCTGGAAAACAGCCTGAGAGTTAATTTTATGGGTGATGCTGATTATTCGCAATATTATGTAAGATTTGTTTCGCTCAATGGTGATATTCCCTATGCATTATATGAAATGGAACTCGATGATTTCGCTAATGGTGAGATCACTTTACCCAATAATGACGAAAATTATGATAATGTAGTCATGTTTGTAACTGACACTTTTGGGGGTACAGGTACAATTGAATATTCTTATATTGCCGAAGACGTGATCTCTCAGAATTCCGCTCCAGAAGATGAATTACCACAGATCACTGAACTAACCTGCTTCCCAAATCCCTTTAATCCGCAAACTACAATTCATTACACTATCACCGAGGCTTCATTTACTTCACTTAATATATTTAATATAAAGGGTCAAAAAATCAAGAACCTGATATTTGAAATTCAGCCAGCAGGTTCCTATAACCTGCAGTGGGATGGGACTGATGATATGCAAAACCAGGTTTCCTCAGGAATTTATTACTATAATCTAACAACTTCAGCAGGGTCAGTCACTAAGAAAATGTTGATGCTCAAGTAAAAAAATAATATTGAGTTAAGATGCGAATGTAGATTGACTTAAGATTTTTTAGGGTGGCAATGACCGCTCTCAAGTCAATCCACTGAATACAGTGTCTTAACTCGATAACTTGCTGGGAAATGA
>Ga0207996_1000325_pt1 | contig 43616 bp, 39 predicted proteins | sample AntAceMetag02UKG_FD_184773 | JGI IMG/M metagenome (GOLD analysis project Ga0207996, IMG submission 184773) | Saline lake microbial communities from Ace Lake, Antarctica - Antarctic Ace Lake Metagenome 02UKG (SPAdes) (version 2) | ecosystem: Environmental > Aquatic > Non-marine Saline and...
AGCGCAAAAAAGCTTTTTAGAAATTTTAGATAGTTTGCTTTTGACATTCCTGATATGCCATCAGGATCGTAGTTGTTTGATTGCTTTTTAAAATAAGGCGGATCAAAAATAATCAGATCCGGTTTGGTTTTACCTTTTATCGGCCATTTTAAATCAGTGATATCCCAGAAACAGGGTTCAATCTCCGGTCGTGTATCCGGCCGATCTGCCATGTCAAAACTCCAGCATTTACGGTTAAACGCAAAACAGGTGTCAGCCACTACTCCACCGCCAGCCATGGGATCAAACACCAGATCGTTCTGATCTGAAAAATAATACAGGATATGCGCTATCATTTGGGCCGGGATTCGCCCCGGCCAGTCATCGCCGAAACGTCTGTCACAGTCATTCCAATTCCATAGGTCCCATGTCCTTAAACCCCAGTTAAGTGCTTTAAATCGTTCGAGATCATCTTTGCCTTCCAAAGCCAGCGACCATACCATCGGCTCTGGCCAACCATGCTTTTCGGCTACTTGGGGGACTGTAAATCCTTTCGATAAATCAGTATTTACAAGTTTTGCCAATTCTGGCATTTTTTGTAAATGGATAGAAATAGTCTGTTGTAGTACACCAAACCGGTTCGCCATTCGCTCCTGTGGGATGTGAAGCCCGTTCATTCGTAATATCTTCAGATCCAGATCCATCTGGAATGTCGCTCTTAAATCGGCTATATATGCGTCGACTGCCTGCCTTGAACGACCGATTGCCTGCCCGATCTCAAAAGATGTCAAACGGGAATTGTTTTCATATGCCCGTCGGGCCGTGGTTCTGGCTTCATCTTCAGTTAACTGGAGAGGGCCTATTGCTTTTTTAGCCGCATAGAGGAGGGGATCCAAACCATCCAGCGTTATAATGTGAACCGGTATTTCGGTTGCGCCGATCTCCTTGTATGCATGCCAGCGATGGGCTCCGTCCAGAATGCGGTATTTATCATCATATTCAGGATGAATCTGTACCTCAATGGGATCGATCTCAAAACCATCGCGCATGTTTTCGGCAAGCATGGAGACGCGCTTTGGAGAAACATTGTTTCTCGGATATATTTCCTCATCCAGAATTATTTGTGTAATGGGAACAGTGCAGGCTGTTTTTGCCATGATGCCACTTTCTGCAATAATCAGGTTTAAATTGATGCAAAAGCGCAAGAACTAAGGTCAAAAAAAAACGCCGCTTAATCAGGCATAAGTATCTGAAGATTATTATCAGCTCAACCTGTATTTCAAATAAGTAAACCGCTACAAGCACAGTAGATTGGACTTTTTACGACGCCATCAATCTTTATCCAGTCCAAATGCATGATGAAGAACGCGCACTGCCAATTCCGCATATTTTTCTTCTATTATGCAGGAAACCCTGATTTCTGATGTGCTTATCATAAGAATATTAATATTTTCACCAGCCAGAGTTGCAAAAATTTTTGACGCTACCCCTGAATGGCTCCTCATCCCAACACCAGTAACAGAAACCTTCGCAATATTTTTATCACCAAATACCTTTTCCGCACCGATCTCTTCTGCAACCTTTTTTTCTATTTCAAGAGCCTTGTCAAAATCCTTTTTTGAAATAGTAAATGTAAGGTCTGTCAGACCTCCTGCGCGCGTATTCTGAATAATCATATCCACCAGTATTTTTGCATCTGCAACAGGTAAAAAAATCTTTGACGCTACCCCGGGACTGTCTGGAACCTTTTTCAGAGTTATACGAGCTGTATCCTTGTTGTGAGTTATGCCGGACACAATCAGACGCTCCATATTAGAATCTTCATTAATAACCATCGTACCTTCCTCCTCGCTGAATGATGATCTTACATGCACAGGAACATTGTATTTTTTGGCGAATTCTACAGATCGAATCTGTAGTACCTTTGCTCCAAGGCCAGACATTTCAAGCATTTCATCATAAGAAATTGCGCTGAGTTTTCTTGCCTTATCACAGATATTGGGATCCGTAGTATATATGCCGTCTACATCTGTAAATATTTCACATTTATCAGCATTAATAGCTGCGGCTATTGCAACTGCAGATGTATCTGAGCCGCCGCGTCCAAGAGTCGTTATGTTGCCTTCAGCGTCACATCCCTGAAATCCTGCCACTATTACTATATTGTGTTTCTCAATAAGCTCCTTTATACGGCTGGCTCCCACTTCCATTATACGGGCACTGCCATAATTTTTATTTGTTATAATTCCGGCCTGATATCCAAGTATGGACCTGGCCGGATAACCCATTGACTGTAGAGTCATAGCTAAAAGAGCCACTGTTGTCTGCTCGCCTGTGGCAAGCAAAACATCCATCTCTCTTTTATCAGGCAGAGAAACAGCCTGATTTGCCATTTCAATCAGTTTATCAGTAACACCTGACATGGCTGAAAGCACAACGACTAAATCATTGCCCTGGTCAAAATTTTTTGCCACCCGTTTTGCAACATTGCGAATCCGTTCGAAATCGCCCACTGATGTGCCGCCGAATTTCTGAACAATCAAACTCATCTTTTCTCCTTATTCCTGGCCTCGTCAAGTAGTGATTCTCCAACTCTACCACTCGACAACTCAACTATTTAACGATTTTTGTATATAATTTTTTAATTACTCAGCCACCGATCTATGCTGATTATCACGGATATTTTTTCTTTTGTTATCATATAAATATTCAGGCGCAGAGGGGCATAGTTTTTTGCCAGACCTGCAAATCTCTATATGTTTTTATTTTGCTTTGTGCCACTGTGCCTTTGCCCCTCTGTGCCTGAGCAGTTACTGTATTTAAACCTGTCGCGGTCACCTGCCCGCTCGTGCCTCGCAGTGGCGGGCGGGTCTGTGTTAATCTGTGGCTGAATAGTTATATAATCTTTTAATTTTCTCCATTAAATTACATTTATCATGTTCACCCACAGTTATAGTGATTTTTCGTGAATTGTCATTTAATATTTCAAAATTTATAGTCACATATTCATTCAAAAAATCTTTGCCAATCTTATCAGCCCATTCAACAGCTACTACCCCTCTGCCGTGTAATATCTCATACAGCCCGATCTCTTCGAAATCAACAGGCTCTTCTATTCTATACAAATCAACATGAAATAAAGGGAATCTGCCTGGATATTCATTTATCAAAACATATGTAGGACTGTTTATATAATAATCGTCCGAAACTCCAAGACCTCTGGCCAGTCCCTGAACAAATGAAGTCTTCCCGCTTCCAAGATCACCGATTAAATATATAACCGTTCCTTCTGAAATAGATATGCCTAAATTCTGGCCAAGCAGTTGAGTTTGTTCAAGCGAATTTGTTATTAACTTAATCTGTCTGCTGATCATAACCGGCTTAAGTATAATTTTGAATTTTGAATTGTTAAGGATGAATCTATACTTCCCCAAGGAAATCATACCCTAATTCCTAAATTCTCTTACCTCTTACCTATACTACTCTGGATACCCGCATTTGTGGTTGTGACAGAAGCTTGCTGTTTGCCAGGTGTCTGATTTGCCCTGGTATGGCACTTATTACATCCGATGCAAGAAAACCAAAGGGCCCTGTCTTTTCTGAAAGTGAATCAGCTGCTGCCCCGTGCAGAAATACACCAGCATGTGCGGCTGCTTCAGAAGAATAACCCTGAGTAATCAGGCCTGCTATTATTCCTGTAAGCACATCACCCATCCCTCCGGATGCCATACCTGAATTGCCGGTTGAATTAATAAAAACACTGCCATCTGGATGAGCGATTACTGTCTTTGCGCCCTTAAGTATTAAATGTGTATTGAACTTTTCTGCAAAATCCCTTGCAAAACCTGTGCGATCTTTCTGTATGTCTCCGGCAGTAGAATTAACAAGTCTTGCCATCTCTCCAGGATGAGGAGTCAATACGACTGGAGCCTTTAGATTGTGCAGAATTTCTGTGTGCCCTTCAAGACTGTTTATTCCATCTGCATCAATAACAAGCGGCACTGTGCTTTCCTGAATAATCCTCCGGACAAGTCTCTTTGTTTCAAGAGCATTGCCAATGCCGGGACCTATTGCAAAACATCTCTTGCCTGAAAGAAGCTGAATAATCTGATCAAATGATGCTTCATCCAGCATACCCTCGTTGGTCTCGGGAAGTGGGAATGTCATTGCTTCAAGAATCAGGACTTCAAGAACAGGATTTATACCTCTGGGCAATCCAATAGTAACAAGTCCTGCTCCAGCACGCATTGCAGACATGGCTGCCATAGCTGCTGCGCCTGTTTTCCCTGGAGATCCGGCAAGCAGCAACAGATGACCTGTACTGCCCTTGTGCGCATCAGGAGCCCTTGGTTTAAAATAATTACGAACTAAACCCCTGGTTAAAAGCTGGTGCACAGGTTTTACCTGCTCTGCTATATGATGCGGTATGCCTATATTTACTATTTCAAGGCTTCCGGTATAATCAGCACCCGGGAAAAGAATATGACCTGTTTTTGCAAATGCAAATGTTGCCGTGGCCTGCGCGCTGATACATGCACCACAGGGCTGGCCTGTATCTGCATTAAGGCCAGAGGGTATATCTACTGCAAAAACAGGTTTGTTCAGGCTGTTGATAAACTCGATAATCTGCCTGAAATATCCCTTTACCTGAGATCTCAGACCTGTCCCAAGTATAGCATCAACCCATATCTCCTGGTGAGCCATGGAGGTTCTATGCTTTGCAAAAGCCTTTTTGTCATCAATTTCAATGACAGGTATATTTAAAGAATCTAAGAGTTTTAGATTGGCAGCAGCATCGCCCTTGATTACGGTCTTTTTTGACAGAAGATATACAGTTACTTTAACCTGTTTCCATGCAAGATAACGCGCAATAACAAAACCATCTCCACCATTATTACCCCGGCCTGCTGCGACAGCAACCCTTTTAGCCGTAACATCCCCAAATTTTTCAAAGAAAATCTCAGTTGCGCCCCTGCCGGCATTTTCCATTAGAATCCTGCCGGGAATACCAAAAGATTCAATTGTAAGCTTATCCATTTTCTGTATTTCGCTGGCTGTTACAAGATACATTGATAACCTCTTAGCAGTTAAAACCATCTAAAATATTGCCGTTTATTTATAACTCCTTTATCAGCATTAACATTTCTTTTACCGCTTTATCCATTCCAACAAGAACCGCTCTTGAAACAATACTGTGACCAATGCTGAATTCATCAATTTCTTTAAGACCCTTAAATGCCTTTATGGTTTTATAACAAATCCCATGACCAACATTAACACCAAGCTTAAGTTTACTGGCAAGCTTTGCTGCATCAACAATTTTTGAAAAAGCATTTTGTCTTTTTGCATTTGTTGTCGCGTCACAAAATGATCCTGTATGTATTTCAATCATATCGGCATTTATCTGATGCGCTAACTTTATCTGATCAGGATCCGGATCAATAAATATGCTAACAGGAATATGACTGTTCTGTAATGTAGCGACTGTTTCAGAAATAATGGTTTTGTGAACTATTAAATCCAGACCTCCTTCGGTTGTCAATTCCTCTTTTCTTTCAGGTACCAGTGTTACGAGATCGGGTTTTATGTCAAGTGCAATGCCGACCATCCTGGGACTCGAAGCCATTTCCAGAATAAGCTTTGTCTGGACAATCTGTCTCAAAATTCTTACATCACGATCCTGGATGTGACGTCTGTCTTCCCGCAGGTGGACTACAATACCATCTGCTCCTGCCAGCTCAGCCAATACTGCAGCGGCTACAGGCTCAGGATAACGAACTACTTTCCTGACCTGCCTTAAGGTTGCTATATGATCAACATTTACAGCTAATCCTGCCATTATTAATACGCCTCCTGCATATAAAAAGATTTGATAATAATAAATTCATAAAGCAGCTATTAAAAATTAGGAATCAAAGCTCTCATTAACACCTAACATATCCAACAGCTCATGGCTCTTATTTTCCATTTTATCCGATTCTTCCTTTGACTTTTCATGATCATAACCAAATAAATGCAGCATCCCGTGTATAAGGAGCTGGTTAAAACGGTCTTCCATGCTAATGCCGGCAAGCTCTGCCTCCTTCATGGCAGTCTCAATGGAAATAACAACATCTCCAATAAGCTGAGGTGTTATATCCAAAAATTCTCCTTCGCGCATTGGGAAAGAAATAACATTTGTGGGACCTGACCGATCAAGATAATCTCTATTCATGGCCTCTATTTGAAAATCATCAACAATAAGAATTGAAAGCTCTCCATCAGGACAGTCCAAGGCGCTTAATATGGCCTGTGTTGTCTTCTTGATTTTCTCCTGAGATATCATGTGGTTGTTTTGTCTGTTGTCTATCAGAATTTCCATTTCCGTTTTTTCCATTGCCTGCAGTAGATTTTTCAGGATATTCTATTCTGTGATGATATATCCCGTTTAAGATTTTAATGAAGCTTTTCGCTATATTGTGCAGATCTTTTAAAGTCATATCACAATTATCAAGCTGTCCATCGGAAAAAATCTTGTTTATAAGCTTCTGCACAAGGCCTTGAATTCTTGACGGAGTGGGATTATCAAGCACTCTTGATGCTGCCTCAATAACGTCTGCCAGCATAACAAGACCAGCCTCCATAGTCTGGGGTCTGGGACCTGGATAAACAAAATTATCAATATTTACAGCATCTGCACCCTTTATTTTTTTTGCCTTTTCATAAAAATAGGATATAAGACTCGTACCATGATGCTGCTGTATTGTATCTATTATAGCCTGACCCAGTTTGTTTTCTCTGGCTGTCTCAACACCTTCCTTTACATGCGATATCAAAATCAGACTTGACATGGACGGAGCTAATTTATCATGCCTGTTTTTGCCGTTTTTCTGATTTTCAATAAAATACAGAGGTTTATTAATCTTGCCGATATCATGATAATATCCACACACCTTTGCCAGCAAAGGATTGGCTCCAACTGCCGATGCAGCAGCCTCAACCATGGAACCGACAATTACAGAATGATGATAAGTTCCTGGAGCCTCTATCATAAGCCTTCTGAGTATAGGGCTCTCAAGATTTGCAAGTTCTAACAGCTTTATGTCTGAGGTATAATTAAAGGCTAATTCCACAAAAGGCGCAATGCCTGCCGCGACAACTCCCGAACCAACTCCGCCTGCTATAAATGCAAAAGCACAGTCATATAAAAGACCAGGGCCTGAAAATTTGGCGATATAAAGATCTACCGCTGTTACAAGTATGAGGTTAAGAATTCCAAGCTTGATTCCCGCCTTTATAAATACCTTGCGTTCTCTACAGTGCCTTATCCAGTAAGCAGCCATTGAGCCGTTAAGTAAAAAATAAATAAAAATTTCAACTCTATTATGGAATATGATTGCAGTGCAAAGGGCAACAACCATTGCGAAGGAAACTGCTATGTCAAGACCTATAAATAAAGATATGGTCATAGCGCCTGCGGCAAGAGGGATCCCATAAATAACGGATGAAGAAAATATTGAAAAAGAAGGATTTTGAGTGAATGCATCAGAAAGTGATGAGGAAATTCTGGCTATAAAGATAAAGATTATAAGCATGCTGGCGATAAACAGGAGATTTTTATTGTCATTAAGAATCTTGCGAGTTTTAGGATCTCTGTGGATTACATAAATTATTATCAAAAGACATAAAAGCAGCATTGCACCTCCGATGCTGCTTGCAAATATTCGTTTGTTTTTTATCTGAGTATTAAGAGTTTTAAGCTTTAAAATCTGTTCTTTAGTAACCCTTTCCCCTTCACGCAAAAGCATCTCGCCTGCCTTTATTTTATAGAGAACGGGCTTTATTCCCGTAGCTGTAGTCTTTTTAAGTTCTTCGGTCGCACTCCTGTTTAATGTTATGTTTGGCTGTATAAGTCTTTGGGCAAAATCCACTACAAGGTTTATCAAAGTATAGTCTAAACCTTTGAGAATTGGTTGCCCAACAATTCTGACCATTGTTTTTGCCTGATCAAGGCCATAATATTGCTTTAAATTATTTACGACCCTGCTCGTTTCGGTTCCTACATCTCTGATCAATATTCCCTTGTCAGCTTCTTTAAGAAATATTTCCTTGTTTATTACAACACCGTTTCCCATAATCTGTATTAAAATTCTGGAAATAAGATAGGAAATATCTATGGAAAATTTTTCGTTTTCAAGGATTTTATACGCCCCGTTACTGACAGAAATACCGATCTTTTCTTCAAAGCTATTCTTCCTCTCCCATATCTGCTTATGAACACTATCTTTATTTTCAGCATCTTCTATATCCTGACTTTGCATTTCATCTTCAAAAACTGCTCTAAGATCTGCAAAGGCCTGTTGAACAGTGGTGGTTAGTTTTGATGATAAAATTGTGTCATAATCATAAACAGTTAAAATTTTCTCAGTAGCTATCTTGCGGTTTGCTTCTGTAGCAGACTCATCCTCGACAAAAAAATCTCTCGAAGCCTTGATATTCCTGTCAGCAACATCGCCTAACTGATAAGAATGCTCTGTAATAACAAGACTCGGATAAAGAATAGTGGTGAATATTACAGCAACGCCTACAAGTATTACCCATCGCATGTAGTTGCTGGAGACTAAAAGCCTGCTAATAGATTTTTTGCTCTTCTCAATATCTGTTGCCAGCTGTTTATTAATAGGATTCATTTCTTTTCTGCATCTAATTCTTCGTATGCCCTGATAATTTCCTGGACTAATTTATGGCGCACAACATCAACTTTTGAAAAAAATACAAATTTTATTCCGTCTATTCCCTGAAGTATATTTTTTGTTTCTATAAGCCCTGAAAGTTTTCCAACCGGAAGATCGGTCTGTGTAACATCGCCTGTAATAACAGCTTTGGAACTAAAACCAATACGTGTAAGAAACATTTTCATCTGTTCTGAAGTAGTATTTTGGGCTTCATCTAAAATAACAAAAGAATCATTTAATGTTCTGCCTCTCATGAAAGCAAGAGGAGCCACTTCAATAATTCCCTTTTTTATAAGTCCTGACACCTTTTCAAAAGGCATCATATCATGAAGCGCATCGTAAAGAGGTCTTAAATATGGATTAACCTTTTCGGCCAAATCACCGGGCAAAAATCCAAGAGCTTCTCCAGCTTCAACTGCAGGTCTTGTTAAAACTATACGGCTCACCCTTCCTTCTGAAAGAGAAGCAACGGCCATTGCCATAGCCAGATAGGTTTTACCTGTTCCTGCAGGACCAATTCCAAAAACCATATCATGCTTTCGAATAGAATCTATATATTCTTTCTGGGCACGGCTCTTCGGAGTTATTAAATGTTTTTTAGATGTAATGTAAACGGTTTCTAAAAAAATATCCTTTAAATTAATACTGTCATCTTCACTTAAAACCCTTATAGCATAATCAACATCATTTGGGTAAACTGGATAATTCGCCTTTAACAGGCAGTAGAGTTGCTCAAGTATATTTTGCGAAAGCTTTACTGCAATAGCTTCTCCCTGAATAAATACAGTGCTCCCTCTTGTGTTAATTGTGACTTTTAATGCATCAGCAATCCTTTGAAGATTGCTATTCTGTTCGCCAAAAACCTGTCTTGCAAGAGTTATGTCTGAAAACGTGTATTTACTTTTTTTATTATCTGATTTATCTTTCATATTAATAGAAACTTTATGGCATTGGTTATGTATCACAATCTTTTATTTTAATGCAAACTACAATTTTAAACTAATAAAGGATAAAAAAAACACCTTGACTGATAAAATTTGCTTTGTTAATTTAAACAGTTAATAGCTTTTATAATTTTAAAAACAGCAAGATTTTTTTGCACAAAATTTTTAAAGGTAAAGCATGAACACTTTTGATATTGCAATAATAATTATCTTTAGTTTTTGTATGATAAGAGGTTTTTTCAGGGGGCTTATAAAGGAACTGTCTTCTATCGTCGGTGTATTAGGCGGTTTTTATGCTGCATATACTTATTATATGCAAATTGCAGTTCATTTTTTGCCCTGGATAAAAAATGATTCGTATCGTTATATTATATGTTTCCTGCTCATTTTTTGCGTAGTTTTCATAATAATCAGCATCCTTGGCATAATAATCAAATATATCCTTAATATTGCCTTCTTAGGATGGATAGATCGAATTTGCGGGGCTGGATTCGGTATAATTAAAGGTGTACTGATTATCTCTATCCTCCTTATCGCATTTACTGCGTTTCTTCCAAAAGGCTCGCCTTTTGTAAAAAATTCCATGCTCGCACCTCATGTTAAAACAGTTTCTGAAAAAATGGTCAAAGTAGTCCCCAAAGATATGAAACACAGTTTCATGTCCAAAATGGAAGAATTGAAAAAAGCCTGGAAGTAAAAACAACACTATACATCTATGAACGAGACCTTTGAAAAACGCCCTGTTTTGCAAAGGTCTCTATGGGCCTGTTGATATGATCGCAATTATCGACTACAATGCAGGAAACCTTACAAGCGTGGCACGTGCTGTGTCATATTTAGGTTTTCAGCATATTATTACAAATGATATAAAAAAAATATCGGAAGCTGATCGAATAATTTTTCCAGGCGTTGGAGCTGCCGGTTCAGCAATGGACAGCTTAAAACATCTTGGACTCGATTCGGCGATAAAAGATTTCTGCGCAACCGGCAAACCAGTCCTTGGGATATGCCTTGGAACCCAGATTATTATGAGTCACAGCGAAGAAAATTATACCCGGTGCCTTGGCATAATAGACGGACATGTCAGGGCCTTTCCGGATGATATTAAATCCAAAGATGAAACAAGGCTGAAAATTCCTCATATGGGCTGGAACAGCATTAAAATCAAAAAACGACATCCCGTGCTTTCTGGGATACGCGAACATGATGAATTCTATTTTGTTCATGGATTTTATCCAGACCCGGTTAACAGCCTGAATGTTTTAGGATCAACAAATTATGGAATTTCTTTTGCATCGATTATAGGAACCAGAAATATCATTGCAACTCAGTTTCATCCTGAAAAAAGCGGAAGGCCAGGTCTGTCTTTACTTAAAAATTTCTGCACGTGGGAACCATGTTAAGCAAACGCATAATACCATGCCTTGATGTTCGCGAAGGAAAAACAACAAAAGGCATTAAATTCAAAGACAACTCTGATATCGGCGACCCTGTTGAGATGGCACGTTTTTATTATGAGGCAGGCGCTGATGAAATAGTATTTTATGATATTACCGCATCTCATGAAAAAAGAAATATTATGATAGATATGGTTAAACGTGTTGCTGAAAATATCTTTATACCTTTTTCAGTGGGAGGAGGAATACGAAGTGTTGAAGATATGCGAACTGTTCTGCTTGCCGGCGCTGAAAAGGTCAGCATTAATTCTGCCGCAGTAGAAAATCCCGGTCTTATATCAAAAGGCGCTGAAGCCTTTGGAAATCAGTGTATTGTACTTGGAATGGATGTAAAACATGTTGGCAAAAGCAGCCAGATTCCTTCCGGCTATGAAATAGTTATAAACGGCGGAAGGAAATATATGGGAATAGATGCTCTGCAATGGGCGATTGAAGCCCAAAATCTCGGGGCAGGAGAAATCTGTTTAAATTCTATAGATGCCGACGGAACCAAGCAGGGATATGAATTGAATCTGACCCGGCTTATATCAAAAAACGTTAACATCCCTGTAATTGCCTCTGGCGGCGCCGGCGAACCACTGCATCTCGCCGATGTCCTTACAACAGGATATGCTGATGCCGCACTTATTGCCTCAATGGTTCATTATGGTACATATACTATTCCCGACCTCAAAGTGTACCTGGATTCACAGGGTATAAAGGTTCGGAAGAACTGGTAATAAAAGGTCTTACTTTAAGAGATCTGCCGTCTGTTAATAAGGCCAATGCTCCATTTTTGTCTGTCCGAAATATTTGGCAATTATTTTTATTATATCTTTTTAAAACCGACGCATGTGGAAATCCAAATCTATTTTTCCAGCCCATTGATATTATAACAGTTTCAGGCCTGGTTTTTTCTAAAAATGCGTCAGTGCTTGATGTGCTGCTGCCATGGTGAGGAGCGACAAGGACTGTGCTTTTCAATTCATCTCCACAAATTGCCACCAGTTCTTTTTCAGCCCGTGCCATGATATCTCCGGGAAACAAAATCGATTTAGATCCAAAGCTGACTTTTAACACAATGGAATTATTGTTAAGATTTCTCCATTTCTCATTTTCTGCTTTATCACTGTAATCTTTTGGCGGATAAAGAATATTAAGTTTTGCTCCGTTTATTTCATAAACACGCTGCATGTCTTTAAAGGCAACTGTTTCTATATTATTTTTTTGTGCAATTCTTCTCAACTCTCGATAACCGCTTGTGTCTGCAAAATCGCTGTTACACCATAACCTCTTTACATTAAAATACCTGGCTATATATATTAACCCGTTCAGATGATCGGCATTTGGATGGGAAAGAATTATTGTGTCTATGGTTTTAATTTTTTTTCGCCATAAAACAGGGGCAACTATTCTCGCTCCTACATCAAAAATTGAATTATCTGAAAACCCTCCTCCATCAACAAGAAAACAGCGGCCCCCGGGCAGTTCGAGAAGAGCGGAACTTCCTTGACCAACATCGATAACTGTAACCCTGAGATCATTACGCCAGAACCTTTCATATAGCCAGTAACATGCATCAACACTGGCTGCAAAAACAACAAGTGCTGCAACAATTAATACTGTTTTTCTTCTAAAACCAGTATCTCCTTGCGACATTTTATTTCCAGATACACCGGACACAGGCATAACAGCTTTAGACTGTCTTGCAAAAACCCCTGATTTGAAAAACTGCAAAATAGCCCAGATCAACAAATAATAACAACATATTTCAAAGAAACTGGGGGTTATTGTTTTAATTGCCGCAAAAGAAAACCCTGCAATATAATTCACAATACTCAGCGCATATGCCAGCACTTCATTGCATGTTTTTACAAATATCAGCGCGCCAGAAATGCTCAGTGGAGATAAAAGAACAGCAATCAATCCCAGTGGAACAACAATAAAGCCTATTGCTGGAACCATCAATAGATTTGAAATAAGGCCAACCGTAGAAACCTGGTTAAAGTAAAACATGACTATCGGCAGTGTTCCGAGTATGGCAAAAAAAGAAACCAGTAAAAAAGAAAACAGACTCCCTGTTATCCTTGTGTGCCATTTTTTCTTAACCGTTTCTTTAATGCCTGCAGATTTCAGATATCTTAGTGGCCAGCCACATATTATTAAAAAAACAGCTGAAAAGGAAAGCTGGAATGAAATCGAGAAAAGTGATGGTGGATGAATAATAAGGATAAGCATTGCGGCTATTGCCAGAGTATTAATTGAATCTTCTTCTCTTTCAAACAGAAATGACATCAAAAAAACAATGACCATAATCAGCGCCCTCTGTGTAGAAGGCGACATTCCGGAAATAAGACCATATAAAATTACAGGAAATAAAGATAAAACAGCAGCCCCTTTTTTTATCCAGCCATTCCACAAGAAAAGTTTAATATAGGAAAGCAGCCTTCTGAAAAACATAAATGATGCAGTAGCAATAATCCCAACATGAAGTCCTGATATGGCAAGAAGATGACCAGTTCCAGAACGGTTGAATGCTTCTCTTATGTTTTGCGAAATACCGGTTTTATCACCTACAATAAGCGCTTTTAACACACTCTGCTTGTCTTCCCTGCCTGTCTCATCAATCATACTGGAAATTTTACTTCTGAACTTCTCTATTGCAGTATTAAACCCGGAAACTGAATTTCGATCTAATACAACGAGTCTTTTACCGGATATATAGGCACTACCCCATATTTTCTTAAAGCCCATATATCTTTTATAATCAAACCTGCCTGGATTATTGAAATTTCTTATTGATCTGATTTTGCTGATCAGGAAAAGCCTGTCTCCAACAAAAATATCTGCAAAGGGCTTTGTCACTGTAACACGAATCTTTCCTGCAACTGTAAAGGAGCTGTTATCACGACCAAGGGTTTCAACAGATAAAATTATTTTCAACCGATTATCATAAAATTCCGGGCTTTTATCGACTGTTCCGACAATTTCCCACGGATTTTTATCCGTAAAACTGGTGATATGGCTGGAAGAAAATCCGGGATCAATCCAGGGCTTTATAAGAAGGTAACCAAGGACAAAGAAGATAATTAGAGGTAAAAAAGACAGGCTTTTCTTATATTTTATTTTAATAAAGACTAGAACAACACATAAGAAAATTGTAGAATATGCCCAGATATTATTGCATGAAAACCTGGATCCAAGGACAATCCCAAATATCATTACTATCAAAAGGGGAATAATCGGACGAAAATAGATTCTCTCGAACATTTTTCATTCTCTGACGCGTTTTATTGCAGCACCAAGCATGGCAAATTTTTTCTCGATTGCTTCATAACCACGATCCAGATGGTAAACACGATTTACCTCTGTTTTGCCTCTTGCGACAAGACCGGCAAGTATAAGCGACGCGCTGGCGCGAAGATCCGATGCAATAACGGGCGCTCCAGACAGCATGGGAACGCCCTTAATCATTGCGGTAGTACCTGATATGGTGATATCCGCTCCCATACGCTTAAGTTCGCTTACGTGAATAAAACGATTTTCAAAAATGGTTTCGGAAATAATGCTCAATCCTTTGGCCACAGACATTAAAACCATAAACTGTGCCTGCATGTCAGTGGGAAAACCAGGATACGGCATGGTTTTAATATCAATACTGTTGATATTATCTGATCCAACGACATGGATACCTTTATCCTTTATCCTTATGTCAGCACCTGTAAGCCCTATCTTGTGAATAACAGTTCTCATATGATCAGGTTCGCAATTCAAAAGTTTTATATCTCCTCCCGTAAGAGCAGCTGAAACCATAAAAGTTCCAGCCTCTATGCGGTCGGGTATTATAGAAACCGACACAGGATGAAGGCAGGAAACCCCTTTTATCGTAATTACAGAAGTGCCAATCCCCTGAATATCTGCGCCCATTTTGTTTAATACATCGGCAAGCGCTACAACCTCAGGCTCACACGCAGCATTGCGAAGAACAGTAACACCATCAGCCAGAACAGCGGCCATCATAAGGTTTTCTGTCCCTGTTACTGTTACAATATCAAAATAAATTTCGTTACCTGTAAGACGATCAGCAGATGCCTCAACATAACCATGTTTTAATTCAATTGAGGCTCCAAGCCTGGCAAGCCCCTTTAGGTGAAGATTAATAGGCCTTGCGCCAATAGCACAACCTCCGGGTAAAGATACTCTGGCTTTCTTAAGTCTGGCCAGAAGAGGACCAAGAACAAGAATGGATGCTCTCATTTTTCTGACCAATTCGTAAGGCGCCTCGGTATTACAAATACCCGAAGCATTAACCATAACCGTGTTTCCATGTCCCTCTATCTTTGCACCAAGACCTGCCAGCAATGCTTTTGTACTTTGTATATCCTTGAGATCAGGAATATTATTATAAGTATTCGATCCGTCTGTTAATAAAGAAGAAACAAGTATCGGAAGAGCCGCATTTTTAGATCCGCTTATTTTTACTTCCCCTTTAAGTTTATGCCTGCCCTCTATTATAATTTTATCCATTTATTTTTCCGTTCATTATATTAAAAACATAAAAGCGCTTCCCCATATTATGAGATAAGCGCTTTTATAATATTGGAGCCTGAACAACTCCACATTTATCTGGTTATTACATCATACTTAAATATAATTTTTAATTTTTTTAATGACTTCCTTTGCCTTTTGCTGTATCAACAGCAGCCATAATCAAACAATAAGTCATGCCAAGGCCTATAATACTCAGCGCATACCACAGGCCACCCATAAACACCATATGACCCATATCCCACGCCCATTCAAACGAAAATGGAAACATGTTTCTCCTCCTCCATCTGCCGTTCCTGAGGGAATATCGGCAAATAACGGTATGAAATCATTATCAGAATAATCCCGTATGCTACGGGAAGAATTGTTGTGGCAAGCTCCTGCCAGCTTGGAAAATACATAAACCAGGTTTCAAAAGTCAGCACCGGAACAGCCATAACCTGCAGAACCATTACCCATCTATTCAAACAAACACCCAAAACAGCAAGGAATACAGCTAAAATAAGCAAAAATGAATACTTACGTCCTGTTTTGGTAATAAGAATAATAGCAGGAATAACCCCGCAGATCCCAACCTCAAGTATAAGTATCCATATTCCGTATACTGGATTATCAGCATAAAAATCCATTATGCCAAACCCCTTTGACGGCGCAGTAACCGCAGCCCAGTACCATGTGTCAATTATTTTTGCCACAACATATGTAGCAAGCATCCAGCCTGCAATTTTAGCCAGCAGTCTTATAACCTCCTGCTTAACTAACTTTTTACCTGATATTTTTTCAGTAATCCATGTTATTAGTATTGTAAAACAAGGGCCGCATGCCGCAGCTGACCAGGTAAATAAAAAGAATGTCCATGGCCATATTAAAACGCCCTCTCTGTAAGCAAAGGGTCGTCCAAAAAGGACAGCAGGAGTTCCACCAAGAGATCCCTGATGGAAAAAAGAAAGAAAAGCGCCTGTTGCCGCAAATATTACCATTATGCCATGCATATTGTGACTCAGATTATGAAAAAATGGTACTCTGTCGATCTGACGGTTTTCCAGAATAAGCGGAATATATTCTATTGTAAGAACAGCAAAATAACATGAAAGACAGAATGCCACTTCAGTTAACATGGAATGAACATTTGCATGCCAGAAAATAAACCATGCTCTAAGAGGTTGACCGACGTCAATAGCCAATATTAAGAGAGCTGAACTGTAACAGATAAATCCGATAAGAACAGCGTAATTAAGAATGTTCTTCAGTTCATCCTTTCCAAAGACATATCTTAATAACCCTGTAAAAAAAGCCCCGCCTCCGAGGGCAATAACCGCCAGGTCAGCCCAGATCCACAGCGCAAATCCATAGGCATCGTTCATGTTAGTCTGATTAAGGCCCTTAAACCAGCAAAGCAACATGGCAAAAACGCCCCACAAAAGCACAGCGCCAACAATAACCAGCCAAATGGCAAATTTACCAAATGAACAGCGTTTAACTCCCTCTGGTATTAATGCAGAATCCATAACTTATGTGCTCCTAAAATATATGCGGTTATAGTTCTTAAAGGATTTCCTTTTTGCCTTCATTCTCAATATAATTATCTCCTGCACGCCTTACCCACTCACGGCTTGAAAGATAATAAACCTTAGGATTTGTTTTCAGTCGTTCAAGCAGCCTGAATGCATTAGGATTCTTCGGCCGTCCCCCATGTTTACTGTCGGGTTGGGCTATTTTAGTTACAGCATGATTCGGATTATTCAAATCTCCGAATGTAATAGCACCGGCAGGACATGCCTGAGTACATGCAGTTTGATATTCTTGCTCCTCTAACTCTCGGCGGCCATCATTATACGCCTTGTTCATTGCCAGTTGATATCTATGAAAACAAAAACTGCATTTTTCCACAACACCCCTCATGCGTGAAGAAACATTGGGGCTTAGAGATTCTTCCATACCCTCGGGCCAGACAGGATCCCACCAGTTAAAATAGCGGGCATGATACGGGCAGGCAGCCATACAGTACCTGCATCCAAAACAGCGCGTATAAATCTGGCTGACGATCCCTGTTTCATGATTATAATCTGTAGCAGTAGCCGGACAAACAGATACGCATGGTGCATGACCATGCTCTCCTTCACAATGCATACATGGTCTCGGAAGATAGCACATGTCTGCCTCGGGAAATTCTTTTCCGTTTGTCAGCTTGTACACACGCATCCATGTAATACTGTCAAGTTTGTTTGATTCGTCTTTTCTAAACGAAACATTGTTTTCAGACATACAGGCCGCCATACAGGCTCCGCATCCAGTACATTTATCAAGATCTATAACCATCCCATATTTTTTGGCTTCTATCTGTTTTTTCATTAAAACCCCATCCTTTGCTTTAAGCTCTTGTCAGCTTGGCCCTTATTCCCCAGGCTGCATTTAGACCTGAAACAGGATCTTCGACCAGGCCGATAAGTTCGTTAAAATTAACGCCCTTACCAGCAAGATAATCATCATAGGCCGTATGGCCCAGTCCTCTGGGTATAGCCACTATTCCTGGCATAACTCCATCAGAGTAATGAACCCTGACCTTTGCCTGACCTTTTGGAGTACTTAAAATCGCATATCCGCCTTCAACAAAACCCCTTGCTGTTCTTGGATTGATTTCAACAACAATTTCCTTAGCCTTAAGAACAGTATCTTCTACAGTTTTAATTGCAAATGGCGGATCTCCAATAAAACCGCTTGCGAGTCTCATGGAATCATACGGCATGAGTATAAAAGGATAAGACTGCTCATCTCCTTCAATCTTTACAGATTCTGCCTTACCCTTGTTAACAAATTCAAATTTTTTGGAAGGTGTGTTGCTAAATGCATTTCCCCAAGCAGCGGGTCTGAAATTAGAATGAAACAAGTATCCATCGTCCACCAGTTTATCCCAATCATTCCCTAAGGTTTCCTTCAGGCAGGCTTCATAATTATCCCATGGAAAGGCATCTGCTATTTTTCCTCCAAATGACTTTGCGATAAGAAGTATTACATCTCCCAGATGCTTTGTATCAAACAGCGGATTTACTACTGGTTTTGAAAGACTTATAACTGGCTTTTGCATTCCAGGAGGTGTGGGTACATCTTCATAGCGCTCAAGGAAAACATGGTTTGGAAGTATAAGATCGGCGTTTTCAGCAGTTTCATCCATATATGAAGAAAAACTTACAACAAAGGGTATCTTGTCAAACGCCTCTTTCACTTTTTTACTGTCAGTCATTGTATAAAGAGGGTTGGCACCTGCAACAAAAAGAGCCTCTATGGGATATTGTTCTCCTGAATTAATTGCACTGGGCAATCTGTCTAAAAGATATCTTGTATCAGGATATTTTGAGCTTCCTGCACAATCAATGCGGCCCTTATTCATGCCGTTTTCAGCTACAAGATCTTTTTCAGGTTCCGGCCATTTTATATAATCAAGATCAGGAACTGACCAGACACCCCCCTTTTTATTAATATTGCCAACAAGCGCATTTAAGGCATTCACTGCAATAAATTCATTCAGACTGCCCGGTGTTTCACCCTTGCCTCGACCGCAAACTGCCAGCGGTTTTGAGGCTTTTGCAAAATTTTTGGCTAAAGATTCTATTGTAGAAGAAGATACCCCGGTTATCTCAGCAACATCATCAGGACTGAATTCACTAAGAACAAACTGTTTAAACTCTTCAAAACCGTAAGAATAATTATCAGCGAAATCAGTATTATATAATGATTCCTGAATAATTACATTGGCGATACCAAAGGCAAGAGTAGCCTCTGTTCCAGGATTGATGGAAATCCATTCATCTGCTTTGGCAGCTGTATTGGATAAGCGGGATTCAATCTGAACTACTTTGCCCCGCTCTTTCCACTTGCTGTTTGCCTTAATCATGCGAACAGGTGAACCCCATCCTTCTATTAATCCACTGCCAAAACTTAAAACAAAATCAGAATTTTCAGCATCAAACCCAACCTGATCCTGACCACCCTGCATAAGATGAGCTGTCAGCTCATATGAATCCTGAATCGATGGTGTTCGTATAAAATTTGGAGAACCATATGCTGTCAAAAATCTCCCTAAAAGCTGGGCTACTGTTCCGCGATCACTGCCCGAAATACTGGCAACAGTATGTGACTTGCCTTCTTTTCTTAAGCTTACGAGTTTTTTTACAACTTCTGCAATTGCTTCATCCCAGGAAATTTTTTTCCATTTGCCTTCACCTCTTACCCCTGTTCTTTTCAGTGGGGTTTTAACACGTGTCGGCCCATAAAGCAGTTGAAGGCCTGAGACTCCCAGGACACATATACCACCATCATTTACCGGGTGCCCTTTCATGCCCTCTATTTTAATTGCCCGGTTATTGACTTTGCGGACAGTAATACCGCAACCGCCGGGACAGAGAGTACATACAGAGTTTACATGACTGACTTCTCCATCCTCCGGCACAGAAGTCCATGGCCAGTTCTGTGTCCATATAGAAGCATCATCTATAAGCTTCCATGGCAATGGTGAAAATGCCGTGCCAGCCGCACCGCCAATTATCAATGACAAAAAACTTCTTCTACATACCTTCATAGATTTTACCCCTTAGAATATTGCTAATAAACCAATGAAGTTATCAGCCTATTTATGGCATACAAAACATGCTTCCTTCTGCACATTAATTCTTACCTGACTGCTTGCTGGTTTTTCATAAGGTCTGGGAATCCAGCTAATAGGCCATGGAAGAGTCTTTGTGGTTTCAGCCTGGGTCTTTACTGCTGCATGACATTCAGCGCAGTCATCCATTTTCATCCGGTCCCAGGTATTCCCCTTAAATCCTGCCATGCTTTTCCCCCAGATATCCCGACTGTATCCTGTAAGCCTGTTCTCTTCATAAACCCTTGAGTGCGTCGATTCGCCGATGTGTCCGTGGCATGTGGAACAATCCTCTTTGCCCATCTTTACATGAGCTATGTGGGGAAAAAATACACAATCAGGCTGTCTTGAATAGACAAGCCAGGGAACTTCATTGCCTTTTGCCACATATTCATTAACAAACCTGGCTTCCTCTGGATTCTCGCCCTGAACCTCTTCGTGGCAATCCATACACTGCGCAAGTTTAGGCACACCGGAAAAGCTCCCGTCTTCACGGAAATAATGACAGCTCTCACACCCATCCTCAACAGCACCAACATGAAGAGCATGATTGAAATCAATAGGCTGTTTCTTTTGGGAATAGAGGAGTTCGGGGAATATTAACCATCCAAAGGCAAGGCTTGCCACTAATCCAATAACAAAAAACATGAGAATAATTCCCCATGCTCCTTTTTTTCGATCTTTGTCATTGATTTGTTTGGATGGCGTTGCTTCTACCTGCTCGACATTTTTTTCGGCTTTATTATCTAATGTACTCATAGACACTCCGTTAAGTTTTAGTTGAAGTGAACAAGTCCGAACAATTTACTATATATCTGGAATGGATATTCTTATTGTATAAAAAATAATTCTGTCTACTTACCTGTAAACACTTTTTTTGTCAAGAAGAAATATTTTAAACAGAACACGAATAGAGACCTTTGAAAAATATTCAATTTTGTTCAAGTTCAAGGAAGGTAAAAATTTTAAACGTAGGAATACATTGAGTATTTCGAGGCTTAAAATTTGAGCCTGACGCAGAAATTGGGCAAAAGGGGAGGTTTTGCAAAGGTCTCGAATAAACGCCATGAAAAATGGGCTTAACCATCTAAATTAACGACTTTTGCCTGCCACATTAACCGTAGCTGTGCAGACCAGGCAGAAGATTCACGCCAAAATATGTAAAAATAACTGCCAGAAAACCGATTATGGAAAGATAGGCGATTCGCTTTCCAGCCCAGCCCCTTACCATCCTTGCATGTAACAATGTCGCATAAATAAACCATGTTATCAGAGACCATGTTTCCTTTGGGTCCCATGACCAGTAACTCCCCCATGCTGAATTAGCCCATACAGAACCTGTTATTATTCCAATGGTTAAAAATAAAAAACCAAAAGTTACTGTTTGATATGTAAGCTCATCTAAAACATCTAATTCGGGAAAATGAAAAAATACACCGATTTTGCCTGGTTTATTTTTTTTCCTGAAAATATAAAGCAGGCTTACTCCAAAAGCTATTGCAAATGCAGCATATCCAAGAAAACAGGTAACAACATGCGCAATAAGCCAGTTGCTTTTCAATGCAGGGATAAGAGGCTGTATGCGGCTGCTAACATTGGGAGACAGTGATGCATAAGCCATAGCCATAAAAGCAAGAGGCGTGGCCAGCAAACCTGTTATTTTATTTTTGTATCTGTACTCTATCACGAGATATATCAAGATGATAGTCCATGCAAAAAAAACAAGAGATTCGTACATATTTGAAAGCGGAGCATGCCCTATTCCGAGACTGTAGGATTCAATCCATCGGAGAACAATGCCTGCTGTGTTGCAAAGAATACCTGTTATGGCTATCCATTTTGCTGCAGTACCTAAAAGCTTTTTTTTGAAAACCCAGGATGCAGTATATAAAAACGCCGCCAGGCCGTAAATAAATGTTACAATTGATAATAAATACGAGCTGTTCATAAATTAATCCTCAGAGTTTTAACTATTTTCTTTATTTTGTTTTGCATTCCAAGTTTATTTCTGTTTGCCGTGCCTGCAACAATGACCCTGCTGTTTTTTCCTTTATCTTCCACTTCGATACAAAGCCTTTGATGCGACATAAAAAATGCAATAAAACAACCTATAATCATAACAATAAAACCTGCGTAAACAATCAAAACTCCCGGGTCCCGTGTTATCTGAAGGCCTGTATAGTATTTATTCTCAAAATCACCTACAGAAATAACTAAATTGCCCCTCCTCATCCTGTCAAAGTTGGGAGAACTCAGGGGCAGTATAAAAGTTTCAGGGTCTCCTTTTGCAGGGGTAAAAATGCCCATAAAGGTCTTGCCAAGATTATGGCCTCCAAAATCAAATGAATTTCTGTATCCTTTGATAATTAAATGCCCCGCATCTTCCGGCAAATCAAGCTGCTTACCAATACTTGCCTGTTTAGTATATTCAGCACCTGTTGAGTTGCTTTTCAAATTCAGTGTGATTTCTTTTGGCGGAAGTGTTCCATAATTAGACTGAAAAATATTTATACCTCTGTAACGAAGAGGGGAATTTACTATAATGTCTTTTGTCAATACAGCCTTATTTTGTTCAAGTATAGTTAAAGTTGATCGGTATTCACTCGGCATTCCAGAATCGTAAAAGCTTATGCTGAAATCATCGCACCTGATCTTAAAATCCAGGTCATGTGATTTGCCGCTGTTTCTCAACATGATGCTGGCTGCGGTTTCCCCTTCAACTATATTGACAAATCCTTCAAAACCAAAAATAGAGCCGATTAAACCTCCTATCACCATGAGAATAATGCTCAGATGAACGATATAAACACCAATGCGGGTCCACCGTCCCTTTTCGCCGAACACGCAGAATCCATTGTCTGTTTTTTCGACCCTGCTGTATCCAAATCTTTTGGAAACTGTCTGCTTGTAAATATTTTCCAGGTCCAGGCATGGACGTTTATCAACAAATTCTTCTCTCTCAGGAATTGCCCTGAATTTTGAAATATTAAACAAAGGTTTCTTTACAAATAATATTTTCCATGTCTTAGAAAGCCTGTCTATTGAGCAAACCACTATATTAATAATCAACATTATAAGAATAAACTGAAACCACCAGGAATGATACATGTCAAAAATATCAAAGGCTGAAAAAATTCTGTAAAGTGATTCGCCATATTCCTTAAGATATGCGGCAGGATTTTCTTTCTGAGGAATAACAGTGCCAATAATAGAAGTAACAGCCAGCAACAGCAAAATAATCACTGTGAGCTTTACAGATGTAAAAAACTTCCATATTTTTTTCAAAAAACCGGTATTACTCTCATTTTTTTTCATTCTTTGTCCTTCCTCAGCAACAATTGGCTTCAGCATGAATTACAACGACCGCATCTGCTGTAACAAAAATATCATATTAATACAACAAGGTATAAATTCAAAATTCTTTATGCAAACAAAGCAAAATTTAAATAAATACTACTGAGGTTTAACAATGATTATTGCAGCCTTGTCATTATTCAGATATTTCCTGGCAAGGGCAGACAACTCATCGACTGAAATAGAGGCATAATCACTCATTATTGTCCGGCTCCAGTCAATCTGCTCAGGATGCTTTTCTGATCCTGAAAGAACAGTATTCAGCCAGTAATGATTATTCTCCAGTATATCTTTTATGCCAGTGACTGTGGGTTCTATGGCAAGCATCAGTTCCTCATTGTTCACTCCAGCAGCAACAAGGTCTGATATTATTTTTTTTATTTCCCCAACCACTATGTTGCTTTGTTCCGGATCAACAGAAACAAAAGTCTGAAAAACCCCATATCCGGCATATGCCCTGCTCGGCCTGTTGTATGCAACAAATGAATAGGCTGCTCCTAATTTTTCCCGAATCCTTTCCCTCAATCTTTCTGAAACAATATCCGCCAACACTGAAAAAAGACGCGTTCTATGGATATCCCATAAATCCTCAGTCGGATATGCAACGACTACAAGACCTTTGGAAATTTTAGTTGCAACATTTATTTTACGCACCCCGGCTGCAGGAAACTGAGGAGAGCTTACTTTTTTCTGTATATTATCCCCTCGCTCAGGAAGACTGCCAAGATATTTAGAAACCATATCTATTGCCAAGTCAATATCAAAATCACCAACAATTGAAACAGCAAATTTATCATTTTTTAATGATGCGTCAATCCATGATTTAACATCTTCAAGTGTCAGCTGCTTAAAAGTATTATAAGATGGAAGACCAAAGCGGCTGTCTCCTCCAGCCAGAAAACGCTTTCCAAAAAGACTCATAGCACCGTCGATTGAGGTAGAAAGTTCGAGGTATATCTGCTTTAACCGCTCCATTGAAAGTTTATATGAGTCCTGACGATACCCCTGATCTTCCAGATGAGCATAAAAAAGCTGAAACAGTAATGGCAACTCTTTTGACACTGTTCTGCCTTTAAACAGAAAACAATCTTCCTTAATATGAAAATTAACGTTTGTGTTTTTCCCCGCCAAAGCTCGATCTATCTGATCCTGTTCGAGTTTGCCAAGTCCGCTTTCATTAACCACTTCCTCACTTAAAACAGCAAGCCCTGGTTTGTTCAAGGGTTCAGCAGATCTGCCTGATCCAAAAGACAAATTAACAAGAACCTCATTAGCCTTGAAATCTGTCTTTTTTAAGGTCAGACTCACATTGTTTTCAAAATCAATCTTGATAATGCCAAGTTCAGGAATTTCAGTTCTGCTTACAATTTTTCCTTTTTTTTCAGGTGCATGCATGTAAGGAAAAACAGGTGTTTTTCTTTCAGCTGGTTTTGACACATCAACCGTACTGCTGACATTATATGCGGAAAGTATGAGGTCATCAGCCCTTTTATTAATACTTTTTATTTCAGCATTTCCTGTAACAAGCACAAGCCTGTGGTCAGATGCCCAGTTTCTTTTGAATGCATCATGTATCTGTTCCAGAGTCAGAGAATCAATAACCGGAAATAAAAAATCTTTTCTCTGATCTGGAGAGAGAAACACCATGTCTGTATTGAGATACATTATTATTTCACGCGCCAATACCCGGCTTTCCATTGTAGATGAATCAGCTACATCCTTGTCCAGTTCCGCCTTAAAATCTTTTTTTACTCTGCCAAACTCTTCTGCAGTAAATCCGTATTTCAATGCACTTCTTAAAATCTGCTCAATAAGAGCAAGAGATTTCTCCCATTTATCAGGGCTGCTTTCTGCTGTAATTTCAGCCGATTCTATCTCATGCATAAAGATACCGCTGTTAATGTATGCCGAGGTAAAAGGCGTGTCAGGTTTGCTAACCAGTGCTTCCAGCCTGTTCTGAACAATTTGATCAGCTATATCTCTGATAAGCATTTTTTTTCGAAAATCATAAGAATCCAACTGCTTAGGAACTTTTCTTATTGCTTCTATACTTATCCTGGTATTCCCTGTTTCCTTTTCAAAATGATAAAATGTTTTAATTCCTTTATGGTTTATACTGCCCAATTTGATTTCCGGTAAAGGCAAAGTCTTTGCAGACATAGAGGAAAATTTTTTGTCTATAAGCAAAGCAGCCTGGCTAATATCGAAATCTCCTACCATTACAAGTATCATTTTTTCAGGCCGGTACCACGAATCATAAAAATCTTTAAAATCCTTCTGGTCTGCATTCTTAATAAAATTTTTCAGGCCGATTGGAAATCTTTTAGATATTATTGCTTCAGGCATCTCAAACTTCATGGCCGAAACAAACGTACGATAGGAGGCTGAGTCTCGGGTACGTTTTTCAGCCAGCACAACACGCCGCTCTCTATCTATCTCTGATTCCGGGAAAAGAGCGCCGTCTGCAAAATCTTTCAGTACAACAAGGCCTCTGTCTAAACTTTGCAAATCTCCCTTTGGCAAAAGTATATCGAAAACAGTTTCATAATATCCTGTATGGGCATTTGCATCAGGACCGAATTTCATTCCTATGCTCTGAAAATATTTTACAAGTTCTCCTGGTTTAAAATGAGTTGAGCCACAAAAAAGCATGTGTTCAGTAAAATGAGCGAGTCCCTGTTGTTTATCTGACTCATATATTGATCCAACCTGAACATTCAGATGCATGCTTACCCTGTTTCTTGGCCTTTGGTTCTTCATTAATACATATCTGAAACCATTTGGAAGCACTCCAAAAACAAGAGCTGGATCTGGAAGAAGTTCGCTTTTTTCATGCGTCCATCTGGTTTGAGAAAAAGCGACTGAAAAAGATAATGTAACCAGGAAAATGACGCTATAGGCTAACGATTTTAAAACAAATTGTTTTCGTGGTAAAAACATCGCTGCTTGAACCTCCATGTTTTATTAAGTCAATGGCATTGCCATGTATATATTTAAAATTTTCTCCCTTTGGTCAGACTAACAAACATATTTGCAAAAATAAAATAATAGCGTAACTCTAATTAGTCAATCTATTCGGCTTATATTCTTAATTTGGGAAAAATAAAAAAAGCCTTTAGCAGACAAGGCATAATGTGCCTGGCGGACTAAAGGCTTTTTTGTTTTTTATAAAAATACAGTAAGATATTATTTTTTAATATAAACGCCTCGTTCTTTTGCGCTAATCAACCCTTTTTTAGCAAGCTTGTAAAGAGCATTAGTGACCTGCTTGGAGACAAGACCGGTTTTTTCTTTTAACTTGGCAACACTCGCTCCATTTCTGCTTCTTTTAATTATGGCAAATAGATCGTCAATAACTGTTGAGGATTTTGCTTTGTTTTTTTGAGCTGTGTTAGCCTTTGCCGATGTTTTTTTTGCTTTTGCTGCCGGCTTTTTTGCTGCCGGTTTCTTTGCCTTTACCGATGGCTTTTTAGCCTTTGCAGCAGGTTTCTTTGCTTTTACCGATGGCTTTTTAGCCTTTGCCGCAAAAGTTGCTTTAGCTGCCTGCAATTTGTCTATCTGCTCCGAAATTGTCTCAACCCCCCTGGAAAGCGACACAAGAGCCTTGGATATTGATTTTAATTTAGCCTGCATTTTTTTCATCTAAACATTCCTCCTTAAAATTAAGTAAATAAACCACACCGCCGCAAGCAGCGGGGTATTAGAAAAACGTCAGTTGCCGATCTTCATGCGTGACCTTTGAAAAATGTTCAATGGGGATGTTTTGCAATTGTGACTCTTGTGTATATTTTTGCTCATTTTGTGATATTACGCCGCAAACGGCGGAAAATACAACCCAAAAGTTGTTTAAAAAATCTCTGAGGACAAAAAATGTCCCCTAAGTCCTCCAACGACAAAAATATCCATATGTTTTTTTAGGCGGTGGATTCTGGTTAAGCCCGTAATCTTGACTTATAATCCTTTTATGGTAATATAAAATATTAGATGCAAAATTATGACCCAAGACTTTTCTAATATGAGGTAAGGCTGATGAAACAATTCAAAATTATCGTGGAAAAACATTCCGACACCTATGTTGCTTACCCCCTCGGAATTAAAGGAGTGGTAGTTGGCCAGGGCGATACCTATGAAACTGCCGTGGCCGATGTCAAATCTGCAATTAAATTTCACCTCGAAACATTTGGACCTCAAGACCTGGAAATTGATCCTCCTATTTTGGAGGCATTTGTCGCAGAAATGGGAGTCGCTGTTTGATGGCAAAACTTCCTGTAGATGGGCCGATTCACAAAGTAATCAAGACCCTTGAGCACCTTGGATTTAGAATAGTTCGCGAGGGTAACCATATCGCAATGGCAAGGCAAAATGCTGACGGGACTCGGACACCGCTGACTATGCCGAACCATCGAACTATCAAGAGTTCAACTCTACGAACGATTCTCAGTCAAGCTGGAATATCCAGAGACGATTTTCTAAAAGCTTATAAGGGGTAAGCTTTGTTGTATAATGGAGATTCGCGGAGACATTCCGGGACATCCTAAACTGTTGAAACCCACTTAATAATTGTGAGACAAGATAGATATAAAAAATTGGAGGTCGCAATTTGCGACCTCCAATCAATATATATATATATGTTTGCTTTGACCCGAGATGAGATTATGAGGATATCACAAATTGTGACATCCTCTGACATTAAATATGCAAAAAGGGTTCACGCTTTCACCGAGCAATGTGTAACCATGCTTTCAAGCGTTTTGAGAAGTGAGAGGGCAATAAATTAAGGGATAGAACATAAATGTTTGAACAGACTTTTAAAAATATTGATGATACCCTCTGGAAAGACGCCGGGTGCAGTAGTGAGCTGGATTATGTAGAGCAGACCTCGTGGGTGTTGTTTTTAAAATATCTGAACGATTTAGAAAAAGACAAAGCAACCGCAGCAGAACTGACAGGTAAAACCTACACCAAATATTATTGTTCCCGAATTTCAATGGACAAAATGGGCAGCTCCTAAGCTTCGACAAGCTCAGCTCCCCAAGAATAGGCGGTTATCGAGCAAAGCCGAGATAGATCACAACGCTTTAACAGGTGATGACCTTCACGAAATGAGTCATCTGTACTAAGGGAAAATTAAAAATATGGGGAATGCAGGGCGTAATGGCGGCGAATATTACACACCTCGACCGTTGATTAAAACCATTGTCAAAGTGGTTGTCCCCAAAATTGGTAATAAAATTTATGATGGTGCGGCAGGTTCTGCTGGTTTCTTGTGTGAAGCCTTTGATTATTTGACTTCGACTGGCTCAGTCACCAAAAATGGTTTATCTACAAAAGATGTGGAAATCTTACAGAAAAAAACCTTTTACGGCAAAGAGAAAAAGTCTTTGGCATATATTATTGGCATTATGAATATGATATTGCACGGTGTTGAAGCCCCAAATATTATCCATACCAATACCCTTGCTGAAAGCCTTGCTGATATACAGGAAAAAAACCGCTATGATGTAATTTTGGCAAATCCCCCTTTTGGCGGGAAAGAACGCGCCGAAGTGCAGCAGAATTTTTCCATCAAAACAGGCGAGACTGCTTCTCTGTTTTTACAGCACTTTATCAAGATACTCAAAGCTGGTGGAAAGGCAGGTGTGGTAATTAAAAATACTTTTTTAAGCAATACCGATAATGCCTCCATTGCCTTGCGTAAAGAATTGTTAAGCAACTGCAACCTGCATACTGTGTTGGATTTACCTGGCGGAACCTTTGCAGGTGCAGGAGTAAAAACAGTGGTGCTTTTTTTTGAAAAAGGAAGCTCCACTAAAAAAACGTGGTTTTATCAGCTCAATTTAGATAGAAACCTTGGTAAAACAAATGCTCTGAATGAAAAAGATTTAGCCGATTTTGTGGCTCTGCAAAAAACAAAAGCGGAAAGTGAAAACTCCTGAACAATAGATATAAAGGATATTGACCAAACTACCCTTGACCTTTCAGCCAAAAATCCCAATACCCCTGAAGAAGCTCCTTTGCGTAAGCCAAAAGAAATTTTGAAAGAGATGAAAGCCTTGGATAAGGAAAGCGTGGCGGTTTTAAACTCAATCTTGGAGATGATATGAGTAAAGAAAACAAAATTCAGTTGTTCCAAAAGCAAGCGGTAAGAACCCACTGGGATGCGGAAAAAGAACTTTGGTATTTTTCAATCGTGGATGTTATTTCAATTTTAGCAGAAAATTCACGCCCAAGAAAATATTGGAGTGATTTAAAAAAGAAACTTAAAAATGAAGGTAGTGAACTGTCCGAAAAAATCGGACAGTTGAAAATGAATGATATGAAAGGGCTTGATAAAAAAAGTGCTGCGGTTTTAAGCGCAATTCTGGGGATGATATGAAAGAGGGTTGGGGCATAAAGAATTTTGAGAATTGTCTTGAAAAGGTTGTTTATACAAAAAAAATAAAAAGGAAAGATTTTCTTGATAATGGTGAGTATCCAATAATTTCACAAGAGCAAGATTTTATAAATGGATTTTGGAATAATGTTGCTGATTTATTTGAAGTTAAAAAACCTGTTGTGATTTTCGGAGACCACACACAAGTTTTAAAATATGTTGATTTTGTTTTAGGTGCTGACGGGGTAAAGGTTTTGAAGCCCAAGCAAGATATTGATCCTAAATACTTTTATTACTTTTTGCAAAATGTGAATTTAGGTTGTTTAGGATACGCATGACATTACAGACTTTTAAAGGCAGTAACTGTTCATTACCCAAAATCACTCCTCGAGCAAAAACGCATAGTAGCCATTTTAGACAAAGCCTTTGCCGCCACAACCAAAGCAAAAACCAATGCCGAACAAAACCTTAAAAACGCCAAAGAACTTTTTGAGAGTTATTTGCAAGGGGTGTTTGAGAATAAAGGGGAGGGTTGGGAAGAGAAGAGGATACAAGATATTACTAAAGTTGTTAACGGCTATGCTTTTCCAAGCAAAGATTTCAATGCAGCCAATTCAATCAAATCAATAAAAATAACCAATGTTGGTGTAAAAGAATTTGTTGAAGAAAAAAATAATTATCTACCCGAAAAATATCTAACCACCCTGCAAGATTATCAAGTTAAAGAAGGAAACATTGTAATAGCTTTAACAAGAACAATTATTGCGGCTGGTTTAAAAGTTGCTATTGTTCCTAAAAGTTACGATGGAGCATTAATTAATCAACGAGTTGCAGCATTGGTTCCAAATGAGAAATTTGTAAATCAAAGGTATTTATACAATTTTCTAATAACGGATGGTGTAGAAAAATATGTACTTGCGAAGGTCAATACATTAATGCAGCCAAATCTTTCAATTAATGATTTGAAAAATTTGCTTGTTCCTTGTCCTTCATTAAAAAAACAGCTAACCATCGTCAAAAAACTCGATGCCCTTTCAGCCGAAACAAAAAAACTGGAAGCCATCTATCAGCAAAAAATAGAAGACCTGGAAGAGTTGAAAAAGAGCATACTACAAAAAGCCTTTAATGGGGAATTGTAGGGGAAATGGTTGAAAAAATACGGCACATAATTTCAAATGATTTTATGAATATTCATTTACACGAATATGAAATGATGCCCAACCATATCCATGGGAAAAACAAAATCCCCGAAATCCCGGGAATAAACGGAATCCCCGTAGGGGCGGATTCCATATCCGCCCATTCCATATCCGCCCATTCGAAAACCGCCCATTCCATATCCGCCCCGAATATGGCAAAAATGGATTATATTGCCGAAATGGATTCCAGGGCGAAAATGGATAATACCGGAAAAATGAATTATACGACAAAAGGGCAGAAATGGATTCTGCCCCTACACGCGGGGTTAATATAATCATGGGATACAATTCAAAAATCCATCATCGTAAATCAATTCGTTTAAATGGATATGATTATTCCCAGGCAGGATTATATTTTGTAACAATATGTTGTCAAAACAGGGTGTGTTTATTTGGTGAAATTATTAATGGAAAAATGGTATTAAATGATGCGGGCAGAATGATTGAAAAAATATGGCATGAAATTCCAAACGATTTTCCAAATATTTATTTAAACGAATATATAACAATGCCCAATCATATCCACGGAATAATTGAAACCGCCGCCGTAGGGGCGGATTCCATATCCGCCCATTCCATATCCGCCCCCATATCCGCCCCAAAAAGGGCAGAAATGGATTCTGCCCCTACGCCAACGGGTACGCCAACGGAACCGGGAACGGGATTGTCACGGGTTGTGCAATCATTTAAACGGCATACGACAATTGAATATATTAAAATGGTAAAACAAAATATTTTACCGGTTTTTGATAAACGCATTTGGCAACGGAATTATTGGGAACACATTATTCGAAATAAAAATGAATGCATTAGAATTTCAGAATATATCACAAATAACCCCATCAATTGGAATACAGATAAATTAAATGGCGGTGAGGGAAATTTTATAATGGAATCATCAACACCATATAATGAAGAAAATTGGATGGTCTAAATTATGAAAGAAGCAGAAAACCAATTCGAAATCGTCCTCTACACCACAACAGACGGCAAAATCAAAATTGATACAATTTTCCAAAACGAAACCATCTGGCTAACTCAGAAAAAAATGGCAGAATTTTTTGATGTGAATATTCCTGCAATATCAAAGCATTTAAGCAATATTTATGATGAAGGTGAATTAAAAAGAGATGCAACTGTTTCCAAAATGGAAATAGTTCAGCAGGAGGGCAGCCGGGAGGTGACCCGAAACAAAGAGTTCTACAATCTTGATGCTATTATTGCTGTTGGATATCGGGTTAATTCCAAAAAAGCGACACAATTTCGAATATGGGCAACCAATGTCCTGAAAGAATATATCATCAAGGGCTTTGCCATGGATGATGAACGTCTCAAACAAACAGATAAATGGGATTACTTTGATGAGTGGTTGGCGCGTATTCGGGATATTCGGGCTTCGGAAAAGCGATTTTATCAAAAAATCCGTGATATTTACACCACTGCCATAGATTATGATAAAACTTCTGAACAGGCACAGCTTTTTTTTAAGAAAGTACAAAATAAAATGCTCTGGGCTACTACCGGAAAAACCGCTGCTGAACTTATTGAAAATCGGTGTAATCCCGATGTGCCAAATATGGGGCTGACTTCATGGCGGGGTTCAATTGTACGAAAGCAGGATGTTACCATTGCCAAAAATTACCTGAATGCTGATGAAATAAAAGACCTGAACGAAATTGTCACCATGTATCTGGATTATGCAGAACGGCAGGCTCGCCAGAGAAAAACCGTTACTATGGAACAATGGGCCGATAAACTGGATGGTTTTTTGGAGTTTAATGAACAGGACCTGTTAACTCACGCCGGAAAGGTTAAGGCGGAAATTGCCAGTAAACTTGCCACTGAACACTACGAAGAATTTAATCAAAAACGGAAAAAAGCAGAAGCCCTGGCAACAGATGAAGCAGACTTCAAACAACTTGAAGAAATAGAAAAGAACCTGCTTGAGAATCGGGAGAAACGGGATGAACGAAGCTAAAGGGCAACTCAGGGACATCCATAAATAAGTAAATAACTTGTGACGTGGTTGTAGTAAGGAGAAAAAATTGGCTTTAAAGTAAAAAAAAGCGCGGTTCATATGGCAATCGAAAAAGAAGGCCCACTACCGGCTGTTGATATAAAGTTATCGGGTAGTAAAAAAATTATATGCTACTGGCTTCCTGCATTAATTTATTGTCTTTTGATTTTTATTCAGTCCTCTTATCCTTCTCCAGAGAGCATTTTTGTTTTTCCTTATATAGATAAAGTTGCTCATTTTGTTGTTTACGCTATCCTTGGAGTCCTTTTTTTCAGGGCATTCAGAACCTGGCGATTTAAAGAAAAGATAAATATGGTAATTTTGCTCAGCATATTATTATCATCTCTTTATGGCCTGAGTGATGAAATCCACCAGAGTTTTGTGCCATACAGAGACGCCGATATAATAGATTTTTTTGCAGATGTGGCAGGAAGTGTTTGCGGAGTATATATCTTTAGTACGGGCTATAGGGGGCTCTTCGAATATTGACCTATCGAATACAATCTATCGTAGAATTTACACCCTTATCTTTGAAAAGATCTGCAACTTCGGGAAAAGCTATGCAACGACAGCCTCGTTAGCTCTCATTATATAATTAACTAAAAAAAGGAGCTTAAAATCATGAAAAGAACAGAAAATAAAGTCGTTATCGTAACAGGTGGCGCATTAGGAATCGGACGAGAAACATGTCTTTTGTTAGCAAAAGAAGGTGCGAAAGTTGCAGTAACTGATTTGCTTGATAAAGAAGGTCAAGAGTTAGCTGATGAAATTACAAAGTCAGGTGGAATAGCTAAATTTTGGCACCTTAATGTAACAAATGAAAAAGAAGTTGAAAAAGTTTATGCAGAAGTAGTCAAAGAATTTGGAAAACTTGACTCAACTGTAAATAATGCAGGAATAGCAGGGGCTGATAAACCAACTCATGAATTAACTGAAAATGAATGGGATTTAGTTATGAATGTGAATGTAAAAGGAGTTTTCTTTTGCACTAAACATGCAATTCCTCACATGCAGAAATCAGGTGGCGGAAGTATCATAAACCTTTCTTCAATTTATGGGTTAGTCGGAGCTGGAGATATACCTCCTTATCATGCTTCAAAAGGTGCTGTTAGATTAATGGCTAAAAATGATGCTTTAATCTATGCAAAAGATAATATAAGAGTAAACTCTGTACATCCCGGATTTATCTGGACACCCTTAGTAGAAGAATTGGGTAAAAATAATCCAGGATTCAGAAAACATCTTGATAGCCTGCATCCCATAGGACATGTTGGAGAATCAATAGATATTGCTTATGGAATACTTTATCTTGTGTCTGACGAATCAAAATTTGTTACTGGAAGTGAATTAGTTATTGATGGTGGTTATACCTGTAAATAATGAGTATAGAAAGGAAATGGGGCTTTCGTTTTCTCTGATCCGCGAATTCTTGGGCAACCTCTACCAGTGGAGAAACATTATTGAAGTCAAAAGCTGAATATATTGAAATTGACGGTATTGGACAGATTTTGTTTGAACGCAGTAAGCGGGCAAAGAATATCAATATTTCGTTAAAACCGTTCAAAGGGGTTCGAGTTTCCGTTCCCTATGGCGTATCATTCGATAAAGCCAGGCAAATTGCTCAATCCAAAAGAAGCTGGATACGAAAACACCTGGACAAAATGAAACAAATAGAACATGAGCATGACGCCTTTACAAAGAATTCTATTGAAATCAACAGGGCGGAAGCCAAAAAGAAGCTTGTTAACCGATTAAATGAATTGTCCGAGAAACACGATTTTAGTTATAACAAGGTTTTCATAAGAAACCAAAAGACCAGATGGGGGAGCTGTTCAGCCAAAAATAATATAAGCCTCAACATGAAACTGGTGAGATTGCCGGACGAAATGATTGATTATGTCCTCTTGCATGAGCTTGTTCATACCCGCATAAAAAATCACGCTAATGAATTTTGGGCGGAGTTGAACAGGCTTGATGGGGATGCCAAAGGGATGAGCAAAAGGTTAAATAAATATAAAGTGTTTTTACTTTGAGATGCGCATGGAATAGGGGATGTCTATTGTAATAACAGTACTTGAAAAAATTGAATCTGCTTTTTAATTAACCTTTTTTTCTGCCCACAGTTTCAGCTTTTCCCTAAAGATTTTTGAATTGTGTCTTATATCAACAGGAAATGCTTTTTTAAATAAAATCGTGTCAATATCCTTTGTTAAAGGGCTGTTTTGAGCTATTTCAAAAAGTTCTGCTCTCAGCTTTTTTTTGTTGCAGCTTTTACTTCCGGGTTCCAGTTCTATGCATATAACCGGTTTTTGTTCTGGCGGATTTCCTGCTCCTACAAGAGCGCTTCGAAACACCTTTGGATGATTATTATAAATGGCTTCGCATGGAATACTAAAAAGCGTACCGGTCTCGGTAACCACCCTGTGATTCTTGCGGCCGCAGAACCAGATTCTTCCCTTTTGATCCATCCAGCCAAGGTCTCCCATCCTGTGCCATATTCTGTCATCGCCTTTGATCTTTGAAAGCGCGTCTGCACGAGGGTTGTTAAAATATTGTCTTGTAACAAGATCTCCGCTGACTGTAATCTCACCGATTTCATTGCTGGAAACTACAAGGCTGTCCGACCATTTTTCAATTGGTTCGTCGCTTATCTTAATAATACGAACATCTATTCCATCAAGCACACGACCAACGCACATTCCAAAACCCTGCTCACTCAGCCTGCTGGTTTGAGAAAGAATTTCATTACTGCTTATTGATATTATGGGGACTGCCTCGGTTGCTCCGTAAGGGGTGTGAATCTCTGCATCCTTGCTTAACATGGAAACAAACTGCTCAATGTTAGATGGAGATACCGGCGCGCCGGCAGAAACAACCCTTTTCAAAGAAGGAAGTTTTATTCCTTTATCTTTACCATAACGGCCAACGCGGTTAAGCAGGGCGGGCGAAGCAAACATGTTTGTTACGCCCTGGTTTGTTATTGCCTCAATAATCTTCTCAGGATTTACAAAAGCGGGTTTTGTAGGATCCATATCAGGTATTACCGCAGTCATCCCCAACGCGGGATCAAACAGAGCAAACAGCGGAAATGTGGGAAGATCGATTTCATCTTCTGCTATATTAAAATGGGATTTTATATGGCGTATCTGAGCATCAAATATGCCATGAGTATATACTGCTCCTTTTGCAGGCCCTGTGCTTCCTGTAGTAAACAGTATGGCCGCTGTTTCATCACGGCCGGTCTTAACTGCATCATACTTTTGTTCTGAAACACTGCGTATCTGCCGCAGAGTAAGCCCTCCCCAGAACCAGCGTCTGCCTGCTGTAATATTTATTTTTACTGTTCTAAAATATTTTGGAAAGACTGTTCTAAGTACATGGGCAACAGGAATGCCGATAAAAGCAACCGGCCTGCTTTCTTTAAGACACATAAGCATGCGTCCTATTCCCATTCCAGGATCAACAACAACAGGCACTGCTCCTGTCTTGAACATGGCGAATATTAAGGCAAAAAATTCCGGACCCGGTTTTACCATTAAAACTGTTCTTGTCCCGCGCTTAATACCGGCCTTTTCAAGCCCGTGAGCATAACGATCCGATTCATGGTCAAGCTGAAGAAAGGTGAGGTGAGAGTATGCAATCCTTCCATATTTATCCGTTCCCACAGGATATACAACAGCTCTCTTATATGGCTGCAAAACAGCCATTTTTTTTAAATGTGACGCAATATTTATAATATTATTATTCATTTATAATCAAAGAAACCTGCCATAGAATAAATTAATCACGAAATCAGGTTGCTAACATTTCCGTGTTTTCGTAATAATTTTTTTTGTCTATCTCTTTATGTGCTGCATGGTAAAATTTAAAAATATCATATAGAATGCCTGATTAAAAAATCTTTAACAAGCATACAGACCTTTTCAGGTTCATCTTCCATAACATAATGGCCTGCATCTGAAAGCAAATTAACCTCTGCATCAGGAAAACGGCGCTGCCACTCGGCAAAATATGATTCATCAAAAACAAAGTCGTGTTTTCCCCAGCATATAAGCATTGGAATGCCGGCCAGTTTATGCAGATTTTCATCCGCATGCTTTACAATACTGTAGCTTGGATCATTTTCGCCAACAGGGATATCCTGAACAAAATAAAGAGTTGCCCTCCTGTTTTTCCAGCAGTTGTACGGGGCTGTGAGACCTGATTTAACGTCTTTTGAAAGCCCTTTGTGTGATGCCATAAACAAAGCGCTGCATGCAAAAAGATTAAATCCAAGAACAGCAGGAGTCGCAAACAGCCTTATGTCACGAATAAGCCGCAGTCTTAAAGGAAACTTTTTCCCATCTGGAGGTAAAAAAGCAGCAGTATTCATTATCACTATTCGGCCTATTCTTTCCGGATGTCTCAACGCAAAGGCCATGCCGATCATTCCGCCCCAGTCATGTAGGACAAGTGTAATTTTTTCTGACAGTTCAAGGCTGTCAATCAGAGCTTCAATATCATCTACACGGCTTTTGAGCCTGTAATCGTATTGATTTTTATCCGGCTTGTCAGAAAGACCGCAGCCCATATGGTCGACTGCAATTGTTCGATAATTGCCTGAAAGCGCTTTAATAAGTTCACGGTAGTAAAAAGACCATGTTGGGTTTCCGTGTATCATTACAACAGGATTGCCTGTTCCCTCATCAACAAAATGATACTTCAATCCCTTAAGGTTTATGTAATGGGATTCAAAAGGATATAGATGACGAAAAACAGAAATGTTAATTTTTTTTGACACAAAAACAATCCTTTTTTAAACCACTCTACCAGTCAATGCCCAGCATAATGCAGTTAAGGCCGCTGCCGATTCCAAAAAATCCAACCACATCACCCTGAATGAGAAACCCGCGTTCTGATGCTATTGCAGCAGTAATTGGGAGTGAAACTGTGCCGATATTGCCTAAAAATCTGAAGGTAGTAAAATCTTTTTCTTTTGGCATGCCTATGGATTCAAGAATATTTCTCTGATGAGTGGCTCCAACCTGATGGCAAATAATCTTATCCGGCTTATCTTCCGGCAGTGACAATTCTTTTTTAAAAGCATTGAATGTTTCTATGCCTAAGATCACTCCGTTTTGCAGTACAGCAACAGAATCTGTTTCCATAACATTAAGTCCGCTGGCAGGTATTCCGGTATCAGGTCCCCAGCGGCACAATTTATAATGTTGTGAAGCGCTCCTTGCGGCCCCCCCGAAAATCCGGTGGCTGTCATGTCCTGCAATCGACTCTTCTGTTAAAAGTACAGCCACAGCGCCTGAGCCGCCTGTAAGGGTAGCGACCTTTTTCTTAAAATTATCCATATCCATAGTTTTAAGAAGCCAGTCAATAGTGGTATCAATTATCTCCCGTGAAGACTCGCAGGCAGTTACAATTCCTGCCTTTATCTGGCCCAGTTCAATTGCATTTGCAACCTGCAATATTCCATTTAAAACCCCCAGACAGGCATTCGACACATCATAAACCAGGGTTTCAGAGCCTAAACCAAGGTGATGTGACACAGCACATGCAGTTGCCGGTTCCAGACCATCTCTGCATACTCCGCTATAAATGAGCATGCCAATATCCTCAGGGGAAATTCCAGAGGCTTCTATAGCTTTTTGTGACGCCTTTATAGCGCCATCAGACATCTTATATCCAGGCTCCCAGAATCTGCGCTCAGATATCCCTGTTATGGCCTCTAATTGCCCTTTTTGAAAATGAAGAGCTTTATAAAACGGCTCCAGACGATTTTCAAGATCATCCGATGTTACTATATTCGGAGCAAGTTCGTAACCAAAAGACTCTATGTAAACTTTAGAATATTTCATTTGTATTATATTCGACTGGTTATATGAGTGGATATATCTTCGCTCATTTTTTTAATAAAATCCAAACGCCGAAGGCGTACCATAATTCGACGTTGGAAGTTCGATGTTCGATGTTCGACGTTCCTTTTTGAAACACAAAAATCCAAAACAGAACCATCTGTCTCTGACCTGGCACAAAGGACCAGGTTTTTCAGGACCAAGTAAATTTTATGCAAACAGGTTCCTGCCATAACAAAACTTATGTAAAAGGCAAGAATTATTTGATTTGATTATTATGAATACCAGCTTATAATATGTTGAAATAAAAGCAATGATATTAAATAAGATGGCTTCGTAAAAAACTCCACTATGCCGCTCTGCGGCACTTGAAACCAGAATAACTTTAAACAATCAGTCTTCAGTTATGATTAAATTAAAACTAGAAAACTGTTTGAATGTATTAAAGATCGTTAGCAAAGAGCCTGTTGACATATTGTTATTAATAAAAGATTAAATCATTAGCACAATTACTGTTTTTATTATGGCCGGTTCTTTGTTTACGATTTGTTATACATGAGTTTTTTCTGGTTTTAATTTAATTATAACTGTTGCGATAACTGGCAAAAACTATAGTTGTGTTATTTGAAAGTCATTTGTAAGCGACTTTGAGCAGTTTTGGAAAAAGAGCGAACAAATTTTACTTTTTACGATTTCATCAAATAAAACCTGTGGCTGTTTAAATATGTCACTAAAAGGAGCCTGAATATTTTATGCATTATGAAGGCAACATAATTCGTCCTCCAAGCGAGGCTAACAGTATTCTGCTTCAGGTTACTGTTGGATGTTCACGCAACAAGTGCACATTCTGCGGCACATATAGAGGCGAACGCTTTAAAATAAAGCCGGATTCTATTATTATGGAGGATATCGCATTTGCCGCACAGTATTGCAAGCACCAGCGCCGCGTGTTTATATGCGATGGCGATGCTTTGATCGTTACCCAAAAAAGACTCCTGAATATTTTAATGGAAATTGAAAACCAGCTTCCATGGGTAACCAGGGTTGGGATATACGCCAATGCCAAGAGTCTGAAAACAAAAACCCTTGACGAACTCAAGACGCTGAAAAACCACGGATTAGGTATAGTTTACATGGGCCTTGAAACCGGCGATGACGTTACCTTGAAAAAAATCAACAAGGGCGCAACAGCCGAAGATATGATTCAGATGGGCAGAAAAGCCAGGGAAGCTGGATTCAAACTTTCTATTACGGTTTTGTTAGGGATTGCCGGCAAAACACGTTCCAAAATACATGCCATGGAAACCGGACGTGTGCTTTCAGCCATAGACCCTGAATATATCGGGGCTCTCAGCCTTATGCTTATCCCCGGCACACCGCTATATCAGGACTATGCTTCCGGCGATTTTACGTTGCTTGAATCTGCTGAAATGCTGGAAGAACTTAAAAACATGATTGCCGCCACGAACCTTTCCAGAGGCCTTTTCTATGCAAATCACGCTTCCAACTATCTGCCTATAAAGGCGAGACTGCCAAAAGATAAGGCAGCAGCAATTAAATTAATCGATAGTGCGCTGGAAGGCAATATAGCTTTGAAACCCGAGTATATGCGCGGCCTTTAAGCTTGATGGCGTCGTAAAAAGTCCCATCTACTGCGTTGCAGCGATTTTTCAGACTCTCAACATACTATATGTATGCCTTCGATCCTGAAAAATAACTACGCCTTGTATATGAAACTTTTTACTTAGCCATCTATAGTTAGATTTTGACTTTTCACGAGCTTATCAAGCTTGATGAACTCGTAAAAAGTCTAAAAATACCGTTTTCCGTCATTCCGGCGAAAGCCGGAATCCAGTAAATTCAATACGTTCTGGATGCCCCCGTATCAAGTACGGGGCAGGCTTATCAAGTCCGGCATGACGATTTCGAGACTTTTTACGATTTCATCAAACCTGATTCATTCGAAAAATTTAAACACCTGCAGCCAAACCGCTCTGAAAAAAAACATTAAACCACACCGCTGATAATTCCGGAATCATTCGGCACCTTGAATGAAAGACGCTTAATTTGCTTTACACCTGCTTTGGCAAGCATGTCGGTTATCTGTTTTTCCACACTTATTCTCTATGTTTTTTTACGGTTACATATCTTCAGAAGAGTTGCCTGATCAATAATTTCAACGCCGAGATCCTTTGCAATCCTTAACTTGGAACCCGGAGAACTTCCTGCCACAAGGTAATCCGTGTTTCTGCTTACAGAACCGCTTACTTTTCCACCTGCGGCCTCGATCATTTCTTTTACCTGATTCCTTGTCAAATTTTCAAGAGTACCTGTCAAAACAAACACTTTTTTCTCAAGAGTTTTCTCTCTTTCGCCTGCCTGGAACAGTATCAATACATTGCTGTCAAGAATACGGCTTACTACTTCGCGATTTGTATCGTGGTTGAAAAAATTAACAACACTTTCAGCAATAACAGAGCCTACTCCTTCAACCGCCTCTATCTGCTCTTTTGTTGCATCTAAAAGATTATCCAGGCTTTTAAATTCTCTTGCAAGTATTTTAGCCACATGTTCGCCAACGTGCCGGATTCCAAGTGCATAAAGAAAACAATTGAATTTAATGTTTTTGCTTTTTTCAATTGCGCGAACAAGCTTTTCCGCAGATATGGCTCCCATGCGTTCCAGGCCTTCAATCCTGACTGCGTTTAGATTAAAGATATCGGCATACGAAGCAAGCAGCCCCTTGTCCACCAGTTGCTCAGCAAGTTTGTCTCCCAACCCGTCTATATCAAAAGCACCTTTTGACGAAAAATGCTTTATTCGCTCTTTAAGCTGCGCAGGGCATGTTGCGTTTATACACCTTGTAGCGGCTTCACCCTCGGCACGGATGACTGCTGAACCACAGACAGGACAGTTTGACGGCATATGAAAAATTTTCTCTAAGCCGGTGCGCTTTGATTCAATCACCTTGACAACTTCCGGAATCACATCCCCTGCCCGCTGGACAAGAACAGTATCTCCTATCCTTATATCCTTTCGTTCAATCTCATCCTCGTTATGAAGTGTCGCACGCCTGACAAGGGCTCCGCCGACATTAACCGGCTGTAGATGAGCAACCGGCGTCAACGCACCTGTCCTGCCTACCTGCACATCAATATCCAGCACCAGGGTGGTCTCCTGCATTGCCTTAAACTTATACGCTATCGCCCACCTGGGACTTCGCGATGTCTTCCCCATCTTTTCCTGTAAATAAAGGTCGTCAACCTTTATCACCATGCCGTCTATATCATAGGGTAAAAGATTTCTCTTTTCCTCAAGCACTCTGAAATAATCAACAGCCTCTTTTATTTTAACTTTCGGCCTGATAAGTGGATTAATCCTTAATCCGAGGGACTGTAATTCCTGAAGTGTTTCCCAGTGTGATTTTAACTCTAAGCCTGTAAACTCACCCGCGCCATAGAAGAAAATTTCCAGCGGACGCTTTGCGGTCATGCTTGAATCCAACTGTCTTAAAGATCCGGCAGCCGCATTTCTAGGATTCGCAAACGGAGATAATTTTTGGTTTAGCTGTTCTTCATTCAGACTTTTGAATTCTTCATGCCCGATAAACACCTCTCCTCTAACCTCAAGGCGCAGTGGGACATTCCGCTTTCCTGTATCCTGGAGTAAAAGAGGTACAGATCGTATGGTTCTGACATTTGCCGTTATCACTTCACCATTGATACCGTCGCCACGGGTAGATGCAACAATCAGCTTGCCCTTTTCATATACAAGTTCCACGGCAAGACCGTCCAGCTTTGGCTCTACAGTATAAAGTATTTCATCTTCGGTTTTTAGAATTTTTCTGACGCGACGATCAAAATCAATTATTTCTGAATCAGCAAATGCGTTTGCAAGACTTAACATGGGGATAGAATGCGCAATAGTTTCAAACCCGCTCAATGGCGGCGAGCCAACCCGAGAGGTAGGAGAATCCGGATCGTAAAGTTCCGGCCATGCTTCTTCAAGCACTGTCAACTCCCGCATCATCCTGTCATATTCTGCATCAGATGCTTCAGGGTCATCAAGAACATAATACAGGTAATTATGCCGGTGAAGCGCTTTTCTTAAAGCGTTAACCTTATTAAGTATGTCTGGTTCAATATTTTTCATTGTTTGTTTTACTGTGATTACTAATGTAATCAGGCTGAAGCTGTTTAGGCTGAAGGAGTCAGAAAAGCACGATTGCGGTACTTTGACGGAAACAGCTGATTCTTGCACCAAACATAGCTTCAATATGCACCATGTTTTTGCTTTTTCCTAACAGTCTTCAGCCTTCAGCCTATCTACCTGAATTGTATGCTGTTTAGAGACCTTTGAAAAATGCTCAATTTTGTTCAAGTTCAAGGAAGGCGAAAAATTTCAACCACAGGAATACATAAAAAATTATTAATTTTAAATTTTAAATTAATAATGGTTTTTTCTTCATTCAAAATTAAAAACTCAAAACTCAAAATTATTATTAAACCTGACGCCGAAGTTTGGCAAAAGGGGGCGTTTTGCAAAGGTCTCGGTTATTGCTTCGCAT
>Ga0207996_1000326_pt1 | contig 43614 bp, 43 predicted proteins | sample AntAceMetag02UKG_FD_184773 | JGI IMG/M metagenome (GOLD analysis project Ga0207996, IMG submission 184773) | Saline lake microbial communities from Ace Lake, Antarctica - Antarctic Ace Lake Metagenome 02UKG (SPAdes) (version 2) | ecosystem: Environmental > Aquatic > Non-marine Saline and...
AATTGGATATTTTCTTCGACCAGTCAACATCAATAATAGAATCAGTAAACGATGTAAGAAATACTATTTTTATAGCGCTTATTTTGGTTATAATGGTTATTTTTCTTTTTCTTGGCAGAATTTCAGACACCATTATACCGAGTATTACATTACCTATAACCATTATCGGTACATTCGCGATTATGTTTATCGCGGGGTTTAGCCTTGACAATCTTTCGCTTATGGGGCTTACGCTATCTGTGGGTTTTCTTGTAGATGACGCTATTGTTGTCTTAGAAAATACTGTTAGGCACGTGGAAAGTGGTATGAAACCATTGAAAGCTGCCGTAAAGAGCATGCGAGAGATAACAGGTACTGTTATCTCAACAAGTATCGCCCTTATTATAGTTTTTGTCCCATTAGTATTTATGAGCGGCGTTGTCGGCAAATTCTTCCAGGAGCTCGCGCTGACTGTTATTGCCGCTATAGCGTGCTCAACCGTTATAGCGCTCACATTGACCCCTATGATGTGTGCGCGCATGCTTAAGGTGAAGACAGGACTCGGCAACCAGACCTCGGATAAGACTAAGTTTCAGATGATGACCGATAAATATGAAACATTATTAAGAGATAAATACGCGGTTATGCTTAAATGGGTACTTGCCCATAAGATCGTTTCAGTTATCATGTGGGTAATATGTATCGCAGGTACATTATGGTTTATCCAGCTCTTACCTAAAACTTTTATACCTGAGGGTGATAGCGGTGCTGTTATGGGGCTTATGCAGGCGTCTCTTGGAACTTCTTCAGAGCAGATGAGTAAGTTCCAGGATAAGGTCGATGATGTTCTTGCCGGTAATCAATGTATAGATAAGGTTGTAACAGCTACGGGACTGCAGACAGGCGCGGATCAGTCAACAGGGCTTTTCTACGCGATATTAAAGCCGCTCAATGAAAAGGGGAGGTTGCCGATAGAAAAGGTCATTGGCCAGTTGCGCCCTGAAATGGCTAAGATATCCAATGGTTTTGTATTTATGGAGGCGATCCCCGCGCTTTCTATTAGTACCGGTGGCGAGAGCACGGCTCAGGGTGCTAAATACTCATATGTAATGCGTGGAGATAATAGAGATAGCCTCTACAAAGCAGCGATGGAGCTTGAGCAGAAGATGAGCACTCTGCGCGGCTTTGTAGGTGTGCAAAATAGCGTAAAGCTTGATATGCCGCAATTGAATATAAAGATTTTAAGGGACAGGGCATCAACTCTCGGTATTACAGCCACGGACATAGAATATGGCTTAAGCCTGGCATACGCGCAAGGCAAGGTAACTCTATATAAAAATGATGTTGATCAATATTGGGTTATCGTAGAGCTCGATAAAAAATATCAGCGCGACCCTTTAAACCTTTACTCTATATATATAAGATCAAAAACAACAGGAAAACTAGTGCCTTTAGATTCTATAGTCGAATGGACAGAAGGCGTTGGCCCACAGAATGTGCCTCATTACAATCAGCTCAATTCCGCGACCCTTTCATTTAATCTTATTGATGGTATCCCGCTCGGCGACGCGACTAAGGAGCTTGAGGAAGCTGCCAGCATGATCCTTCCACCGGGTGCGACAGGTGCTTTTCAGGGTGAGGCACAGGAGTTTCAGGATGCTGTTAGCAGTATGGCCGCATTGCTTATAATAGCTGTCTTTTTGATGTATATCGTACTCGGTATCTTATATGAGAGTTATATACACCCATTTACTATATTAACTACGCTTCCGGTTGCTGCTTTTGGCGGCTTGTTGACACTTTTATTATTCAGGTCTGAGCTTTCTATGTACGCGTACATAGGAATATTTATGTTGTTAGGTATAGTTTCAAAAAATGGTATTATCATGGTGGATTTCGCGAAACAGAATATGGACGAGGGCGCTAAATCCAGCACAGAAGCTATATATAATGCCTGCCTTGTCCGTTTCAGGCCGATTCTTATGACAGGGGCCTCGACTATTATGGGTGCGATGCCGATCGCTCTCGGTTATGGCGCTGATGGTGCGTCAAGGCGTCCGCTTGGCCTTATAATAGTTGGTGGGCTTTTGTTCGCGCAGGTAGTAACATTATTTGTAACCCCCGGAATATACCTGTATATGGAAAGTTTTCAACAGAAATATCTTGATAGATGGGAATTGTCTCGTTCCACCTCAGCACGAAAAGGTGAAGAAGCGGATGATAGCGACCCCATTGAGTAAACCCCTGCTCTTTAGTTAAAAAACCTCAAATATACCTACATAATCAAAAATAGCAGCAAGAGCGAGGAAATTTTTATTTTTCTTGTCCAATATGCTTAAATCTGATATAATCATTTAATTCTAATAGTATAAGTAAAGAAAGGTGAAAAAGATGAATAAGTATATATTAATTGCAACAATGTTTGTATCAGTTCTATTACCGGTTAGAGCGTCTATGGCTATAACCCCAAAGGAACCTGATGCAATGCCGTTTTATGTTTATACAGAGGACAATTCCAAATATAATCACTTTGTTCCTTCAGGTGGGATGGGTGATCATGGAGCTGTTAAGATTATACAGAATTGCAGGGAGACGCCATATTCAGGCGGGACATGCATAAAGATAGATTATTCAGGTGAGCTTACACAGGGTTCCGGCTGGGTCGGTTTTTACTGGCAGAATCCCGAAAACAATTGGGGTTCAAAGGATGGTGGATTTAATCTTTCTAACGCCAAAAAAGTTACCTTTTACGCGCGTGGTGAAAAAGGTGGTGAGCAGCTGGAGTTTAAGATAGGAGGCATAACAGGGCAATACGCGGATTCTGACATGATAGGCATAGGTCCTGTTGCGCTTACACCGGAGTGGCAAGAGTATACTATAGATCTTGCAGGCACAGAACTTTTTTACATAAGCGGCGGTTTTGTTTTTGCGGCGAGCCGTATGGATAACCCCAATGGTTTTATAGTTTATCTGGATGAGATAAAGTATGATTAATAGGCAAAGGAGTATTTATGCGTAAGTTTTTGATAATTGTGGTAATGCTGCTGATTATCGTAGGCGTTGGTGGCTATCTTTACTATCAGCAATCCTCAAAACCTGTCAAAGCTCAGGTAGTACAAAAAAATGAAGCATTCTATATTACAGGTGATGTTTTATGTATGCGCTCTGGTGACGATGAGTGGTCAGGTCTTGATCGCGATGCCTGTCTGGGTGATGGCGACAGAATAGAGACCTCTAAAAATTCTAGTGTTGAAATAAAATTCGGCAAAGATATGAAGAATATTATATCTGCGCGGGAAGATACCACCGTTAAACTCGATGCGATAGCAGCGACCGGTGATAAGCAGATAACACTGGCAAAGGGTAAGTTTTTAGCTAATCTTGAGGAGCTTGATTCCGGTTCAAAGTTTGAGGTAAGAACACCTACAGCTGTCTGTGGCGTTCTTGGCACAGGGTTTGAAACAGTCGCAAGTCAGGATAGTACTACTGTAAAGGTTTATGATGGCCAGGTACATGTAAAGAGCGCTGGTATGCGAGGGCTGATAAATAGGCCTGTAATTGTCAGGCAAGGCAGCCAGGCTGTTATACCAAAATCCAAGGCTCCTCAACAGCCTGTTCCGCTTGATGAAAAAGATATGGAAAAATGGCATACCTGGAAAGGTGATATTACTGAACACATGTTTCGTACATTCTATGTATATCTGGATGAGTCCAGCCCAGAAAATCACTATTCTCCATCGGGCTGGTTAGGTGATTATGACGCCATAAGAAGAATAACCTGGGATGTGAATCCGCATTCAGGCAAGGATTGCATGCGTTTTCGTTATACAGGCAGAACTCCGCAAGGTGCCGGATGGGCAGGAGTCTACTGGCTAAATCCTGTAAATAACTGGGGTGATGTAAAAGGCGGGTTTAACCTTAAGGGCGCTAAGAAACTTACTTTCTGGGCTCGTGGCGATAAGGGCGGTGAACGCATTGTCCGCTTTGGCATGGGCGGAATAAGCGGCCAGTATCCGGATTCATGCAAAGCGGAGATTGATTCTATAGCACTTACAAAGGAGTGGAAGAAATACTCAATTAGCCTTCTTGGCAAGGACCTGTCGTATATAAGCGGCGGTTTTTACTGGATGACAGATAAAAATTCTAATCCTGACGGCGCGGTCATGTATCTTGATGATATAGTATACGAATAAAGAAAAAGTTCCTAGGAGCTATTAACAATGAAAAGATTATTTTTTGTATGTTTATTGGTTGTTATCGTTTCATCATTTTTTTCAGGTATGAGCTATGCTGGTTCCAGTAAGACGTGGTCCAACATTGGAAAAGGCCTGGCGATCTATGAAGGCGCTAAGGTGCTAACAGGAAGCCAAGGTAATATTTTAGATGACGTGACAGGCGGCCTGCGGCCAAGGAATGACTCTTCCCAACAATCCCAAGGTCCAACATACCAGGATGGTTATGATGCCGGGTACAAGTCAGGCTATGATACAGGCTTTAACGCGGGTTTCCGACGCGGTACTGAACAAAAGTAAAATAAGCGGCCCCTTTTGTAATATGCATGTGACTGGCAATTTTTTTAATTTTTTGCTTGCATTATCATTGAATATATGATATATTTTTTTGTGTTACAAAGATTATATTGCCCACCGAGAAGGGCCTGTTGGTAATAGATTTTCTTATTCCGATGGGTCCTTTTTTAATGAGCCCGCAATTTACGGATATTTAAATACTTTTGTGACATAAATTGTACGGGATAAACAGCTACATACAATTAAAACCCTACTTTAATATGCTTATAAAAAAAGATCCGGATATTATCAATTCTTTTCTTGAAGATTACTCAAATCTTAAAGGTGGCTTCTGTAATGAGGTAATTTTCCCTGAAACCGAAGGTGAGTTAAGTGCGGTGCTCAAAGACTCCTCCATTAAAAAGATTCCTATCACTATCTCAGGTGCGGGAACCGGTGTTGCGGGCGGAAGAATACCTTTTGGCGGAAGGGTAATATCTCTGGCAAAACTAAACAGGATAAAGCATATAAAGCCTCTTGCTGATAATCAAGGCCAAGCTCTTGTAGAGGCGGGGGTCGTTCTGGCTGATTTTATGGATTTGGCTGAAAAAGAAGGTTTTTTTTATCCCCCGGGCCCTACCGAGAAGGCATCGTTTATAGGTGGCAACGTGGCTACATCAGCTTCCGGTGCCAGGAGTTTTAAGCATGGCACAACAAGAGATTTTGTTTTAGGGATAAGGGTTGTTCTATCTGATGGTGAAGTTCTGCAGCTTACAAGAGGACAATACATAGCGAATAGAGGTAAGCTAAAGCTCGTTACGCTTTCAGGCAAGAATCTGGATTTGTTGTTACCTGAATATATAATGCCAAAGGTAAAGAACGCGTCAGGATATTTTATTAAAGATGATGTAGACGCGGTCGATATTTTTATAGGGCAGGAAGGCACGTTGGGCATTATCTCTGAGGTAAGATTGAAGCTTTTAAAAAAACTCGAGGAGATATTGGACTGCTACGCTTTTTTTAATAGCAAAAACGACGCGTTAGATTTTGTTCAAAACGCGAAAGTTGCCACTCTAGATCACTCACATCCGATAAACGCGTTATCATTAGAGTATCTTGATAAGCGCGCGTTGGAACTTTTAAGAAAAAAACATAAAAATATACCCCTTGACGCAAAAGCGGCGGTATATTTTGAACAGGGACATACAAGCCGACAAGAGAGCGGAATTGTTGATAGTTGGGCAGCTCTTATAGTTAAATGCCATGGCTCACTTGATAATACATGGTTTGCTCAAACCCCTTCTGAAAGAGAGAAGCTATACGAAATACGTCATGATCTGCCGGATATGGTAAACGAATACCTTAAAAAGAATAATTTCTCTAAAATAGGTACAGATATCGCGGTTCCTGAAATAAGCTTTAATACTATGCTTGATTACTACGATTCAACCCTGATTGAGGCAGGGCTGGATTATCTTATCTTCGGTCATATAGGGGAATCGCATATGCATGTTAATATATTGCCAAGAGATCAGGCAGAATATAAGATGGCCATAGATGCCTATGAAACGCTTGTAAAAAAGGCTATCGAACTTGGCGGAACACCATCGGCAGAACATGGAATAGGAAAAACAAAGCACAAATATCTTGAGATGCTTTACGAAAAAAAAGGCGTATTAGAAATGGTAAGGTTAAAGAAGCAGCTTGATTCTTCCTTAATTCTTTGTTTAGATAATCTTTTCCCTAAAGAACTTTTAGCATAAGATGCGTTATTGTCTTGAGCTCATCTATGATTTAATATATAATATTTGATTATATCGGTATTACCGGATAAAGGAGAGCGTTATGAATGTTTTGATGACACCTGAAAATCTCGCAAAAGATGTTTCAAAAAAGATCACCCCCTATATGGAGCAGATGCTGAAGATTCATAGCGCATCGATAAGTTCGATATTTATTTATGGAAGCGCCTGCGGTGACGATTACATAAAAGGTGTTTCTGATATAAACAGCGCGATCGTATTTAAGACATTAAGCCTAAGTGAGCTAAAAAGAAGCCTTAATATCGTAAATAAGGGTATTAGGCAAAAAATAGCGGCCCCGCTGTTTCTTACAAAGGAGCATATCCTGACATCAGTAGATACCTTTCCCATTGAGTTTGCCCAGATGAAGGAGAGCCACATTTTACTCTATGGTGAAGATGTCTTTAATGAAATAACGATAGAACCAAAGCATATCCGTTTTATATGTGAACAACAGCTTAAAGGTAAGCTTATAAGAATACGACAGGCGTATCTTGAGATAGGCCTGAGAAAGAAGGGGCTGGAAATATTAATAAAAGAATCCCTGTGGAGCCTCTTTCCGATATTTGCGGGGCTTTTGATGCTTAAAGGCATTAAGCCTGCACAAGATAAGTTAGGTATTATAAAGATGCTATCGGATACATTTAGCGTTGATACAAGCGTATTTAAGGCTATATTGGATGATAGAAGAAACGATGAAAAGATAGGTGGCCAGGATATCGAGGCCTTTCTCTCTCAGTACATTGAACAGATCGAAAAACTTGCTGTAATTGCTGATAAACTTTAAGATTATGATTAAAAAAATATTACCAGTATTCTTTATTGCCGCTTTTTTGCTTTCTTTGCCGTCTGTGCTATATTCACAGGATGTAAATTTTCCAAAATACCGCGGGTATACTAACGATTTTGCGAACATATTGAGTTCAGAGGCAGTCAGCACCATCAATTCTATTTGTAACCAGGTAGAGGAGAAGACCACAGCACAGATAGCGTTAGTTACTATTGACACTACCGCACCTTTAACAATTGAAGAGTATGCTGTCAGGCTTTTTGAAAAATGGGGCATAGGATTAAAGGATAAAGATAATGGCGCGCTTATCCTTATGGCTGTAAACGATAAGAAAGTTAGGATTGAAACTGGTTATGGTCTAGAAGGCGCTCTTCCGGATGCTTTTGCAAGTCAGATAATCTATCAGGTTATGGTACCCGTGTTTAAGCAAGGGGATTTTCAGTCCGGTCTTATACGCGGAACGATTGCGGTTGCTGAATCAATAGCAAAAGAGTATAATGTGGAATTATCCTTGGGCGAAGACATGCCCAGAGGCCTTGTGAAAGACAAGAAGAGCCAGGCAGGCAAAGCGCTATTATATCTTATTCTTTTCATTGTAATGTTCGGCATGCGCTCCGGGCTTTTATTCTTCTGGATACTTGGCCCAACAGGTAGAAGAAGAGGTGGCTACTGGTATGGTTCAGGTTCATCCGGTTCCGGCGGCGGCTTTGGCGGCTTTGGTGGCGGCTTTTCCGGTGGTGGCGGCGCTTCAGGGGGATGGTAAATAATTTAAAAGGAGGGTACAAAATGAAACCGATATGGATAGTCTTGATCGTTATAGGTTTAATTATTCTGTTACTAGGTGGCTGGTTTATAGGTGGTTTAAATCGTGTGGTAATTTTAGATGAGAGTGTTAATGCGGCATGGAGTCAGGTTGAGAACCAGCTCCAGAGGCGTAATGACCTTATCCCGAATCTGGTAAGTACGGTCAAGGGTTACGCGACACATGAAAAAGGTCTTTTTACGGAAGTGGCAAGATTACGTAGCCAGTGGGCAAATGCCGATAACAAGCAATCTAAGATGCAGGCAGCAGAGGGGATGGGAGGCGTATTATCAAGACTACTTCTCGTTACTGAAAATTATCCGCAGCTAAAGGCAAACCAGAATTTTTTAAGTTTACAAGCACAGATTGAAGGTACTGAGAACCGTATAGCCGTAGAACGTAACAGGTATAATCGCGCTGTGCAGGTATATAATAGTTATATACGCACTATAACAGGCAGTATATTCGCCACCTTAAGAGGTGTAAATCATCCTGCGGAGTACTTCGAGGTTGACGCGGCAGCGAAAGCAGTGCCTAAAGTAGAGTTTTAAAAGGGTATGAAAAAAATTAATGTAGCGCATATGCATTGGGGCTTTCCGCCTATTATAGGTGGTGTGGAAACACATCTGACTATACTTATGCCTGAACTCGCGAAAAAGGGGCACTCTGTCTCACTCTTAACCGGATCCGCGGAAGGCTGCTCGGATGAATCAGTGTATAGGCGCGCAAAAATCTTTCGTACCCCTATCATGGATCTTAATTGGCTCGGAAAAAGAGGGCTCGTAGGTATTGAGGATGAGTTTGAAAAGGTTTGTGATGACTTTGTAAATAAAGTTAAGCCGGATATTATTCATGCTCATAATATGAATTATTTTAGCAAGCCTCACGCGATTGTGCTAGATTCGCTCTCAAAGAAAAAAGGTATACCACTTATTCTTACCGCGCATAACGCGTGGGACAAGGCCCTTTTTCTTGATCTTACGGCAAACATCAATTGGAGCCACATAATAGCCGTTAGTCATTATATTAAACTTGAGATAATGGGCATAGGTTTTGATGATAAGAAAGTTACGGTTGTTCATCATGGCATTGATACAAAAAGATTTTATCCACCTAAAAAAGGCAAGATACCCGCTAAGTATGAACAATTAAAAGGCAAAAGAATAGTCTTTCATCCCGCCAGGATGGGGCTTGCAAAGGGATGCGATATCAGCGTTAAGGCGATGAAATACGTAAAAGAGGTCATCCCTGATGCCGTACTTGTCCTTGCCGGCACAAAAAATATAATCGACTGGGATGTAAGCCAGCAGAAGGATATCGCTTATATACTTTATCTAATTGATGTCTTTGGGCTTAAAGATAGCACCTTTATCGATGTCTTTTCACTCGATGAGATGGTTACTTTATACTCAATGGCGGATGTCTGTCTTTATCCATCATCCAATTCCGAGCCTTTTGGCCTTACAATGCTTGAATCATTAGCATCTGCTAAACCTATAATAGTAACTAATTCAGGCGGTATGCCCGAGGTCATAAGAGATGGCATAAATGGTTTTGTAGTAAATGTAAGAGATTACGAGGCTCTCGGTTCAAGGATCGCTCAAATACTTCTTAACGACCGATTAAGGGAGAGGCTTGGTTATACGGGAAAAGAGATCGTGGAAAATGGTTTTACTAAGGAGATAATGACAAAAAACACATTAAAGGTCTATGAAAGGGTGCTTAAATAATGCCAAAAATATTTATACTGGATACAAATGTTCTTATTCATAATTCTGACGCGCTCATCTCATTTGCCGATAACGAAGTGGTTCTGCCTATTGAGGTTATTGAGGAGCTTGATGTATTTAAAAAAGACAATGATGAAAAAGGCCGTAACGCGCGAGAGGTTATCAGGATGCTCGATAACCTCCGCAGAAAAGGCAAGCTTGGTAATGGTGTAAAAACAGAAGGCGGCGGAAAGATAAGGATTATCACTAATATTGATCTGTCTGAGGCGAGCGAGCTTGGACTCTCAACAAAAATAGCTGACAACAGAATACTTATGACCGCCTATATCTTGCAGAAAAAACAATCGAGAGTAATTTTTGTGTCAAAGGATATTAATGCTAGAGTCAAGGCTGATGCCATAGGCTTAAGGGCTATGGATTTTGAAAAAGGGAAGGTAAATTTTGATAAGCTATATACAGGATGGAAAAAGACTATCCTTCCAAAGGAGATGATTGACGGTTTTTACGCGAAGAAGATGCTTAAGGTTGAGAATGAAACTGCTTACGAACCTAATGAATTCGCCCTGCTGACTGATAAGGCAGATAAAAAACATACAGCCCTAGCGCGTTATAGCGCTGATAAAAAGAAGCTTGTGCAGATGAAATACGGCGGCAAGGAGATCTGGGGGGTAAGGCCACGCAATAAAGAACAGGTAATGGCACAGGAGCTTCTATGCGATGATAATATACGTTTAGTTACGCTTGTAGGACAGGCAGGAACAGGAAAGACACTCCTTGCTTTAGCGGCGGGTTTACAAAAGGTCTTACAGGACGTGTCATATGACAAGCTTCTTATATCGCGGCCCATAATGCCTTTAGGCAGAGATATCGGTTATCTCCCGGGAACAAAAGAGGAGAAGTTGGAAAACTGGATGGAACCTATATTCGATAATCTTGATTATATTCTTACCATGAACAAGCAGAAACAGCGCGCAAAGTTTAAGACAGCGAAGGATCTTTTAGATACAGGACTTTTACAGTTAGAAGCCCTCACATACATGCGCGGAAGAAGCATACCAAAGCAGTTTATTATTATTGATGAGGCTCAAAATCTGACTCCTCATGAGATAAAGACGGTTATAACAAGGACAGGAAGTTACGCGAAGATGGTTCTTACGGGAGACCCCTACCAGATAGATAACCCATATCTCGATTCCGCGAGTAACGGACTTACCTACTGCGTTGAAAAGATGAAGCACCAGCCCATGTTTGGGCATATGACATTAGTAAGCAGTGAAAGAAGCGCATTGGCATCGATCGCCGCTGAGGTTCTGTAATAGGTACTTTATGCGCAGGCTGTATATTTACAATATTTGAACTCAAATAATAACGGAGAAGACATGAGACTAGATACAAAGTACTTGAATGGGTTTATTTTGAAGAAAGAGCTTGACCCTATAAGGGAAGAGATAAAAGAAGCGCATGATATACTTGAAAAAGGTACGGGTCCGGGAAGTTCTTTTTTAGGATGGTTGCATCTTCCTTCAACTACTTCAAAGGGTTACCTTAAAGAGATAAAAAATATCGCTAAAGACGTAAGGGGTAGTTGCGATGTATTTATTGTCGTAGGCATAGGAGGTTCGTATCTTGGCTCAAGAGCAGCGATGGAATTTTTCGGGGCTAATAACCGTGATGGTTCTACGCCTGAGGTGCTCTTCGCGGGTAATAGTATAGACCCTGATTATTTATCTAACCTGATCTCTAATATCAAAGATAAAGAGATATGCATAAATGTCATATCCAAATCAGGCACTACCATTGAGCCCGCGTCAGCGTTTCGGATACTAAAGAGCCTTATGAAAAAGCGCTATACTGATTCTGAAATTAAAAAACACATAATATGTACCACAACCAAAGGAAAAGGCGCGTTGTATACGATGGCGAAGAAAAATGGCTATAAGTCTCTTTATATACCGGAGGATGTCGGTGGCCGATTTTCGGTCTTAACAGCGGTCGGCCTTCTGCCTATGGCTGTTGCCGGGATAGATATTGATGAGGTAATCAGAGGTGCCGCGGACATTGAAAAAAAATCATCCGTAACAGACATAGATAAGAACATTTCTTATCAATACGCCGCATTGCGTAATCTTTTATACAGAAATGGTAAAAAGATCGAGATAGGCTGCAGCTTTCATGTTTCACTTTTGTCGATGCTAGAATGGTGGAAACAGCTTTTCGCGGAATCAGAAGGAAAAGAAGGCAAGGGGCTTTTTCCGCAGGCAGCGATATTTTCCACAGATCTTCACGCCAATGGACAGCTTATTCAGCAGGGCGAGAGAAATCTCTTTGAGACCTTTATCAGGATTAAGAAAAAAAGCGCTGATTTGAAATTGCCCCGCGAGGACGAAGATATAGACAAGCTTAACTATATAGCCGGCAAAGGCTTAAGTTTTATAAATAAGATGGCATATGAAGGTACGGCCCAGGCCCATGCGGATGGCGGTGTGCCTAATATGGCTTTAATTGTCGACGAACGCTCCGCATTTTGCCTGGGGCAGCTTTTTTATTTTTTTCAGCGTGCTGTAGGGGTATCGGGCTATTTATTAAGGGTTAACCCTTTTGATCAGCCTGGCGTGCAGGCGTATAAAGAGAACATGTTCCGTTTACTTGGTAGGCCATAAATCGGCTATCGGTTTTAGGTTTACGGTTATCGTGACAAACCGGGTACCGAGAACCGAATGTTAAAGATAGCTTAAGTATCCGATATCTATGATAATAAAATCACTCAAATCCTTTCTATTTCTTGTCTTCCTGCTTGTGCTTTCCGGCTGTGCTACAACCTACAATCCAGCTACAGGCAGAAACGAGGTAATCTTTATAAATTCCGCCTCTGAAACAGTAATAGGTAAAGGTGCGGCTGCGCAAATAGCTGAAAAATATAAGCTCATTGAAAAAGGTGATGATCTAGACAGGCTAAATAATATCGGCGATAGAGTAGCCTCAGTCTCAGATCGTGATGACATAGAGTATAGGTTTTATTTAATTGATGATAAGGAGCTCAATGCTTTTACTGTGCCGGGAGGGCATGTCTATATATTTAAGGGTTTATATGACAAGCTTGACGATGATGAGCTTGCCGCTGTAATGGCGCATGAGATAGGCCATGTCGCTGCGCGACACATTGTAAAGAAGATGCAGGCAGGCCTCGGGTATCAGCTTTTATCGACCATAGCCTTAATAGCGTATACAAGTAACGCGGATGAAGATAAGAGAAAGCAGGCAGGTTATGCCGCATATGCCGGGGCAACCGCTTTTAATCTCGTTTCTCTAGGTTACAGCAGGAAAGATGAGTTTCAGGCAGATGAACTTTCTGTAAAATATACGGACAAAGCGGGCTTTGACCCCCAGGGCATGATAGGTGCGCTTAAAAAGTTGGATGACCAGAACAAAAAAGGCGTTTCAGTGCCTTACATCTTAAGATCTCACCCCTATATTGACCAGCGCATAGCGCACATAGAAGAGCTAATAGACGATACTAAGTAATTTAGATGGTTTTGAATATATTTATTAACAAAAAAGACATTAATCCTTGCATTGACCCAGCCTAACTGCTATAATTTTTAATATGAAATTTAAAGCTGCTATATTTGACCTAGACGGAGTAATTGTTGATACTGTTCCATTGCATTTTAACGCTTGGAAGAGGATGTTCAATGATTACGGTAAGAAATTCGATTATAATGATTATAAGCAAAAGGTTGATGGTATACCACGTACTGACGGTTGCCGCGCCATACTAACGGATTTTTCTGATGAAGAGATTTCAGAGGCCAGTGAAAAAAAACAAGGCTATTATATAGAGACTCTGGAAAAAGACGGTGTCAAGGTGTACGATACAACGGTATCGCTTATTAAGGATATTATCACCGCGGGTATTCATACAGCGGTTGTATCATCGAGTAAAAACCTACATATGATACTGGAAAAAGTTGGGCTTACAGATAAGTTTGAGGTAAGGCTTAGTGGTAGCGATGTTACTAAAGGTAAGCCTGACCCCCAGATATTCCTTATGGCCGCGGAGAGATTAAATGTTGCCCCCGAGGAGTCTGTTGTCTTTGAGGACGCGACTTTAGGCGTAGAAGGAGCTAAGCGCGCCCATATGTGTTGTGTCGGAATTGACAGAAGCAACAGGCCTGATCTATTTAAAAAAGCCGATATAGTTGTAAACGACCTAGGCGAGATAGACCTTCCGCGCCTGCAATCCTTATTCCCTTAAATAATATATGAAAACTTTTTTTAAAGACATACTTTCAGCAGAAGAATGGCTTATACATGAAAGGGGCTTTGATGCCTCTAAGATGCAGCAGTATGAAAGCCTTTTTACTCTTGGAAACGGTTATATGGGTTCTAGGGGGATACTAGAAGAGATTCCCTATGATTCCGCGCCGGGTACATATATCGCCGGGGTCTTTGATAAGTCTATTTCACAAGTATCAGAGATTGTAAACGTGCCGAATCCCATTGATCTGCGTGTAATTGCTGAAGGTGAGAAGATAGATATTAAGGGTATGTATCTGCATCATCACAACCGGATACTTGATATGAAAAACGGCTTGTTGTTTCGCCATACAATATTAGCCAACAGCAGAAAAGAGAGATTTGACTACAAGTCTCTTCGTTTTGTATCAAGCGATCATCGACAGCTTGGCGCTATGAGAATCTGGATAACCCCGCTTGACGCAAAGACAATATTGACTGTTCAGGATAATATAAATACATCTGTTCGCAATAAAGGAGTTCTTACAGAAGGCAGAAAAAAACATTTTCAGGTTAGCGAAGTCAGGAGCGAAAAATCGATAAACTACCTTTGCGCAAAGACGCAGGATACATCCATACTGCTTGCCTGCGCGACTCATCTTAGCGTTGCGTATGGCGAAAGAGAATATTCCGCACCGGATCAATCATTTGATATACGTCTTAAAAAGGGCGAGACCTTGACCCTAACAAAGACTTTTTACGGGCGGACTTCTCGTCACCTTAGTTACAGACTTTTAAGAGACAAGACTACAAAATCTATTAAAAAATATGCCAGGCTTGGTTTTGACAGGTTGCTTAAGAGACAGGCCAAGATATTCTCAGGGTTGTGGCAATCTTCCGATATAAAGATATCCGGTGATACCGTTGCGCAGAAGACGCTGAGATTCAATATTTATCATATGCTTATAGCTGGAAGCACCTATGACAGCGATATCAGCATAGGTGCCAGGGCATTGACCGGCGAGGGATATAGAGGACATGTTTTTTGGGATACTGAGATATTCTTGATGCCGTTTTATACCTATATGTATCCGGATATTGCCAGGAACTTTTTAATATACAGGTACAACAGGCTCGATGCTGCTAGAAAGATCGCGAAAGCAAAAAAATTTAAAGGCGTACTTTTCCCATGGGAAAGCGCGGATACGGGTGAGGATGAGACCCCGCATTGGCACAAGGATCTTGACGGAACCATTATTGAGATTAGAACTCAGGATTACGAGCATCACATAGTCGCTGATGTGGCTTTTGGGCTGTGGCAGTATTACACAGTAACCGGTGATAACAAATTTATGAGCCGATACGGAGCTGAGATGCTATTTGAAACAGCTCGTTTCTGGGCATCAAGGGTAACGAAGAATAAGAAAAAAGATAGGTTTGAGATACATGGTGTGATGGGACCTGATGAATTTCATCCAAATGTTAATAATAACGCTTATACGAATGGCATGGCGCAATTTAATCTAAAGATCGCGGCGGAGTTCTATTCTCATTTTGCTAAGAAATACCCCGTTAGGTTTAAGGCGGTATCGGCTAAGATCGGCTTAAAGCCAAGCGAGCGCGAAAAATGGGCAGGAATCGCTTTGAAGCTATATATTCCTCTTAACAGTGAGAATAATGTTATTGAGGAGTTTGATGGATATTTTAGGAAAAAGGATATACCGATAAGAACATACGATAAGTATTTAATGCCCGAGTTTCCGCCGAATGTTCCTCTTTCAAAGGTCGTGCAGACCCAGCTTGTCAAGCAGCTTGATTCCTGCATGTTGCTTTATCTTATTCCCGATAAATTTGATAGCAAGACATTTGATGCTACATATGATTATTATGAAAAGAGGACAGTGCATAAATCTTCTTTAAGCCCTTCTATAAATGCGATTATAAGTCTAAGAGCAGGTGATCCGGAAAAGGCTTATCAATATTTTCTTTATTCTCTTGGCGCGGATCTCAAGATGAACCAGTCCAATGTCGCTGAAGGTGTACACGCCGCGTCATTAGGTGGTTCATGGCAGGCTGTTGTTAATGGTTTTGGCGGAGTTAGGATCAAGGATGGATATTTAAGTTTTCAACCTCAGTTGTCTGGGTACTGGCACAATCTTGAGTTCTGTTTGAATTGGCACGGAGAACAGCTTTGCGTAAAGATGGATCATAAAAAAATATCAATAGGGATTAAAAGCAAAAAAAAGAACAGGCCTGTTAAAATAAAGGTTTTTGACAGCATGTATACGGTAGTTCCGGGTAAGGATATAGTAGTTTTTAAGAGGCTAAAATAGAGGTGTCGATGCTTAGAGCCGTTACGTCAGCCCAGATGAAAAAGATAGATAAGTTCACCATAGAGCATGGAGGTGTTCCATCTGTAATACTTATGGAAAGGGCGGGCAGAGAAGTAGCTAAAGAGGTGTTAAGCCTGGCAAGAGCCCTTAAAAATAAAAAAAAACAGGTATCGGTTGCGATCTTCTGCGGCAAAGGCAATAACGGCGGTGACGGGCTTGTCTGCGCACGGTATCTATTAAGCAAGGGGATAGACTTAAAAATTTATTTATCTTGCTCTTCTGACCAGTTAACAGGTGGGCCTTTTTTTAATGCTCAAGCGCTTAAAAATCAGGGCGTTGCAATCAACGAGGTTAAGACCATACACAGCCTTAGGCGCCTGAAAAAAATATTTGACGCGAATATCATTGTTGACAGCATATTCGGTATAGGGTTTCAGGGTACGCCTAACAATTTTTATGAAGAGATGATAGAATTTTTAAATAGTTGGAAAGCGCACATTATCTCCGTTGACGTTCCTTCAGGTCTTGACGCTACAACAGGTATAGCCAGGGCGGCGGCAATAATAGCGGATAAGACCGTTACATTTGGGTTTACAAAAAAAGGTTTTAATAAAAATGACGGTCCTGTATATTGCGGTAAGGTCAATGTTGTAGATATAGGTTTAAAAGCCCGCGTAAAATAAAAAAAGCTTAACTAGTATTTTTAGATTCACGATTTTTAGTTTTTAGGTATTTAAAAAATTAAGTAATCATAAGGAGGTTTTTATGGATGCGATTAAGGTTACTCAACCCAGTGAAGAAGAACTTATCGAGTTGAACATAAGTTCATGGAACCCCTGGGAATGCGAAGAGTCTGCGTTTGATTGGCAGTATGATCAGGAGGAATGGTGCTACCTCTTTGATGGCAAGGCTACCATAGAGCCGAAGACAGGTGAGAAGGTAGAGATAAAAAAAGGTGATCTGGTAAAATTCTCAAAAGGCTTAAGGTGCAAATGGAACGTAAGCGATAAGGTCCGCAAGGTATATATTTTTCTGTAAAACGGGAATAATTTCTCCTTATATGTGTTATAGATGTAAGGAGGGTATGATATGAGATACGAGTGCCAGATTTGCAAAAAGATAGTTCAGGAAAAGCCACCCGAATGGTGCCCTGACTGTGGCGGCCACAGAATTATATTTAAGCGGATTATTTCAAATAGAAGAGCATTTGATATCGCTTCATAAATATTTAAGACATTTAACCGATATCACACGTTAGCCTTAAAAGCCTGTTTTAAAAAACAGGCTTTTTTTGCACTCACATAAGGAGGCGTCATGGCAACAGTTATGTTGTATATAGCATTAGGGTTATTAGCAGGTATATGCAGTGGTTTTTTTGGAATAGGTGGCGCTATAATAATCATACCGGCGCTCGTTCTATTAAGCGGTTTTACTCAACACCAGGCACAGGGCACAACACTTGCCCTTATGGTATTACCGATAGGGCTTCTGGCCGCTATGAGATATTACCAAGACGGCAATGTCAATGTAAAGGTTGCCTTGTTGATATGTTCTGGTTTTTTTGTGGGTGGGTTCCTGGGGGCACAATTCGCCGGTTCCGTGTCTGAGCCTTTACTTAAAAAGATATTTGCTGGCTTACTTATGCTCATAAGCCTTAAGATGTTTTTTTAAAATTCTATTTGAATAGATTAATATTTTATGCAATAATGCTTACTTGGAGGTAAGAAAAAATGAAAAGCAAAGACGCACGTAGAAAAACTATTATAAAAAAAATAGAGCACGAGATGAAGAAGGATAAAGCGAATCCGCAGAGAGTATCCAATTGGCTTAAGGTTATGGAATCCAAGAGAAAGGTCTTTACCCTTGAAGACGAGATAGACAAGATTACAAGGGCCCTTAAATCCAAGAAGTAGATTATCTTCCCGCATCATGCTAAATAGTAGCCCGCCTTTTAAAAATGAGCATATTCATAATTCGATAGGGTTTTTCACAAATAATATGAACAGGATAAAAAAAGAAAAAACAATCCTTTTAATCAAGAGGCTTAAAAAGGCTTATCCCGATAAGGTATTGGTATCACTATCGCATAAGACCGCATTTCAACTTCTTGTAGCCACTATACTTTCTGCTCAATGTACGGATGTGGTAGCAAACAGGGTAACAGCCTACCTGTTTAAGAAATATAAAAATGCTAAAGGTTTTGCCTCTGCTAATCTTTTAGTGCTTGAAAAAGAAGTATATGCAACCGGTTTCTACAAAACAAAGGCTAAGCATATAATAGCAGCGTCAAAGAAAATAGTTAGTTGTTTTAATGGCAGGGTTCCGGATTCAATGGAAAAGCTTATCACGCTCGATGGCGTAGGACGCAAGACAGCCAATATCATACTGTCTGTAGCGTTTAAGAAGAGAGAAGGTATAGCGGTCGATACGCATGTTAAGAGGCTTTCCAATCGTTTCGGCTTAACAGAAAGTAGTGACCCCATAGTGATTGAGCAAGATCTTTTAAAGATCATACCTTTTCGTTATTGGCTGGAATTTAATCATATCCTGGTAACCCACGGCAGGAGGATATGCAGGGCAAGGAAACCACTGTGTGGTAGCTGCGTTATCAACGGATTCTGTCCGTCAAGGCAAGGGTAGCCATGTTGCATAAAGCTGAATTTTATAAAAGCATAGGGCATAAATCAGTTAAATGTTTTTTGTGTGGCCATAATTGCGTAATCTCTTTAGGTCAATTTGGCTTTTGTAACCTTCGTAAAAATATAGATGGCCATTTGCAGACATATACGTACGCAGAGGTGATAGCCTCTAATGTGGACCCTATCGAAAAAAAACCCTTATATCATTTTTTACCCGGGAGCAACGCTTTTTCTATCGCAACGCCCGGTTGCAACTTTAGATGTGATTTTTGTCAGAACTGGCAAATATCTCAGGTAGATACCCTTAAAGACACCCCTATAAAAAGCGTTACTCCTGATAAGATTGTAAATCAGGCCCTTGATGCCGGATGTCAATCGATAGCATATACATATACAGAGCCTACAATCTTTTTTGAATATGCTTATGATACAGCGCGTATAGCTAAAGAGAATGGCCTATATAATCTATTTGTCACAAATGGTTATATGAGTCGCGAAGCGATCGATAAGATATATCCGTATCTTGATGGCGCGAATATTGATCTCAAGTCGTTTAGTGATGATTTCTATAAAAAGAGATGCAAGGCGAGGCTTGAACCTGTTCTTGACGCGATTAGATATATGAAGAAGTTGGGTATATGGGTTGAGGTGACTACCCTGGTTATACCGGGGCTCAATGATTCTGATCAAGAGCTAAGAAAAATAGCGGATTTTATAGCAACTGTGGGATGTGAGATACCATGGCACATAAGTAGATTTCATCCTGATTATATGCATACAGATAGCAAGCCCACCCCAATAGAGACGCTTCATAGAGCAGCCAATATCGGCAGGGATGCAGGCCTCTGCTATATCTATGTTGGCAACATTTCTCATGAGTCGCCTACATTATGCTGTCAATGCGGCCATTTACTTATTAAACGAGAATACCCAGCTGTTAAGATGAGCGGTCTAAATGGTAAGAAATGCGAAAAGTGCGACACACCCCTTGATGGAGTATTCTAATTCTCTGCGGCTTAATATTCAGGTTTACAAGAATCTTACAAGAATGCGCAATGTTTAAAATGTAAAGTTGGTGCTATGCTTGACGATAGGTGCTGTATGTTTTCAGTTGACAAACCAGGTATTTAGGGTAAAATATACCCTAATTTAAACGGGAAAATATATTATGAATATAATGGATAGATGGGAAAAAGCGCTAAAGAAAACAGAGATTATAAGGCCTCGCGTAAAGCCTTTGTTGACCTTTGCTACAACAGAGATGCCTTATATCTTTTTAGCCGAGTCCACGCTTAATGTAGGCGATACCATTGTTAGAGAGGGCAAGATCTACGCTGAGAAACCTTCTATAATAATGCCTGAGAACCTGCCTCATTTTGAGGGCTTTGAATTTGAAAAAGATTTAGAGACTACGGAAGATACGATAACTAATCTCTTTCTGGTAAGAGGCATACACTTTCCATCGTATAAATTCAATAACAAGGTTCAATCTCTCGATCTCTTCGAAGGAAGCCTGAAAACAGCGGAAGATAAATACAAAGGCAGGCTCCAGAAAAAAGAAGATGTTCACACAGGACTGGTAATGGGCCCTGAGGACTGCTGGCAGCTTTCAGTGCTTATCTTTATTCTTACTATGGTTGCTAAATCCGCCGACAGAGATCTTAGGAATATAATTGAGGATATGCATAAGAAAAGAAAGCCTTCTTAATATGGACACATTTCAGGCGATTACATCCAGGGCAAGTGTAAGAGAGTATACGGATGAGACTGTGTCAAAAGAGCTTTTAGAAAAGCTCGTTGATTCAGGCAGGCTGGCACCATCCGCGCGTGCGGTTGAACCCTGGGAATTTGTTGTGATTACAGACAAGGCCAAGATCGATAATATAGCCTCAATGGCACCTAATGGAAAATTTCTTACCTGCGCTCAGGCTGCTATTGTTGTGATCTGTGCTGAGACAAAATACTTTATAGAAGATGGCTGCGCTGCTACAGAGAATATACTTTTACAAGCCGCGGATTTAGGCCTTGGCGCATGCTGGATAGCGGGAGATAAGAAACCTTATGCCGAAGACATCCTGTCCATGCTCAATGCTCCGGCAGGAAACAAGCTTGTAAGCATTATATCGATCGGCTGGCCAAAACAGAAGCCTTCTCAGCATAAAAATAGATCATTAAGAGATGTTCTGCACTGGGAAGGTTTTTAATCGACACCCAAGCTTATAAGACATACCTGGCAACAAAAGAAGCGGAATACGAAGCGCTTTGTAAGCAGTGCGGGCTCTGTTGCGGAGCGCGTAATGACCCCTGCCAACACCTGAAAAAAATCGATAATAACAGATATACATGCGGCATATATCAAGATCGCATCGGTAAGCATAGGACTGTAAGCAATAAGGTCTTTACATGCGTTCCGATAAAAGGGGTTGTTGAAAAGAACGCCGCGCCGTTTGGATGCGCGTATTCCAGAATAAAAATACTGTGAGTATATTAGCTAAAATATCGTTGATAGCAGGGATCGTACTTCCATTTTGGAATATACCCCTGGTCGTAAGAGTTATCAGGAGAAAATCTTCGCAGGACATAAGTTTGTGGTGGGGCATTGGGATATGGACATGCTTGGCATTGATGCTTCCGCACGGACTTATTACAGAAGAGATAGTTCTGCGCGGATTTACTATCGCGAATTTTACACTCTTTACTATAACGTATATAATTATCCTCTATTACCGCATACCACGAAAATAATGACACGCATACTACGCCTAAATATATTAATCGCCTTATTTCTTTTAGCAAATTGTACCCTTGCTTATCCAGGTTCCAGTACAGGCAGCAACTGGGATGGCATGATTGATGGAATTAGGGCTTTTAGCGCTGATAGGAAGCTAAAAGAAGAGTTTGTGGAATTGTGTAAAACTAATGAAACCGCGATAATTGACGGAAGGTACGATACCGGCGGTGGCCTTTACATGGAGATAGATGTTCCTGTCTATTTAAAGCCCGCGAAATCGAGGATAATGGACCTTAGAAATAAGGATGTTGTAATCCTTGTCAATGAGTCCACGTTGCTGGATGGAACTGAATGGGTAAAAATTAAATTTTTATTTATATCAGGACATTCCGGGGCAGCGGTTGCCATTGAAGATGGCTGGATAGAGAAAAAACATTTAAAGGTTGCTAAATGAAAAGACCTATAGTACTGGCATCGGCATCAAAGCGGCGGTCTATGATACTTGATTCGTGTGGTATAGAACATAAGATATACGCGACAAACGCCCCGGAGGTCCATGACCAGAATCGCTCTGTACAATGGAACGTTATTACAAACGCGAAGCGGAAAGTGATAGCGGCCGCTGAAAGATATAAGAAAAGTTTAATAATAGGTGCTGATACGCTCGTTGTTCTTGATAAGCACTTGATAGGAAAGCCAAAGGATAAGAAAGAGGCAAAAAAACTGCTTATGCAGTTTAGCAACAAGAGACTCGCGGTAGTCACAGGGTTATCTTTACTAAATCCTGTGACTGGAAAAATGCTAACAGGTTCTGAAAAGAGTCTTCTTTACGCTGAAAAGCTTTTGAAGAAAAACGCAGATAGATGGTTTCATGCCTTAAAGCCATGTGATAAGGCAGGCGGGTTTTCAATAGAAGGCGTAGGTTCGCTGATATACGATCGTATAAAGGGATCGTATTTTAATATTCTAGGCCTTCCGATGATAAAGCTTAAGCAGCTTTTTGCGCAGGCAGGCTTGAATATATTAGATTACTGCAACTAAGAAATAAACTTTTTCAAAAATAACGGATTTAGCTTTAAAATCCGTTATTTTTTTTATATAATAATATCTATGGAGGATGACAATATGAAAAAGAAAAAGATGCCAAGATTGCTCATGCTTTACGCTTCGGCAGGCGCGGGACATATGCAGGCGGCGAAGGCGCTCAAAGCGGTTTGCGATCAAAAAAAGATCGCGGTAGCGGAAACAGTCGATATGCTTGATTACGCACCGGGCTATTTTAAAAAGCTTTATAAAGGCAGCTATCTTGAAATAGTAAAAAGGATACCGGAATTATGGGGCTACCTTTATGATCGATCTTATAAATTTAAAAAGGCTAATATAACCACTCATCTTCATCATCTCGTAGGCAATATGCATATAGCGAGCCTGCTTAAATATGTCAAGGAGTTTAAGCCTGACGCTTTGGTATTTACGCATTTTTTAGGTTGGGACGCGCTAGGTAGCTTAAAACGCCTAAAGCTCTTTAATGTACCCTTTTACTGCGTGGTAACTGATTTTGCAGTCCATTCATTGTGGATAAATAAATATGTCGCGAAATATTATGTTACCAGTGAAGGCGAGAGAAGGGTCTTAAGGTTGCACAATATCAAAGATTCGGATATTATGTTAACAGGCATTCCCGTCGACCCAAAATTCGCGGTAAAATATAACAAGAACAAGCTACGTAAAAAATTAAAAATAAGCACAGTAACGCCGATGATACTAATGATAAGCGGTAGGTATAACCTGCAAGGCTACACGCACCTGTTGAGTTCTTTTAAATCTGTTAAGGACAAGCTGCAGATAGTAGTTCTCGCTGGGCGCAATAAGCTCCTTGCTAATAAGATGACCTCAATAGGAAAAGGCTTAAAAAGTATAAATGTAACTGTTTTGGGTATGGTAGATAATATGCATGAGCTTATGGCCGCTTCTGATATTGTCATTTCAAAGCCCGGAGGCCTGACCACATCAGAGGTGCTGGCAAGTAAGACCCTGATGACAATTATCGATCCTATCCCAGGTCAAGAACAGCGCAACAGCGACTATCTGCTCGAATCCGGAGTCGCTATCAGGATACACGATATGGAATCAGGCGGGCAGAAGATCGCGGATCTTCTCTCAAATAAGAGGCGGCTAAATATCATGCGTAGCCACCTTAAATATATCTCACATCCGCGTGCCGCATATGATATAATGAATGATATTGTTTTTTAATATCCCTTGATTAGATAAAAAGACGAAACAGACATATGAGAATCTTAAAGATTATATTAATTACCCTACTCGTTATTATATTAGCTTCAGCAGGCTATATATATTTCAATAGGCAGGCGCTTTTGAATCAGAGCATAGATAAGGTGCTGGCAAATCTCCTGCCATCCTATGTTGAGATCGATAACCTATCCCTGGATCTTGATAAGAAGACAATCAACGTAAAGAATCTGCGGATAAAGAATCCAAGAGGTTTTTCCCATCCCTACCTCGCCGAAATCCCTTTTATAAGTTGTAAATACAACCAGCGCGATAATGCCAACCTGCTAAAAGGTATAAACATAGATGATATTAGATTATCAGGTATAGAACTTTACATAGCTAGGAACCGCTCCGGAGATGTTAATCTTGGGCAGATGGAAGACGTGCTTAAAGATTCGAAGCCTGCGCAGAAGATGGGGGCCAAATCAAAGTTAATGGGGTTGTTCTCATACCTATTAAGTCCTGTTAAGGATATAAGCCAACTCCTGGACATAGACCCTGTTTTTAATATCACATCAGGGACTTTTACGTTTGACGATAGTTATATTGATAGCAGAGGTTATATAACAACCATCGAGGATATAGCCGCGGTAGTGGCCCTTGACCTTACCAAAGGGTTTAAAGGGGTTGATTATCTTACCACTGAGGGGAAAGGACTCGTAAACGGAAAAAACGGGCAATACCTGGAGTGGGATACAAAGTATAACCCGACAACTAAGAAGTTAACAATGACAAACAACTTCATTATTAGAAATGTCGATTTCCTACATTTCGCGCCATATTATGACGAATACTCACCATTTACTTTTAAGAAGGGTAAGGCAAGCGGTGAATTGGTATTCAATTTTGATAATGGTGACATAGGTTCTACTAACGAGATAAGATTCTCAGATATGGAATTTGAGCCAAAGAAGGATAATAGCTTTAATAAATTCTGGCCAACCGGAACAGAAGACCTGTACAAGTATTTTTCAGATCCATCCGGTGAGATTGTATTTGACTTCAAGATAAAGGGTTCTATCGAAGAGCCTGAGTTTCATCTTGGCTCAAAGACTAAACGGGCATTGTCTCGTATGGCTGTATATAAGATAGCGGATGTTATATTTAAAGATAATAAGGAAGATGGAAGCGATCAGCAGTCTTCAGATGGATCTTCACAGGAGAAGAGCGACCTCGAAAAAGTCCTCGATATTATAAAGAGTTTTTAACCCCCCACTCGCATAAGTCATTATGTTGTAAAAATACTTTTTTTTCAATAATTTTTTTAAGACCGGTTCTTGAGCACGGGTACTCGTGCTCAAGAACCGGTCTTGAGGCTATTTTTATATATTAAGGTCAGGCCAGTCAAATAGTTTCAAACAATGGATAACCTGCTATGGACCGCACAATACTCCACATAGATATGGACGCGTTCTTCGCGTCTGTCGAGCAGAGAGATAACCCGTCTTTACTCGGTAAGCCGATCGCAGTTGTCGGTTCTAACATTCGTACTGTTCTCGTGAGTCCATCGTATGAAGCAAGGGCACATGGCGTAAAGACAGGTATGACTAAACACCAGGCAAGGCTACTTTGTCAGGATATAGTGTTTGTTACAGGCAATACCGATAAATACGCTTCAGCCTGTTCTAGTATCGCGAAGATACTCTACGATTTTACTCCGGATATTGAAATCGCCTCAATAGACGAATTCTTTCTGGATATTACAAATACTATGCATCTATTCGGTACCTCACAGGAGATTGCCAAAACTGTCAAGGCTAGGATCGTAGACCGATTAAACCTAAGCTCCTCGATAGGGATCGCTCCTAATAAGCTTCTTGCTAAGTTTGCCAGTGAGAGGGGTAAACCAGGTGGTGTATTTACCCTCAATAAAGAGGATGTAACCGATGTCTTTGAACATACAAAGGTTGGAGAGCTTTGTGGTATCGGAAAGAGGACCAGCGAGCAGTTAAGCTTAATGAGCATCGACACATTAGGCGAATTAAGCAGATACAGCCCCGTTCAGCTTAAGCGAGTATTTGGCATAAAGGGGCTTGCGCTTTCGCTTATGGCGCGTGGAATTGATAATTTACCCGTTATTCCGGTTGGCGCTGAGGAAGACGCAAAATCAATGGGGCATAGTATGACATTTAAGCAGGACACCTCAGATCCAAGATTGCTTTCGCGGCAGCTTCTAGAGCTAGCGGAGATGGTAGGTAGAAGACTTAGAAAAGCCGGTTTAAGCGCCTCTACTGTAAGGCTGACATTGAGGTATGAAAGTTTTAAAACTATCACCAGGCAAAAGGCGCTGACATCACCTACTGATGACACGAAGGACATATATCATACCGCAAGGCTGATACTTCAGGGCATACCGTTAAAGGAGCCTGTACGGCTTCTAGGTATCACAGGTTCAAGGCTTTCAGCATACTCAACATCTGATTCACTTTTTTTGCAGGATAAAAAGAAATACAGAATAAACAAGACCTTAGACAGCATAAACGAGCGATTTAATCACCCTACGCTTTTTTTCGCGTCCCTGCTTAATAAAGATAAGCATGTTAAGGTCATATCCCCCGCATGGCGCCCAGCTGGAAACCGTAATTATTGATTTTTTTTCTTGCAATATAATTATATCTAGTATAATATATATATAATACTAAAGTAAAAGTAGTTATCTTCGATATTTGAGTTCACACGCTCAAAGAGATGATGTGTCAATATCCCCAAAAATAGAAACAGGAGATTTTATTATGAATATAGGTATAGCAAAAGAGATATCTGCCAGCGGAAAAGAGACGAGAGCGATCCTGCTGCCTCGCGAGGTAAAGAGACTTATAGAAGAGAAGCACAGGGTTGTCGCTGAAAAAGGTCTTGGCTTACGCATGGGCATAGCTGATTCAGAATATAGAGAAGTAGGCGCTACCATTACAAGAGATAGGCACAGGATATTCACGCAGGATGTAATTGTAAAGCTTAAACCCCCGTTGCCTGATGAGTTCAGAATGATGCGCAATAACATATTGTTTTCAATGCTTCACGCTGAACAAAATCCGAGGTTTGTCAGACTTATGGACAAGGTTAATGTCAAGGCTATTGCGATGGAGCTTATAGCAAACAGGGCCGGTGAGAGGCTTGTCCAGTGTACTGATATGTCGGGTGAGCAAGGAATGCTGATGGCATTTCATGTTTCAAAAAAATCCCCCCGTGATTGCAGGGTGCTTGTTCTTGGATATGGTGCTGTATCAAGCGGTGCGCTCTATGTTGCTAACGCCCTTGGCGCGGAAGTAAAGATTTTAAGAAAAAGCGAGTTCAGGAATGCCAAGCATTTTCTAAGGCACGTAGATATACTTGTTAATGGTTTAGCCTGGCCAAAAGAAAAGAGAGATAACAAGGAATATATAGTTACTAAAAAGATGCTCAGCCTCATGAACCCCTATGGAGTTGTGCTTGATCTTTCTGTTGATTATCCCAACCCTATAGAGAGCTGCCGTCCTACCCTTATAAGCAACCCTAGCTACATAGTTAACGGTATGACGCATATCTCTATATTTGGTTACCCGGGATTGGCCCCTATATCAAGCTCGAGTAGATACAGCAAGCAGGTATTGCCCCTGCTCTTAAAGATAGCCTCAGTTAAAAAATTATCACGCTTACCAAATTATATTAAAAAAGCGATAATAGATCCTGAAAATTTCGAGTTTTAAGGATGAAAAAGACATTACTTGTAATCGGTGACCCCATGATGACAGAGGAGGCCTTTGAGCCCTCTCTCAACAGGTTTATCACATACAAGCCAAGCCTCAATAAGCGTGGTATAGGCGTTATATTTATAACCTATGATGACGTTATCTCCGGTCGCCTTCCCAATATATCCACAAAGAGGCTCGATGTAATACTCTTCTTTCCATATAACAACTGGAACAGCGAGATCGAAAGGTACGACAGGGATGACAGGGTCTATGGCGATATAGATTTTGGATCTGATTATGTATCTTACCTTATGAAAGTAGATAAGATATTAAAAAGAAGGTACAGATTGAAAAACCTAAACTTTGTGAACCCGCCAAAGGGTTGCATAGTAGACAGGGATAAGCTAGAGACCTACAACCAGCTTAAACGCGCTCGGATAAGAAGCCCGCACATATATAATATCAGAAAAACATCAGATGTAGATGAACTTATCAGTAAGGGCCGCGCTCTTTATGTAAAGCCTCGTTTCGGGGCAATGGGTAAAGGCATAACATATATTGATAAGAGCGGAACATACACTAATTTTCTCTTTAAATCCAACTCAATCATAAGTAGGCTCTATGATTATAATTGGAAACCTGCCAAGGTTTCCAAGAGCAATCGTGACGCCTTTCTTAAGATACTCATGCGAAGAGGTTTTATATTTCAAAGAGAGGTAAAGCCGTTACTTTACAATAATAGAAAATTTGATATAAGAGTATACGTGGTATATGATAAGGTGCCTTATCTCTACGCCAAGAGCGCCCCTGATACAAGTTTTATAACAAACTGGTCTCAAGGTGGAAGGATAGAGAAGAGGCCTTTTCTCAATGCTTCTCTGACCAAGAAAGAGATCGAGGCAGTAAAACGTATTGCCAGAAAAGCGGCAAAGACAATAAATTTTAAATTCGCCGGGGTAGATGTTATCATAGATAGAGAGACACGTGATATGCATGTTTTAGAGATCCAAAGTTTCCCGGGCTATGAGCGAGGTTTTGATCTGATGAAGTTCCTGGCGGACAAGATATAGCGCAGGAATAATTACCGAATATACCCTAAGGATATACCAGCTCCTATGACAAACGACAGACATCTGTTTCTCAAAAGTATAGCTTTGGTATCAGCAGTAATTATTGTAGGTATTATCGGTACAAGGTTAAGGCTTAGCGTAGATCAGATAATCGCGCTCTGCGCATTCAGCTTATCAATATTGGGTACACTTCTTTTTTGGCAATTTCGCCTAAGTTTCGCTTTCCTCGGTGCAACTATAATTCTTTTTACAGGTGTCGCTACGCTGAAAGAGTTTATAGAACACTCCTCAATGGAGATTATTCTATTCCTCATAGGCATGATGATCCTTGTAGGCTTTCTCAAAGAGATAGGCCTGTTCACATGGCTTTTGCAAAAAGCACTGGTCATGAAGAATATAAGCGCTAAGAGATTTATGGTTATGCTAATATTTACATCAGGTCTTTTAGCTTGTGCCATAGATGAAGTTTCATCTATACTATTTATGATAATGGTTATCCTGGAGTTGAGTGATTACTTTGAGGTAGATCCGGTCCCATTTATTATAGCGTCAGTATTAGCTACGAATATCGGTTCCGCAGGGACTGTAATAGGAAATCCGATAGGCATAATGATAGCGGCAAAGGCACACCTTTCTTTTGAGCATTTTATCGTATATGCCTTTCCGCTTATGATATTGTCGCTTTTTGTTCTGACAGCGTTATTGCTTTTTATATTTAGAAAACCTATCAAAGAACTTGATAAAAAAATAGCGGAATACGGGCCCAATGATATACTTGTGCAGCTACTATCCGTGCCCACTGAGAAGAGGCTAAAGATAGGCTTTATCATTTCAGGGGCAACGCTTATGCTTATAGCTTTGCATTATCGCATTGAAATGGCCCTGGGGCTAGAGCCAAATACAGTGCTGCTTATAGCGCCTCTTTTATCGTCAGCGATTATTATGGTTTGGCGTAGGGAAAAGGCGAGGAGCTATATAGAGCATGACGTAGAGTGGTGGACCCTGCTTTTTTTTATGTTTCTGTTTGCGCAGGCAGGCATACTAGCCTCAACCGGTGTTGCTGAAGTCCTGGCGCAGAAACTCCTTTTCCTTGTATCAGAGAGCAGGATCGCGCTTATCGCCACTATCCTTTTTGGCAGTGCTTTTATATCTAGCGCGCTCGATAACGTTGTAGTAGTAGCAGGCTCTATCCCGGTAATACAGAGTTTAAACCTTATCCTTGGTACAAAAAACGTTTTATGGTGGGTGCTGCTTTTTGGCGCGTGCTTTGGAGGAAATATTACCATTATCGGTTCAACCGCTAATATAATAGCAATCGGAAGCCTGGAGAAGAAAAGGCATATTACGATAAGTTTTTTAAGCTGGTTTAAGATAGGCATTGTCGTTAGCATGGCAACTTTAGGTATTATTTTTATCGCGATAATGTTGTTACCATATTATAGATAGGAGAGGCTATATGGATCCTGTATTGGCAATAGGCATAATAGTTATTGTCGGTTTTATCTTTGGCGAGATAGCTATAAGGCTAAAATTGCCAAAAGTTACTGGCTATATCCTGGCCGGTATTTTTTTAAATCCGGGTATAATGAGTTTCATGCCTCATGTCGCGGCGAGTCGAACTAATCTTATCATCAATCTAGCACTCTGTTTTATAACCTTCTCAATCGGCGGTACGCTTCAGTATTCAAGGCTAAAAAAACTTGGCAAGGGCATTATATGGATTACTATCTGTGAAGCGGAGTTCGCTTTTTTAGCGGTTGTTATCGGTTTCTTGGCGATAACGCACTTCTTTATAAGCGGACCGACAATAGGCTGGTTCAGTACCTATATCCCTCTCAGCATATTAGCCGGCTGTATCGCTTCTCCGACAGATCCCACGCCTGCTCTGGCAATCACCCATGAGTATAATGCCAAGGGAAATGTTACATCGACTATAATGGGTGTTGCCGCCTCTGACGACGCGCTGGGCATTATGAATTTCAGCCTTGCTATTGTAATAGCTCAGAGCTTCGCGACAAACGCGCCTTTTAGCCTTTACTCATCTATCGCTGTACCACTTATGATAATATCCGGTTCGCTCGTTATGGGTGCGTTATTCGGGTTCCTCTTAAATATTGTCACAAAGATCGTATCAAAGGAGAGCGAAGGTGTGTTGATAGTTGTTATATTCGGACTTCTTTCATGCTGCTTTGGTATCGCGGATGTCTTAAAATGCGATGCGCTTTTAGCTACTATGGTAATGGGCGTTGTTGTGGTTAATTTTAATCCTAAGCAGGAGAAGATATTTAAGGTCCTTGAGCGTTATACCGAAGAATTGATATTCCTTGTCTTCTTTACGGTAAGCGGCATGCAGCTTGATTTTTCAGTACTGCCAACAGCCGCTATTCTTATCATCTTTTTCGTTCTCTTCCGAGGCATCGGCAAGGTAACAGGTACAATCTGCGGCGCCGCTATCGCGAAATCATCAAGCAATGTAAAGAAATATACAGCAGGCGGGCTGATACCTTACGGAGGTATCGTAGTAGGTTTAGCGCTTTTGATGAAGCAGAACCCTGCGTTTACCGGTTTTGCTGATATCATAGTAGCCGTTGTAATAGGCGCGACAGTAATATCAGAGGTCATAGGTTCTGTCTGCGTAAAGATCGCACTTAAAAAAGCAGGGGAGATAAAATAAGTATGCAAAGTTTCAAATATGACATACCAACAGTGCTCTATTTTGGCAAAGGAGAGGTTTCCTCGCTCAAGCAGGAGCTTGAGGGTAAGTATAAGCGAGCCTTAATAGTGACAGGTTCGGGAAGCGTCAAGTCCAATGGTATATATGATCAGGTGCTTGCGCAGGTTAATAAAGCAGGTCTTGATTATAAGGAGCTCTCAGGCATACAGCCAAACCCGAGGATCGAGAGCGTTTATAAGGGTGTTGAGATATACCGAAAAGATGGCATTGATTTAGTCCTTGGTATTGGAGGAGGAAGTGTTATAGATACCTCAAAGGCGATCGCAGCAGGTGCTGTATATGATGGTGACTGCTGGGACTTCTTTACAAGAAAGGCGCAACCAAAAGGTGCGCTTGATGTCGGTTGCGTTCTTACTTTAGCGGCAACAGGTACAGAGATGAATGGGAACTCTGTAATAACCAATGTTGTTACAAAGCAAAAGCTCGCTCTTTGTACGCCGTATATACAGCCACAATTTTCAATCCTTGATCCTGAATACACATTCACGGTAAATAGATATCATACAGCCGCGGGCATCGTTGATATCATGGCGCATATATTTGAGCAGTATTTTAGCCAAACAGAGGCTACTGATGTACAGGATGGGATTGCGGAGGCTCTTATCAGGGTTTGTATAAAATATGGGCCCGTTGTTATGGAAAGCCCAAATGATTACCACGCAAGGTCTAATATAATGTGGGCAGGAACATTAGCCCTAAACGGACTGATAGGCCTTGGTAAAGAGAGTGATTGGGCATCGCATGGCATTGAACATGAGCTTAGCGCGATATATGATATAACTCATGGTGCAGGACTCGCGATTATAATACCTAATTGGATGAAAAACGTTTTAAGTAGCAAGACCGTTTCAAAGCTAGCTGCTTTTGGCGTAAATGTATGGGGAATAGACGCGGGAAAAGATCCGATGGATATTGCCAAAGAGGCGATTTCAAGAACAAAAGATTTCTTCAAGTCTCTTGGTATGCCCGTATCTTTAAAAGAAGTAGATATTCCAAGAGATATGCTTGAGGAGATGGCGGATAAGGCTATAAAGCATTACGGACAGGTCGGTGCATTTAAAAAGCTTAATAAGCAGGATATTATTGACATACTAAATTCCGCACTGTAAAATATTTGGTAACAGGTTATAAATCGGCGTTAAAATTCCGAAAACCATACACCTAGTACCGAGAACCGAAAAAGGGCCGATGCTTTTACTAAGAAAAATATTCTTTTACATATTTCTCGTCATTTATCTTATCGCGTGCCCGCTTATATTGCTTTATGCCTTTGGTTTTATCCTGCAAGCAAGTTCGGAAGAGCCTATTGCCAAGACCGGACTAATATACCTTTCAACCGTACCTCCCGGCGCCTCTATATCTATTAATGATGTTCTTGCCCAGCAGAAAACACCAACCACCCTGCAGGATTTAAACCCTGCTGATTATGCTATAAAACTTTCAATGGATGCCTATCTTGACTGGTCCCATGATATCAAAGTCACTGCAAATAAAGCGAGTGTCTTTGATAAGATACTGCTTATACCTAAAAAACGCCACCCCAAGCTTCTTTTGGATCAACGGTATGAAGACATAGTACCTTTAAAAGGGATGAATTTCTTTCTATTGAGAAAAAGCCCTGCTCTTAAAGACTGGGTGGTTTATTATACAGGAAGCGGTAAACAGTACCCACTTTTAGCAGGGGTGCCAGATTACGATGATATGACTGTCTCAAACCTGTATACAGTTGATGAGTCCGCTGGCATGCTTTTTTATCTCAATTCAGCCACAGGCAAGAGATACCTATATGTAGAGCCTAATCAAGATAAGCCTTTTTTTGAAGATATCACAGATTTATTTAATGAAAATCCTGAAAAGATAGATTGGGACTCTAATCACCCTAGACAGATATTCTCTTTTCAAAACGGCTATCTGAACATGATAGATGTTACGAACAAGGCCCTCTATCCAAGATATATTACTGATGTCACGGGTTTTGGCTTTTATAACAAACAGATTTATTTTCTTAACAGTGATTATATATTAACGCGTCAAAATCTTGATAAGGACTCGCCGGAGATCTTACTTGATGATAAGTATATAAGCGAGGCTCTTTTTGCCAATAAGGGGTTTTTTAGTATACGCCCTGTATTAGACGATATTATATTATTTATCAGCGATAAGGGAGAGCTTATTACAAATCATCTCCCTTATAGGTTTACAGATAACGGCGTTAAAGGTAGTTCTTTTTATCAAAAGGACAGGAGGCTTCTGTTGTGGGAGCAGAAGAGGATAGGTATTGTTAATTTTCTTACCGAGGTTATTGAAGGTATTGCTTTCGAGAAAGGGCCGGAGCTCTTATGGGTCGATGTAAAGGGAAATAATATTGAACAGGCATTCTGGGTTTATGAGGATTCGCATATTCTTTTCCGCGACAAGTCTCAGGCATGGCTTATTGAGATGGAGTCTTCAGGCCCGCCGCATCTTGACGCGCTGATAAGGGTTAATCCGAATAAATCTATTTTCTATGTTGAGGATGTGGGCATGCTTTATTATCTTGATTACGCATCCTCAAGACTCTGCGGCTTAGATATAATCGATGAGCAGCCATTAAAGGTAAAAGAGGCAAAGGACAAGAAAAGAGAACGATTAGAAGATAAGGTGGTTCAAGAGTAATGAAATTTCATTTTTCACGCCATAGATTAAGGGGAAGAGAAAAAGCCCTTGAGAGATTCTTTGAGGTCTTGCCCGGACTTTTTAGCTGGTCAATACTGATAGGCATGTCTATGTTTTCATTTATTAACCCCCTTGCCGCGGCTGTAGTTATTATCGCATTTGACCTCTACTGGCTATTAAGGCTTTTTTATATGAATATCTTTCTTTCATTATCCTATTTTCGTTTATCGATGGAAAAGAGTATTGATTGGATGGCAAGGGCCGAGGGCATAGATAATCTCAGTAGCTATTGCAAGGATTTAGAGAGCATAAAAAAACCAAAGGCGCTCGAATCGCGACTCTCTCATTTGATACACAAGACCGAGATGAATAACCTTCTTAAGGCAGAAGAGCGTCCACCGCTGTTAAAAGATATATATCAGCTTGTCATATTTCCTGTAGCCCGTGAAAGCCGCGAGATTGTAGAGCCCGGAATCGAGAGCCTGTTAAGCGGGACATTCCCCGCAGAGCGTATGGTTGTTGTTATAGCGCTTGAAGATACTGCCCCGGATGATGTTAAGCTGGATATTAAACAGATAGAGAAGAAGTTTAGTAAAAGTTTTAACCACTTTATGATAGTAATCCATCCGACAGGCATTACCGGTGAAGCACGTGTCAAGGCAGCAAATGCTTCTTTTGCAGCCAGAAAAGCAGAAGCGTATTTTGAAAAGATGAAGATACCGCATGAAAATGTAATCTGCTCCTGCTTTGACGCGGATACGGTTGTAAGTGCTGATTACTTTGGCTGCCTTACCTATCATTATCTTATAACCCCTGATAGGATACACGCGAGTTTTCAGCCTATACCGGTATTTCATAATAATATATGGCAGGCCCCCGGGTTTGCGCGCGTCCTTGATGTCGGTTCATCATTCTTTCAGCTCATAGAAGCGACAAACCCTGAGAAACTGGTAACATTCTCAAGCCACAGCATGAGTTTCAAGGCGCTGGTAGATATAGATTACTGGCCCGTAGATATGATATCTGATGACTCCGCTATCTTTTGGAAGGCGTATATACATTACGACGGAAAATACAGGGTCGTTCCGATATACACAACCCTTTCCATGGATGTTACCGAGGCAGAGACATGGTGGAGGACGGTTGTAAATGTTTATAAACAAAAAAGGCGTTGGGCTTATGGTTGTGAGAACATTCCGATTGTGATGAGGGCGTTTTTGAAGGCAAAGAATATATCGATATTTAAAAGAGTGGTACTCGCGTTTAAGCTCTTTGATGCGCACCTATCCTGGACAACGTGGCCATTCCTTCTAAGTATAGTTAGCTGGCTACCGATTATCTTCGCGACACGTCAATATGAGCATAGCATGTTCTATTATAGTGCTCCACGTATCGCTGGTACAATATTTACCTTGGCGTCTTTTGGCCTCATAGTCTGTGTGATACTAAGCCTCTTGTTGCTGCCAAAGAGAAAGGTTAAGCACAATCTTTTAAGAAGGATAGGCCACGCCCTTGAATGGCTGCTTATCCCACCTATCAGTATCCTGCTTAGCGCGGTTCCTGCCCTGGACGCACAGACGCGCCTCATGTTAGGAAAATATATGGAATTCTGGGTAACAATAAAAAAGCGTAAAGAATAATCTATATGAAAAACTCTATATTCATATTTGTTATTATAATGTTTATGCTTTTTGCGCCTTTTGCGTTTTCAGACGAAATAGAAGTTGGCATAACCTTTAGCCCTATACAATGTGATTACCTTGAGCAATCATGGGAATCGGTTTATGAAGACATCCTTCAGATGGGCTTTAACCTTATTCGGCTCGGAGCATACTGGAGCGAGATAGAGGCGATAAAAGGAAGTTATGATTTTTCAAGGCTTGATCTTCAAATAGAAAAAGCCAAGAGCCGTGGCATAGCTATTGTTCTAACCGTTGGCATGAAGGCACCGCGCTGGCCGGAGTATTTTATCCCTGAATGGGTGCTAAAGAATATTAAATTAAAATATGCCGGTGATGTATCGAAAAACGAGTATTTAAGAAGTGCTACATTAAGGTTTGTCAAAGAAGTCCTTAACCGCTATAAAGATGAAGACGCTATTATCTGCTGGCAGGTAGAGAACGAGCCACTTGATAGGGCAGGGCCCAGCCTATGGTATATCGGCAAGGATTTTCTTAGAGAGGAAGCTACCCTTATCAGAAATATAGATAAAAGACAGAGGCCGCTTATGATAAATATCGCGACCTACCCTAATAAGATCCTAAGGTATATGAATATAATTTTTTCAGCAAATAATCCGTTAGATGATGCCCTTGATATCTGTGATATACTCGGCCTTAATATATACCCTGTAATAGGCCAGAGGTTTTTAGGTATAAATATGGTATTTAATTCAACTCCCGATTCACGCAATAAGTACATTAAAAAAATAAAAGAAAAAGCAAATGCGAATAATACCCCAATTTGGATAACAGAGTTACAAGCAGAGCCATGGGATCCGGGCAAGTTAGTACATATTGATCAGGCGCAACCCGTGACATCCAGCCCTTCTCAGATTGAGAAATATTTTTTAGAGCTACGCTCACTTGACATCAACACTATATTTCTATGGGGGGCTGAATATTGGTTTTTCAGGGAAGAAAGTTTTCATGATATCTCCTGGAGAGATATCGCACGCGATTTGATTGGCACGCGAAACACAAGGTAATTTATTAAAAAAAGAGAGGATGGTATGAAAAAATATTATATACCCATATTATTTCTAGCCATTGTATTTATTGGCTCACCGGTCTTTGCAGGGACAGAGCCTGAAAATAGTGGCACTGTTAAACTAAGCCCCGGGATGGAGCTCAAGCAGATCGGCACTGTAAACAGGCTTGTTCCTGTTGACATGAAGGTAGTTGATAAAGATGGTCTGGTTACCACAGAGAGTATGGGTGAATATGTTGCCAGAAGGTTTATAGAGACAGAGAAACATTTCAATGTTATTGAGAACTCTTTGGCAGAAATAGAGAAGACTCTTAGTCTTATGCAAGAGGAGGTGGAACAGTTTAAGGGTGCCCTAAAGGCGTTACCGCGAGAGTTACCTAAAAACACCAAAGAAACATTGGAAACCCCGGCGGAATAAATTTTTTGCCTTATTATCGTTGTTGAGATTGTTATTTTTTTAAATTTTAATTCTTGACATCACCTATAGTAATGGTAAAATACATTTGATTATATTAACCACAAAAAAATGGAGGGAGGAAGGATGAGGAAAATAATAGCATTAGCTATATGCTTAGGTTTTATCTTAAGTGTATCAGCCGCGTATGCCGCGCCTGTAGGCAACATTGCTACACCATCAATACTTAAAAAGGGCCTTGTAATGAAGGATGGCCAGAGCAATTGGGGTGTTATCGCTGGTCCTGAGGTAGATTTGAACTGGGACAGAAATTTAAAGAATCAAAAAGATGATACGGAATATTATTTCTATGGAGGTAAGATAGGCCTACTTTTAATGGACAGGTTTATCCCTTATTCTATCCTTGGTGCTGCAAAGGGTAAAAAGCAGACTTTTCAGGTAAATTCGAGAAAGGTTCAGTGGGAAACAGATTATGATTTCGTATGGGGCGCCGGTGGTACGTTAATGATATACGGTACAGAGCCAGGCCAGATTGGCGAGGGTATACTCAATGTAGGTCTTGACGGCAGATACAGGCAGTCACACCTTAGTATCGATGCTGTTGTTTTAGATGGCGCTGCGCATAAGTCAGGTGACGCTTCTTTGACATCTTCCAAATTTGAACTCGAAGAATGGCAGATAGCCTTAGAGGTTGCTTACCAGTATAAACAGATAGTGCCATACGTAGGCGTGAAGTATGGCGATGCCACTGGTGAAGCGGTAGCAACTATAAATGGAGCAAAGTTTAAGAATGATTTTGAAAACGAAGACAATGTTGGTATTTTTGTTGGTGGAGATATTATTATCAATGATTCCATCACAGCGAATATAGAAGGTAGGTTTATTGATGAGACAGCGCTCTCATTAGCAGGTACTGTCAGATTCTAATGTAGCAAAAATAATTTGTGATCATAAAAAAGGCGATCTTAATAGGTCGCCTTTTTTATGATATTTTTTTACAGATCTAGCAAAAATGTGGTATAATATGCGTCAAAATACCTTAATGAAACAGTATGGTTTTTTGCTTAAAAGAGAGGGCACTTCAGAAAAGGCTTTTTATAGTGGCGCTAATATTATTTCTTCTTTTTGTCGGCGTTACGATGCTTAATACCTATGATTTAAAGGCGCATCAAACAATGTCCGGTTCAAAATAAAAGGAATTCCTTTGAAGAAAGTATTTGCGATATTATTTATTCTTGCTATTCTGGTTCTTGCCATTGGTATTTTAAAGGATACCTTTCTTACTATATATGTTGAAAGAGCCGTAAGCGCCTCAACCGGCTTACGATTAAAAATAGTCGGCCTACGTACAGCACTTATTAAAGGACGAGTTGATATAAGCGAACTCAGGCTATTTAATCCGTTCCATTTTAAGGACAGGGTAATGCTCGACTTAGGCCACATCTATGCGAGCTATGATTTTGGCGCCCTCCTTAAGCGGCATATCCATTTGAATAAGCTTGATATAGATCTTAAAGAGTTTATGGTAGTTAAGGATAAGGTTGGCAAACTCAACCTTAGTTCATTAAAAGTCGTTAAGTACAATGAAAAGCCTGATGACAAGAAAGAGGCGCTTAAGAGAGGCATCTTTACACTTCAGATTGATAACCTTCACCTCAAGATAGGCAAGGTAGTTTATAAGGATTATACACATGGCAAGAAGCCGCGTGTAAAAACGTATGAGATTAATATGAATGAGCGCTTTACAGATATAGATGATATACATAATCTTATAAGTGTAGTTATGATAAAGGCTCTTAGCAAGACTGATATCGGCCTGCTTGCCGGTTTTAATTTAGAGCTTTTACAGGTAGGCGTAGTAGGTAAGAGTATCGTCGCGGCGGAAAAGGTTACCAGCTCAGCTTATAAGGGCGTGAAAAAACTAATAAGGCTTCCATTCGAGGCTATTGAGAATAGGTAAAGGGATAAACATCATTATAATATAAACAAACATCTGTACTTAAGGAGGTAATATGTTCAGAGAAAAGATTAAGGTATTGGATTGCACTATTCGCGATGGAGGGTTGATTAATAATCATAATTTTGATCTCGATCTTGTGCAAAAGGTCTACAAGGCGATTTCAGCGGCCGGGGTTGATTATATGGAGGTAGGGTATAAGAACTCAGCAAAGCTATTCTCTCCAAAGGAGTTTGGCCTTTGGAAATTCTGTGAGGATGATCAGATAAAAAGGGTAATCGACAACGTAGAATCAAAGACTAAGATATCGGTTATGGTAGATATAGGGCGCGTAGATATTAATGATGTCAAACCAGCGAAAGAGTCTCCGGTAGATATGATTAGAGTCGCTTGTTATGTAAAGGATGTTGACAAGGCGATAACTATGGTCAATCATTTTACTGATAAAGGCTATGAGACAACATTCAATATAATGGCGATATCACGTGACAACGGCGCGGAGCTTGATGAAGCGTTGGAGCAGATTGAGAAGGAATCAAAGGCGATTGCGGTCTATATTGTAGATAGCTTTGGTGCACTTTATCAGGAATCTACCGAAGATCTCGTAAAGAGGTTTAAGACAGCGCTCAAGACAAAAGAGGTCGGGTTCCATGGGCACAACCATCAACAGCTTGCGTTCGGTAATACTATAGAGGCTATAATTCATGGTGCCAATTTCTTAGATGGCACTATATACGGTATAGGCAGGGCAGCGGGCAATTGCCCTCTTGAACTCCTGATAGGATTCTTAAAGAATCCAAAATTTGATATTCGGCCTATATTGGATATTATATCCAAGGAGTTTATACCTTTGCGTGAAAAGATAGAGTGGGGTTATATTATACCCTATGCTATATCAGGTATGATGAATGAGCATCCACGAGCGGCAATGGCACTCAGGCAGACCGATAAAAAAGAGAATTACAAGGAATTCTACGAGGATCTGATAGATACATACGCGGATTAATATTTGAAAAAAATATATGGATATATCCGAATTTAAAAAGCTGCCTATAATGGCTATAGTGCGCGGCCTGAATATAGAGATTATCGAGCCTATTATTGAGACTGCGTGCCTGTCAGGCTTGAAGGCGATTGAATTTACCATGAATACGCCTGATGCGGCTAACCTTATAAGGAAGGCTGTTAGCGTTTCCAAGGGTAGGATAGCTATAGGTGCGGGTACAGTACTTTCAATAGAGAGCATGCGCCTAGCACTTGATTCAGGCGCTACGTTTATAGTCTCACCTTGCCTGATTGAAGAGGTTGTCAAATATTGCGCCAGGCATTTAATCCCTGTCTTTCCGGGAGCGCTAACCCCTAAAGAGGTATTTACCGCCTCAGAATGTGGCGCCTCAATGGTAAAGATTTTTCCTGCCAATCGTTTCGGACCACAATACTTTAAAGAGCTAAAAGGCCCGTTTGATAAGATAGAACTTCTTGCCTGTGGCGGCGTAACACCTGAGAATATCAAATCCTATTTTGTTTCCGGGGCGTCAGCAGTAGCCTTCGGAAACAGTATCTTTAAGCGCGATTATCTTATGGCGGGAGACTTCGCAAAGATCGCGGATGCTATAAAAAAACTCATTATCGCAAAGGAATAACTATCTATGGCAGATGTAGTAGTTGTAGGCGGAGGCCCCGCAGGTATGATGGCAGCGATAAGGGCCGCCCATCATGGCAATTCAGTTACGCTCATTGAAAAGAATCCCACTCTTGGCAATAAGCTACTCTTAACAGGTAAAGGCAGATGCAACCTCACTAATACATGTGAACTTGATGACTTTCTTTTAAGATTTTCAGGAAACGGCGCCTTTTTACGGGACGCGTTTAAAGCATTTTTTAATAAAGAACTCATATCATTTTTTGAGAAGCGCGGAAACAGGATGAAGGTAGAAAGGCAAGAGAGGGTATTTCCTGTTACAGATTCATCACAAAGTATTCTGGAGATACTACGCAAAGAGCTTAGTACCTACAATGTCGGGATAAGATATAATACCAGGCTACTAAATATCGAAGCTGATGATTCCAAGATAAAGGCTCTTCTTTTTCCGGGTGGAGAGAGGCTCTCCGCTGACAAGGTCATACTTGCCTTGGGAGGGGCTAGTTATAGTTCTACAGGTTCATCCGGTGATGGTTATCGCATCGTGAAAAAACTAGGGCATACGATAAAGAGTATCAGGCCAGGACTAGTCCCATTAAAAGTAAGAGAGCGCTATATATCAAAACTCGAGGGGCTAAGCCTTAAGAATATTCAGCTTAAGTTCCACTCCAGCAAGAAGGGTGTTAAGTCCGATATCGGCGAGCTCATGTTTACCAGTTTCGGCATATCAGGCCCGCTTGTGCTGACATTAAGCGGAAAAGTCCTTGATCTGCTTGAACGCTCTAAAGAACTTTTTGTCGATATAGACCTAAAGCCCGCGCTTAACATTGAAAAGCTTGACGCAAGGATGCAAAGAGAGATTAAGTCTGCCCCAAAGAAGACAATAGCCAATATATTCAAGAACATGCTGCCGCAAAGACTCATAGATGTTTTTTTACTTGTAGCGGAGATCGACCCAAATTTAAAAGGCGCGCAGATTACCGGAAAACAAAGACATTGCATGGCAAGGCTTTTTAAAGGTTTTCGTTTTGAGATAACAGGTTCACCCGGCATGGATAGAGCCATGGTTACAAGAGGCGGCATATCATTAAAAGAGATAGACCCGCGAACCATGCAATCAAAATTGATTACAGGACTCTATTGTTGCGGAGAGATGTTGGACATTGACGCTGATACAGGAGGTTTTAATCTGCAGGCAGCGTTTTCAACCGGATACATTGCGGGTTCTTAAAAAGGAGACTGATATGGAAAAAGAAAAATGTAACACCAGGTTCAAGGCTATAAGCGGTATCTTTATGCCGGGTTTGTTACTTTTATTGTTTATCGCTTTTCAGATTGTCTACAACATGAACATAGCGCATCTACTTCCTGAGTCACTTCAAAATGGCATACCCAAATTTTTGATAACAGCTATCGCTATCGTAGCGGGATTTTTAGCTCAGAAGATAGCCGGTGTTATCCTGCTGGTTTATGAGCTAAAAGTGGCTGCTCAAACCGCGACAACACTTGATGATGATCTCATACCTTTGATGCAGAGGTGCGCTAATATCGCTATATGGGTAGTTGTATTTATCACTGTTTTGCCTGTTTACGGTGTAAATATAAACGCGCTTATTACAGCGATTGGCGTCGGTTCTCTGGCAATAGCACTTGCGGCAAAAGACACCATATCCAATATAATAGCCGGTTTTTTAATAATGATTGACAGGCCTTTCCGCAGTGGCGATAAGATAAAGATACCTTCCGGCGAGGTGGTAAGAGTGCTTAATATAGGCACAAGAAGGTCATCATTTCTTACTGATGAGAAGACAGTGGTCATAGTACCGAATATAGATCTGAGCAAGAGCAAAATAATTAACTATACATACGGCAAAGAGTACGAGCAAAAGGAGGCCTGATATGGAGATAGCGGGACTTTTCATACTCGCGCTTTTTAGCCTGATAGGTTTTGCGGCAATATTCTTTACAACATTCGGAACCTTGATAATATTCATCGGGGCTATTCTTTATGCCTTAATGACAGGGCTCTCAGTTCTTGGAATTGAGGCACTGATAATACTGCTGATCTTATATCTCTGTGGCGAGGTTATTGAGTACCTTTTTGTTATTGTAGGCGCAAAAAAATTTGGAGCGTCAAACGCCGCGACAGCAGGGGCGGTCATAGGCGGCATAGTAGGCGCGATAGTAGGTGCTGGGTTTTTAGGGATAGGGCTTATACTGGGCACATTTCTAGGTATCTTTTTAGGTGCATTTATAATCGAGCTTTTGCTCCATAGAAACCTTGTCAGATCTTTAAAGGCAGGCACAGGCGGCGTAATAGGTCGTGTTGGTTCTATAGTATTTAAGGTATTCATCGCGGTAGCGATGTTCTGGATAATAATAACAAGGATAATTGCTTAAGTTGACGTTTTATGCATTGCCTGCCTACCGACAGGCAGGCAATATTTGTCAACTTAAGGGGAGGTTTTATGATTATAAGGATTGTTGGCTGGTTTTGGGTAATTACAGGCGTTCTTTTTCTGTTAATGCCTGGTCTGCTAAGAAACCGGATCCAGAAAAAGAGCAATAAGGTAGTAAGAAGATACCTCTTTGCGATGGCAATCTTTATCGGGGCCGGATTAATATCGATAGGAATGGAGATTAGTGGTGCCGCAGCCAAAATAGTAATGGTAATCGCCCTTATAGCGCTTGTTAAAGGGGTCTTTATGCTAAAATCAAAAGCCGCGAACAGCATCATAGATTTTTTTAAAGATAAGCCAATCTCTGTATTTAGAATATGGGCAGGAATTCAGATCGCGATAGGCGCGTTAATACTGCTATGAAGATTGTAATTTAAAGTGCAACAAGTAGGAGCAAAAAAATAAAGCTCCACAGATCCGAAAAAATCTGTTATTTTGTAAGTACAGACAAACAAAA